>Ga0209510_1003157_pt1 | contig 15852 bp, 18 predicted proteins | sample BiotimSIPDNA_FD_185749 | JGI IMG/M metagenome (GOLD analysis project Ga0209510, IMG submission 185749) | Anaerobic biogas reactor microbial communites from Washington, USA - Biogas_R1 time_0 SIP DNA (SPAdes) (version 2) | ecosystem: Engineered > Bioreactor > Anaerobic > Unclassified | place... | reverse complement strand
CAGGCGGTGGGCGATCGCCCTGACCGTCCGGTCGTGCTTCGTGCTCGTGAGGATGGTGTACTTCATCGGCCGGAGGTCTTTCTCGTAGAGATACCGGGTCATAGGATCCCTCCCGCTTTTGCGATGGCGTAGCCTGCAAAGAGGGCGATCATCAACCAGAGCCCCGCCATCTCGAGCTGTTTGAGCCGTTCTTCGTCTGAGGCGCGATGGATGAGGGAGAGGGCCACGAGAGCCCCGGCAAAGACCAGCGCCTCGCCCTGAACGGTCTGGTTCTCGAACCACTGCACCAGTGCGATGACGATGTAGATCACCCCGCCGACCAGCACCAGTTCGCGGATCATGGCATCACCCACCAGAGGTAGCCGACATAGACGAGCATCAGACCGGTGACGAGCCCCTGGATGGTGACGCTGTCAAACGGCGAGAGCATGGGTGTTACCGCGCAGACGAACGAGAGCGAGACGAGGATCAGGGTCATAATTATGAGCGCAGCCCAGAACGGCACGGCCCCGATGAAGATCGCGACGAAGGCGTAGAGGAGGACGAACGTCTTCGTCCCGTCGATGACGCTGATCCCGGCCCGCCAGACGCCGAAGTGCTCGGTCTTGTAACCGCTCACGAGTTCCTTGCTCTCGACGATCGAGAAGGGGCCGTAGGGCATCTTCGAGAGTATGACGAGGTACATGGCTATCGCGACGGGCGGCACGATCAGGAGGAGCGGCCCGTGGACTCCCTGGTAGGCGACGATATCCCTGAGGAGGAGCGACCCCGTGAAGAGGTAGATCGCCGCGATCGTCACGAAGAGCGGGATCTCGGATGCCGCGGATATGACCGATCGGACGCCGCCGAACTTGCCGTAGGGCGAGCCCGACGAGAGCCCGAACCCGTGCTCCACGACTTTGTGGAGCATGTAGATCGCAAAGAGGATCAGGATGCTCTCGCCGGCAAGGACGACGAAGAGCGCCGCGCTCCATATGCCTATCCCGACGAGGACGACCCCGACATAGAGCGTGCTGCTCGCCGTCTTCGGTATCCAGGTGCTCTTGAACGAGAACTTCAGGGCGTGAAGGATCTCCTGCCAGACTGGAGGGCCCGGCCTCATCTGTATCCGTGCGATGACCTTCCTGTGGAGCCCGAGCAGGAGGAGGCCGAACGCTGCTGCAAATACCAGGTACTCGATCATGTCAGTATCCTATGAACGGTATATCCTCTTCCCCTCCCGGGGCCCGCCACCAGAGCCCGAGGAAGAGCACCAGCACCGGGAACGCGATCACAGTGACCGCTTCCGCCGCAATGAGCGGTATGAGAGCTGCTGCGAGCGCCATCCATGCGGCGGCGATGGCGATGACCGATGCCGCGAGTCCGGATGTAACCGTCGTTTTCTTCATGGTTATCAGATGGTTATGACTATCTCCACGACGCGGAGGAAGATCAACAGCGACGAGAGGGAGCACATGATGACGTAGGGGGCGCCGGGCGCCCGGAACATCTCGGCTTTTGCCGCGTAGAACGGCGCCATCCCCTCTCCGATGACGCCGAGTGCAAGGAGGCCCCTGCCTATCAACGGAACGGCAAACCCGCCGGCCGCAAGGGCGGGTATCGAGAGCGTGCCCGTCGTCGCAAGGATGAGCGCTGCGCCTCCAAAGAGCGGCAGCGTCGCGACCATGGCGACGATGCCGTACTCGTACGCGGCATCGAGGACGTGACGGTTTTTGACCGCCGCGACTATCCCGACGTTCGTGATGCCGACGAGCGAGGCAAAGAGCGTGAAGTTGAAGAGGTCCCCGCTCCCCATCGCGCCCATCGTCGCAAGGCCGCAGGCGATCGCCATGAACCGCCGGAAACGCATCTCACTGATCGCCGTCTCTTTTGCGTAGTAGGCATCCCCGCCAAACGCTATGTCGATCTGCCCTTCGGGCCGGCTCACGATGACGAGCCCCGTGAAGATCGCCGCGAGGATGAAGAGCGTCGCGGTGTAGGGGGTGTAGTAGTGGAGGATGTCACCGAACTCCAGCACGAAGAGGTCGGCCCCGCCGATATCAGGCATTCGGACCACCCCGCATGGTGCCGATAAGCGACATCTTCGCCATGACCTTGACGAGGATTGCCGAGCCCGCGAGCATGACCGCGAAGAACCAGTACTGCGGGAGGACCATGAAGACGAAGAATGCCACGATCCAGAAGACCCAAGAGTAGCCGCTTGCCGTCTCGATCAGTTCGAACCGCTCGTGATGGTCGCGGCAGAGGAAGTAGAAGATCACGCCGAGGCCGGCGACGGCGCCCCCCGAGAATCCGGAGAGGACGATGCCGTATATGACCAGGAGTGCGGCGAGTATGGCCGGAGCGCTCTCCATCACCTCGATCTGCAGGCCGGGGCCGGGCGGCAGGGTGTAGCCTTCCTTGATCCGGTAGATCTCGGAGAGGGCGATCAGCTCCGAGACCCCCACCACGAGGCCCGGGAGGATGAGCGCCTCGGCAAGGTCGGTCCCGATGAGCGCGATGAAGGCCAGGGTGACGACCTCGATGAGGTCCGTGAGGAGGAGGCGGTGGAGGCCGTCGGTCTCCCGCATAAGGGCGTAGAAGGCCAATCCTGCCGCCGCGAACGCCACGAGAAGGCCGATCGAGTAGTCGGGGATCATTCCTGCTTCCTCCGGTAGAGATACGATGCGATCGCAAACGCCACAAAGAGGATGCTCGTCTCGATGACGGTGTCAAGCCCCCGCGTGTTGTAGAGGATCTCGTCGATGATCCCGCCGGGGTGGGCGACGATCGTCGTGCCGATGTAGAGTGTGTGGTCCGTGAGATACTGCGAGAGCGGTGTCAGGTAGGTCGTGACGTAGCCCGCGTAGGGCGAGTTCTCGGGATACTGGCAGACGATCTCCGTCGGGCCGAACGGCACCCCGCCCCGGTTGTAGGGGTAGAGCCCGCTTGTGGGGTCGAGATCCGACTTCGGGTAGAGCTGGTTCTCCTCGAAGGCGAGCGGGAGGGAGAGGATGCCGAGGATCGATATGATGATGCATGCCCCGGCAAAGAGCGCCACGAGATTCTGGAAGTTTGAGATGAACCGCGATATCCGGGTGATGATCAGCACGACGCATCCCTCCAGGAGAGGAGGCGCACGATGACGAACGTGCTGATGGCGGTGACGGCGACGAACGTCAGTATGGCGAGGGCTTCGTCGTACGTGAGCATGATGAGGAGGAGGCCCCATGCCGGTATCTCGAGGTTGATCAGCCGGGCGACGTAGGTCTTTGGCCGCACGAAGGCGACGGAGAGGACGCCGATGACGAGGATGGCGAGGCCGAGGGCGAATATGGCGTTCACGCTTCCTCCCTCCTTGCGACCATGAGGACGAAGATCGTGGCGATGGGGGCGATCAGGGCGACCGTGATGGCGACGTCGATGTAGCCGCGGTCCACGATGAACGGCAGTATGCCGGCGACGAGGACACCGAGCGATATGAGTTTTCCATAGGAGTCCCTGATGAGGGCGGCGGAGATGGCGCCCACGAGTGCTATGAACCCGAACGCGGCCTCAAGGATGAGGATCATCGCTTCACCCCTCCGGCGTAGGTGCTTGCGATGGCGTTTGACTCAAGCGTGGAGCCGACGAAGTAGGCCGCCGCCGCGACGAGGGCGAGGGGATGATCGATCAGGAGGACGACCGCCCCGGAGACGGCGAAACCGAGGACGTTTGCGTAAGGCAGTTTCCGGCCGGTGTTCTTCTCGACGATGACCCGTATGGCGGCAAAGACGGCTATCGCGGCGACAACATAGAGCGCGATCACTGCCGGACCCTCCAGAGCCGTGCAAGCAGCCGGCTCGCGTGGACGTGGGAGAGCCCCTGGATGGTGAGGATGGCGATCACCATCCCTGCGATGAAGTCGGTGGCGGCAAACCCGGCGAGAGTGAAGGCGTATATGACGAACGTGGCGAGGACCGCGCCGGTGGTCCCTGCGTAGCCGGGATCATGGCATATGCGGTTGCCGACATAAACCATAACGGCCGCGGCAAGCCCGCCGGTGATGCCGGCGACGTAGACGCCGCAGGCGGCAAGGAGGGTACCTGCCGAGGCGTCGGGGGAGCAGACGATGTTCCCCATCATGGTGCCGCCGGAAAGGGCGCCCCCGCCGGCCTCGATATCCCGCGCGATGGCCGACGCCCCGCTGACGCCCCCGGTCTCCGGCAGTTTGAAGAAGATATCGACGGTTACGAAGAGGATCCAGCTGATGATCGCCGCCGCCATGATGTGGAGGATCTCGTCCAGCATTCTCGTTCAACTAATGAAAAATACGGTCGATCAATTGAATAAATGTTGTGTTGTTAACATCCGGGCATGATTTGGCCGGAATCTACTCCCGGCACACCCCGGACAAGGTGGTCCAGGGTTAATTTTCTATACTATTCAATGAGTTTCATGTACAATATAACTTCCCGTGCATGACATCCGGGCTGCTATCGGCGATCTGCCGGGGTGCGTGGATGCCGTGTACCGCCCGGGATAACTCTGCAGGCGCGGTGCGCGCCGCGGCCGGGGGACAGTTATAATTCTCCCGGCGTCGATATCTATACGCGCGGGGGTTGCCGAGCCAGGTCAAAGGCGCTGGATTTAGGGTCTTATACTAAAAAAGGTTCCTATATCTGACTTCCATCCCACCCACGCGCGAGGGTTGCCGAGCCAGGTCAAAGGCGACGGATTTAGGGTCCGTTCTCGAAGGAGTTCAAGGGTTCGAATCCCTTCCCTCGCATACTTACCAATGGATCAGCGATTCCGGCTCCAGAGGCTCTTGAAGATCCGGGCCGGTTCGCCACCATCAAGGGATCCGACGCCATCGATGACGGAAGGCCGGAACCTGGCGGTGTTAAATAGGAATATGATAAAAATCCAGTCTGAGAGCGTAATCCATGAGCCTATCGCCCGAGGAGAGCCGCCGGGTGGCCCGGGTTCTCGATCACTCCCTCCTGCATGAGCGCAAGCGGGAGATCTACCGGGTGGTCTGGGCGCTGGATTGCCGGCAGGACGCGCGTCTGGCCGACGCTCCTCGGTGGATCCTGGACCTCATCGAAGCAGCGGAACGGGATATCCAGACCTGGCATACTCACCAGTTTTCCCATGAAACTCCTCCTGGTTAGAGCAATGGAGGATACCCTGGCACCCTGCTCCACCGCACGGTGGGCACGGCTGTCATCGGGGCCCCCTTCACCCTATTAGGTACACACTCTCACTTAGCGCGCTCAAGGTATTTTGTCCCGCATAATCCGATGCTGATCGCATGAAACAAGACCAGCCACACGGTGCATCACCACTCTTCCTGGATGCAAGCGCCTTTACCACCGACTATATTCCCGATCCCGATCCTTACCGTAGGGTACAGGCAGAGGAACTCGCCTTCGAACTGCTCGATGGCATGGCCGGCTCAACACCAAGAACCGTCATCTGCAGAGGTTCGCCAGGGACCGGGAAGACCACATGCGTGCGGACGATCTTCTCCGAGATCGAGGCTCTGAACTCGCGTTTCATCCCGATCTATGTCGACTGCCGGATTGACCGGACCAGATATTCTATCCTCTCGCGGATCTCCTCGAACCTGACCGGCCGGCCGCCGGCAGAAGACATGGCTGAGTCGGAGGTCATTGAAACGATAGCGGATCACGTACTCGAGCACAGGGCCGTGCTCGCCGTCTGCCTCGACGACATCGACCATATCAGCGCCGGTGTGACCAATTATGTGCTGCACGTACTGCTACGCATGCACGAAACCTGGCCAGGGGTCAAGGTCGGCGCAGTCGCTATCATCAACAGCCCCTATTTCAATCTCTGCAGCACTCCGGAGGCTTCCGGTTCTTCGGTCTTCCACCCGGCCGAGATCATCTTCACGCCATTCTCTAACGACGAGATCCGCGGGATCCTCCGGGACCGGGTGCAACAGGGGCTCTCCCCCTGGCGTGCTATCAGACGAGATATTTGCCCTGGTGGTAGAGGGGACGATGGAATGTGGCAATATCCGTATGGGTCTCTCCCTGCTTCGGCAGGCAGTGACGATCGCTGAACAGGATGGCCGGAGATCAGTGACCCGGTAGGATGTCTGCACGGCGTACAAGAGTTGGTGTGACGGCTTCCTGCAGGCGATCTAAGCCGCCCACCAGCCCGTGACACCTCGTTCATGACGGCTCGCGGGGACCCTCCACCGGCAGACCTCACTCCCTCCGGTCAGCGAGGGTCGCGCCTCCGGCGCTGCACTTCATGCTCCCTCGCCGCCCTCCGCTCGTGGCGTCTGCCTGGTCTTCTCTTCCGGTATGGGACCTCTGACGACCATGACCGGCTCGGAACTCGCCGGTCATCGTCTGCTAGGAAGTGCTCGTCACGTCGTGCTGCGCACCACGCTCCTCGCACGGAAGGGTGGCGCAAGGCCATCCCTCAAACAGACCCCACCGCCCGGCGCTCCGCGCCTCCTCCCGCCCCTCAGGGGCGGGCAGTGCAGGGCGATAGGCCGTGGATGGGGAGAACCAACTGACCGGACCGGATCGAACCATCTGAAACATTCGTAATAGAGGGGGTGGCCCCACAGGGCCACCGCCTCCCACGCGGAGCACGGTGCGGAGCGCGCACCCTGCAAGCGGCGGCCGGCGAGTTCCGAGCCGGTCGCGGCCGTCAGAGTGCCCGGACAGGAAAAAGAGATCAGGCAGACGCCACGACCGCGAGGGAGTGTGGTCTGCCGGTCAAGATCCCCGCCGGCAGCCTCCATACCCCAAAAAAGATGGATCTTTAGCATCGTGAACAGATGCTGTCCTCTCACTCCTCAGCGACACCCCGCTTCCCGCAGATCTGCACCACCTTCTCCGGCTCATAGCGTAACGCAACCTCGCTCGTCCTCCCGCCGGCCTGCACCCGGATCAGGTCGACCAATCGCAGCGAGTCAAGCTTTCGGAGTTGCCGGGAGAAGACCGTGTAGCCGACCTTCGGCGTCTCCTCTACCCGGCCGTAGATCGCGCCGGAGACCAGCGGGCCTGATTGTTCCTGTGACAGCTCCGCGATCCTCCGGAGCAGCAGCCGCTCGTCCGTCGAGAGCGCCCGGACCGTGCAGGCGAGGTGGATGTGCTTTGCCTGCTCGTAGGCCTTTGTGATATCCTCCTCGATGACCTCGGTGCGGGCGGCGCACTCCGCGTTCAGCACCGCCCGCTTCACCAGGTCAAGCCCCACCCGGACGTCTCCCGACTCCATCGTCTGCTCGACGATGCGGTCCAGCATCTGTACTGAGAACACGCCGGGATAGAGCCCAATCCGGATCCGGTCCTGGAGGATGCCCCGGATCTCGTCGGCGTCGTAGAGCGGGAAGTAGATGTCGGAGGGGCGAAACGGCGAGATGACCCACTTGCTCAGAACGCTCGCGAGATCGAGGTCCATGTCGCTCACCGTCGCAAAGACCGCGGCCCGGACGCCGGGGTAGTCCTGGTGCAGCCGGAGCAGGGAGTTGACAACATCCCCAAGCGTGTTGTTGTAGTGGAGCAGGTTCGCGTCGTCCAGGCAGACGATCAGGCTCTTCTCCTGCCGCTGCAGGGCGCCGCCGATCGCATCCAGCACCGACCTGATCGAGATCCCGGTCCGCGCCGGAGCGTGGCCAAAGACCGCGGCATAAACCCGGGAGAAGACCATGTACTTCGTCCGGTCGTTCTGGCAGTTCACGTAGACCGGCACGATCTTCTTCGTGGTGTGCTCGAGCTCGGTAAAGATCCTGAGCACGCTGGTCGTCTTCCCGGTCCCGGGAAGACCCCTGCAGATGGCGTTCAGCGCCCGCCCGCCTCCGAGTGCGGGGCGGATCTGGTAGGCAAGGTCCTTGAGCTGGCTTTCGCGGTAGTTGAAGAACTCTGGAGCGTAATCGATCTCGAAGACATCGATGCTCCGGAAGAGTGTCTGGTCGGACATGAGGAGTCGCGTTCTCATATAAGGATCGTCGGGAGGCGGTTATTTAAACGGGGACCGCGCGCATGGTGAAAGTGAAAAAGGAGTTGCACCGGGAGGATTTTACGCTCTTATCACCGTTGCTTTGTCCACTAGAGGGCACTACGGCCGAAAATCAGGGATGGCGGATCATCCGCCGAGCACCTTCACCAGCACTGCCACCACCTCGCTGGCCCCCGCCCATCGCACCTTCATGAGGAGGGTCGAGGTTCGTGATACTCCCCGATGAACGTCACCCGACGGTGGTCGAGGAGGAGTTCGATTTTTCTCGCCGCCCGGTGGCGAGGTTGTCGCTGATGACGACATCGTGGTTTTGTGCTAGGTGCGACCGGCCGCAGGATGGGATATCGAGCACCAGAGATGCCAGGGTGTCTGCAAGGTTGGAGCCGATGAACCCGGTCCAGTCTGGAGTCATCCTGGCGGAAATCTGCAGATTCTCTCACTCAAGCAGGATCTCAACCGACTGCAGCCCCCCTTTTCCTTCCCAGAATACCCAGTAGCGATCCTGAATATGGTAAAGATCAGGAAATTCTTCCCGGGCGCAGGGAGAGGGTTCCCGCAACAGGTTGACGGTCCAAAATATCTTGAGGTTCTGACTATTCAGAGCTTTATGAAGATCCTCGCTCCTGACGAAGACGAGTTCCTGTGGATTCCTCCAGGGTTCTCCAACTTTTGATCCGAAGCCCTGAAGCCGCCCGGATTTGGTGAAATACCGTCTTTCATCTCCCCCGGCAATCGCTAGCAGATTGCGCACCTTCTTCGAGGGAAGCCTGTAGTAAATCTCTTTGGAGCCTGCCGATTCGTAGATCCCCTGCAGGGTTGCCGGGTAAATGTGGTATGACACCGAGCGGTCATGACCTGTAGATAACGCACGTATATCCTCCCGTTCAGAAAGCCAGTCCATCCAGAGCACATCTACCGGAGTGAAGTGGGATGCCGATGCCCGGATAGATGTTGTGATATTGTAACTGGATCGGACGAAGGATGTCGCGTCTGTCTCCCCTGGCTTTTTGCAGTCCGAGAGGAAGGCTTCAAAGTCGCTCTCTGCAGTCAAGAATGCGTTGATGGTGAGAACCGATCGCACATCGAGCCGGAGTTCGGTGGCGGAGGTCATGCAGTAGAGGCAGACCCATGGATCGGAATTTTCATCGCAGATCCCACGGAGGCTCTCGGCGGACGGGAAGATCCAGGGTTCAAAGGGTAGGACCGGGGTCGTATCTATCCAGGTGCGGATAGCTTGCTGCCGCTCACCGTTGAGGGGTGAATGCTCCGGGAAGAGATCGATCGGGTAGAACCAGGCCTCTCTTTTGTTCTTCTCACGGACTTCCTGGGCAGTAGACGGCGGCATATTGTATATGCATCCGTAATCTTCGACCTGACGGAAAATCTTGTCCTCCCGGTCCCGGTACGGCAACCGGTCTGCAAGATATCCACGGATCTCGTGGACCGAGCACCAGACGTACTTTTCTGCGAAGGTGGCGACAGGACTGCGGGCATAGTACCGTGACCGTGGGTGCACGCGGCTGACTGCAACGTCTGCCCCAAGTCTCTCACCCTCTTCACCACCCCTTGGTTCCCCATAAAACTCTTCCTCATTCCAGCCGAGGCTCTTCAGGTAGGCGATACTTGCCCCGAGAGCAAACTGATGGGGAGAGAGATCGGGCACTCCGGTCGCGGCAGCATGCCTGCGCAGCAGCTCTCTTGCGTCAGGACTGAGGTTGTCTACACTCTGTGGGAGCCTGTCCCCATAGCCGCCGAGAAGCCCCTCGTAACCGGTCTTCAGGACATACCACCCGAGGTCCATAAATATGGGGCCAAAGGTCTCACCCGTGGCCGATGCCGCCTCACGATCAAGTTCCAGCAGAACGTCTGTTTTCGGGTACGGTGGGCGGGCTCTCTTCACATCGGCTTCCTCAAGCAGGCCGCGGTAGGATGCCCGCTCTATGATGATCCTTCCCATATGCCGGATGACAATATTCTGAACCTTCTGGATCTTCCCATCATCGAATATCTCAGTCAGTGCCCAGTGAGCCAGGGCAGCGAGCGGGGCGCCCTCCTCTGGCTCAAGCAGGCAGGCAACCCCAGCTGTGACTATCACCAGTTCCTCTTTCACCTGGGGATCGTCGGTGGGATAGGTCAGTTCGAGGAGCTTCAGGAATTCTCCCGGATTCTCTTTCCCCCAGGTGGTAAGTTCCCGGCGGCAGTGGTAGCGAAGGCTCTCATCAACGGTCGTTAGCGACCAGGCAAAGAGGAGCGGGAGGCCTTCATGGGTATCTGTTCTCACCAGGGTCTCGTGAGCAACCGGGTTCTCTCCGTACCCCTCCCAGGGTGCGCCGTGGTTATGCGGGATGTATTCAGGTCCTGAAAAGATGGGGTCGCGTGGTGCAACAGAGGGGAAATCGAGAAGTGTCTCATGGACCAGCCGTGGCCCCAGAGGATGCCCTTCCATCCTGCTTACCGGAATGGCGAGGTATGCCAGAACTTTCCTACACGAGGGCATTGACTCCTTCAGCCTAGACTTAACCCATGGTTGGTAGCGCGCGGTCTTCCAGACTGGAGCCCTTGCGAGGGTGCGGAGCCGCAGTTCCTCGATCTTGGTTGCGGGGAGATCTTCTGTCCAGAGTCCGTTATCCCCTACAAAGAGCTCGTGGTCAGACATGAGGATCAGGGCGGCCATCTCCTGTGCTGCAGGTTTAGTCCGCAGGACCTGTGGCAGGGTGCAAGATCCCGTCCGGACGGTCTCGTCCACGGCACCGACTGCGATCAGGTAGTCCGCAAGCGGCGCCATCGAGAGCTGGTAGTAGCGTTCCGAGGGTCTCAGGGGATCTGTTGTAGGGGGGACATATTCGTTTATGACCCCGTAGTCGACAAAGGAATCCAGGATCTTCAGGCAGATAGGTGTATCAAGCAGAGAGTCTGGAGCCTGGGCTGTTCGGATGAGATCGCCGGCAACGTTGCGCGTGAGGGCGCGCTCTGAACGCGCGATGGCGTTTAGACTCCTCAGCACTACCTGATCGCTGCTCCCCCACCGGTTGTCTAGCCGTTCTCTCAGTTCCGCATCGATCCGGTCGATCTTTACCCTGAGTAGCGCAGCGACAGTAGTGCGAACTTCATCGTTCCGATGAAACGATTTTCCTCTGTACTGCTCACAGAAGAGTCGCAGTGTCAGGGGTGTCGTGAGAGCCCAGCGGACCCATGGAACCTGCGAGCAATCTATCTCATAGTGGGAGATATAGTCATCAAACAGCGTGTTAACTGGTGTATCGCCGTCGCGGGGGAGCATGATGGTCGGGATACCAACATCTTCAGCTTTATCCCAGAAGTAAGGGCGGCTGCTCAGGCAGAAGCGCAGCCGTTGGTGTTTCTCTATAATGGGTTTGAGTTCACCAATCCTCTCCAACCAGGAATTTCGGTCACTTGCCTCGTCAAGGCCATCGACACATATGAGAACCCTGGTGAGTTCATTCAGAATAAATCCGTCCTGCCTTGTTGATAACGCCCGCGCTCGATCGCTCCGCGCCGCGCAGGCCTCTAGTGCCGACCAGATCTCGTCTTCAGCCCAATTTCCCGATAGCCCGAGCGTTTGCCTGATCATCGCTCCCCACCCAGAAGATACGGGGGCGCTTTTTGCCTGGATGAGTACCGCGGGGCAACCTTCATCCAGTCTTTTCTCCACCTCATATCCTAGGCCGTGGGTCTTCCCTGTTCCGGGATCCCCAAAAATGAGGATGTTACGCGGCTTCAGGAGAGCATGTGCCTTGCTGAGGGTAGGGAGGATATTGGCTGTCTGGAGGGATTGAAGAGCCTCTTCAAGGTCCGACCGGCTCTGGGGACCGCCAGGAAGTTTTCGGCTTTCCTTCAACATAACGAGTGCAGGTGTGACCAGATCATCAAAAGTGGCCGCCACATCCAGGGGCAATGGAGGGGTGCCGTGTCTTGAACAATGTAGAAGCATCTGTGTATAACATCCGACTATTTCAAGACGCTCTGGCAGTCTTGTAAGGATATCCAGGAATGTAGTGAGTTCCTTGTCATCCCAGATGCACAGTCTCTCAGCATACCGATCAAGATATGTCTCGATCTGAAAAACTGTGTATGCAAGGACCCCGTCTGCTTCAAGCAATTGTCTCATGACACGATCTCTGGCTGCCGGGTGGCCGAGAAGGTGGAGTACAGAGGTGTGGATCTTACCCGTTCCATGCAACGAGGGAAGGTACCGTTTATTTAGCCAGGCATCTCTCGCGAGATTGAACCGATGCACAAGATCCTCAAGCGCCATATCCTGATTCTCAAACCAGAACTTGACGATACCTTCTGCGCCGGGGGACTGAAGCTCTGTCTGCAACCAACTTTCGTCCCAGAGAATGAGCTCGAGCCCGGGGTAATTTTTCTGGATCTCTTTGAGGAAATCATTCCAGCGGTCTCTTTCAGGTTTTTTACTTTTACCGGTCTTATTCGCAAGGTTTCTGGGAATACATACGATATATCTAGCAATTTCCGGGCGAACCTGTTTTGCTGTGGTTATTGAGTTGCGGATCTTCTGGATTTCGTCAGATTCAATCGGATTCAGGAACCACTTTGCCTGCACTCCAACGTATGTCCCGTCTACCAGCATTGCGTATGCTTCGACACCCCCATCTCCCCCTGCTCCATTGATAACATGAATATGCTGGACCTTATCACGGTACTCGCGCATGCACCAGCGTTCAAACAGCTGGTTGCATAATGCTTCGAATGCCTCCCGCGGATCCCGATTTCGAGTCTGAAATTTTTCCCAAAGCGTCAATAACGTCCCTCGTTAGGATCGGGTACCCCTGAGGAGTATTTAATGGTATGTCGCCGGAACAGTATGCTATTGAACAACTTCACACGATATATACTGCTATTTTAGAGTTTGACACCCGATAACTGACTTTCAAAATTATATCCAATAAAGGTTGATTTTACTACTCTATTCTGCAGAAGTGACGATGAGGATAAATCCTCGTCAACACTATCGCCAGAATCGGAGATTCAAAGAATATCTCTAAGGCCTGCAGGAAGAGTATGGTGGATCGTCATTGATGGGGATAGTTACTCACCTAATTCAATCGCTGTCAATACTTGCTTGTGGGATGTCATCTTTGTCCTCTGCTTGTATTGGAGCCTTTAAATGGACTTTCAAGATTTTCGTTATAGGTTTTTTAAGATTTTTCCCGAATATCTCGCATTTTATCTCGATAGACTCACCACTTAAGGAATTGTTAAAGAATATTCTGACTGGCTCCTCAAAGGCTAAAATCGGGATGTGGTGCTTAATATCCCCAACAGACTCCATTATGACTGCGTAATTCTCGGATTCGATGATTTCGGGGTATTTCGGGCGGGATTGTGGGCTAATAAGAGTATTCAATCTGTATGGACTACGATCGGGTTTCTCTGTGACTTTAGGTGCGACGAGCAACCCATCTACTTTCGGAATGTAGACATGAATTTCCCCATCTTCAACATACTGCTCTCCCTTATTGTGGAGAATTATGTTGAGCCTGTACCCGTTCTCTTCGAAAAGAAAATATGCGTCATCGACAGCAAAGTCTTTGGTAACATTCTTTAGGTTCTCTTCAAGTTCTTCTAATGTCCTTTCATGGTATGGCTTAATTCCCGTAAGTGCAGACAAATCCGGAACGGAAATTCCATAGAGATCAAGTATCGTTGACTTCTTTAAACCCGGGTTTTTCTTCTCTTCAATAGTGCGGCGAATTCCTCTAGCCTTCCTCTCTGAAGGAAGCGTGAACTCCCCCGCTGTAGGTACGGTGATACTATCGGATCTATTTTCTTCAAAAAATATCTCTACATATCCATTAAAGCTGATCGAAGCCATTTTTCGTTCGTATATAGCGTCAAAGTCCCTTCTGATCATGCGAGGCTGATGAGAACCCTTTCGAATCCAAGAATCTCCCTTTTTTAATTTATTGTAGTCCTTTTTCATCATGTAGGGCTTATCATCGCAGTTTCCAATTTTGAAAACTCCAAAACATTTTCCTTCGTATTCATGTAAACTATATTCAAACTTTATATCTGGCTCCACGTTTTCTTGGATTATTTGCTGATAATTGGCATCATCTATGAAATCTTTCCTGTCTATACCTCGAAGTTCTTTTTGTCCCTCACTGTTACGAATTACCCCGATAATGATGTAACACTCATCATTTGTATCCGCATTCGCCATTGCTATTATATCTTTTATGAGGTCTGCGTGGTTTTCCTTCGTATATTGAGCTCCTTTGAAGTCTAAATTGAGATTCTCGTCGTGGTATTCGATTAGATCGTCGATATTCGCCATTCCCTCCACCTCACCTAACTCGCAACGGTACCATTCTTGTAGTGTTCATGCAATTTTAGCCAATTATTCCCAGTTAGTATGTAAAATTGACATTCGACCGTTTAAACTTAGTTATTTCTGCCTTTTTGGGTGGCGACTAGATGATACATAGCCTTTGTTTGATCTTCAAAGTTTGAGAGATCCCTAAAGTCCCCATCGGGAAGTTGCCCTTCGCGATTACAGGCCTGCAAAATTAGAGTTCATCAGCGTGCTGGAAGCCGGAAAGCATATTCAATCTCCCTCTACACATCTGATCATGGCGCATTCTCCCAACCAGACCGTATTAAAAAGTCTTCGCGCTTACCGGAAATTTATCGAGGAGACAGCATTTCACCCGCAGTTCCTCAAGTGCCTCTTCGTGAATGCTTACAATCACTTCCTGTCGGGCAAGATCCTTGCAGAAAAAGGCCTGATTACCCAGTCCTACAACTGCATGAGGATGGGGCTGGAGAGCGAGTGGCTCGGGCTCATCCTCATGAAAGACCCCGGGCTCGGGATGGAGTGGGCCTTCGGCCTCGGTGACGAAGCCATCCTGAAACGCTTGAAAGAACTGGAGAAGCCGTATATGATCCGGAAGACGCTCGGGGATACTCCCAGGATCACCGTCAAGGACCGTGATGAGGTATACGCGGCACTCTCGGACAAAAGCCATACAAAACTTTCGAGCGTGGCCCGCCCATTCATCCCGCCGAACGCCTCTCCTGCCGATGAATTCATCGAATGCATCCCAATGGGCGGCATGCGGGGGAAGAACAACATCCCGCGCATCCTCCGGGGTACCGCGACCGTGCTCAGATTTGCCTTGGCAGAGATCGAGGATGGCCTCGGTCAGCGCCTCCTAGAGGAGGAATGGATCTGGAAACGGGCAGACCTTGTGCAGATCACGGAAGCAGGGGTTAAAACTCAGGATGGTACATTTGAACCCCATATCTCCTCCAAAGGTCGCCCAGGAGCCGACCCGATGCAGGCCGCGGCTTTACTCTCTGCGATACGGCATGGCAAGATCTGAAGTTTACCTCATCTTACCAGTTGTCGAGAGTATTCCGATCGCTCGATACCGGTGGGAACTTCTGCCCTGGTGTCAAAATAGCGAGTCCAAGTGCTGTCTTCCCTCACCCCCCACCGAGCACCTTCACCAGCACCGCCACCACCCCACCGACGACCCCACCGGCCCCGGCGCTGATCGTCGAGATCCTCTTCTCTTCTCCCACTTTCTCAGCCCGCCAGCCCTCCAGCGTCCGAATCCGGCTCTCGAACTCCTCGTCCTGCGCCTCCATTCTCTGCAGCGCCCGGCAGATCCACTTTACATCCCGGTTCGTCTCGTAAACGAGCTCCCTGGTAGTCTTTTCCCCGGTCATCCAGGTAACCCTCCCGGAGGACTATGTGCCACCGGACCCCAAAAGGCTGACCGTAAAGGATATACATAGGAATTCCGGCCAAATCTGCGGTCTAAGATAAAGTCAGGCTAATATTACTGGAAGGCATATCCTATGCTTGTCTGTCATATTCCCGGGAGCATGCAGGCAGGAAGT
>Ga0209510_1003153_pt1 | contig 15866 bp, 13 predicted proteins | sample BiotimSIPDNA_FD_185749 | JGI IMG/M metagenome (GOLD analysis project Ga0209510, IMG submission 185749) | Anaerobic biogas reactor microbial communites from Washington, USA - Biogas_R1 time_0 SIP DNA (SPAdes) (version 2) | ecosystem: Engineered > Bioreactor > Anaerobic > Unclassified | place... | reverse complement strand
TGCGAACTTTGTTGATGGCTTTTATCAGCAGGAATATTACCAGGGCAATGATCAGGAAGTTGATGATGGTCATGATGAAATTGCCGTAGGCGAAGACAACTGCTCCGGCTTCCTTCGCGGCAGCCAGGGTGGCGCCGGCGGGGATGGAAACCGCGGACTTATTGAGCTGGATGAATAGGTCTGAGAAATTGACCCTGCCCATAAGCATGCCGATGACAGGCATAATTAAATCTTCCACCAGGGAGTTAACAATAGCGCCGAATGCGCCGCCAATCACGACGCCGATCGCCAGATCGAGCGCGTTGCCTTTTGTGATAAATTCTTTAAATTCTTTCGCAAATTTTTTCATAATTCACTCTCTTTCCGGGCACATTGTAATCAAAAAAGGACCAAATAAAGAAAAACCCATCTGCGTGTATATACCCCTCAATGCGTTTTGCACCCTTATTCTTTCTAATGTTGTATAATTCACTGCGTAAGCTTTAATTGCAATAGGTATGAAAGGATAAAAAATGGACGAAAACCTCGAGAATGCAGCTCAAGAATTCGAAAAAGATCTGAATAATGCTGCTGAAGACACATGGAAACCCGTAGAAGAGACTTCTGATCAAGCGCAAGCGCATATTGCAGAAGCAGCCGAAACCGTGGAAGGCGGATGGAGCGAAGTAAAAGACGAATTTCAGCAGGCTTCCGCGGAAACCTGGAGCAAACCGGAAACTCCGCAAACCCCTCCCGCCCCGCAACCTGAAGCTGACCGCTGGGGCGCGCCTGAGACCAAAGCCGCCGATGACCCCAACCGCTGGACCGGTGAGCTTTACACCCCCGAAGCCGAGCCGCCTGCCCCTGCTGAGGCTCCAAAAGCCCAAGAAGCCCCCAAAGTGGTCGATTACACCGCGACCCCACCCGCGCAGCCGGAAAAGAAAGACAAATTCCCCGTTTGGGCAATCGTTTTGATCGTATTGCTCGTCTTGTGCCTCTGCGTCCTCCTGCCGATCCTCATTCTGGGAGGCAGCTTGGTCGCAATTCTCGAGAACGCCAGCATTTTCGTTCCGAGTTTATTCATCTAAACGCATTGACCCACCAACAGACCGCTTTTTCGCGGTCTGTTTTGTTTAAGCCCGTAAGGTGGATTTGCCCTGAAGCTTCTGGCAAAACCGCATGGCTGCCGGTTTTCCGTGTTAAAATATAAGATTGCGAAAACTGAGGAAACATGGAAGACATCGACAAAGATTTTCCGGTGATGATCGTCGGACTGGGCAACCCTGGGCTGGCATACCGCCATACCCGCCACAACTTCGGCTTCCTGGTGATCGATGCGCTCGCGAAAGCGCTCGATGTCCAGGTCCGGCGCCTGAAGTTCAAAGCCATGATCGGTGAAGGCAAATTCAGCGGGAGCAAAGTTGTGCTCGCCAAACCCCTGACCTTCATGAACGAATCCGGTCGGGCGGTGGCTCCCCTGCTGCGCTTCTACAAGCTGCCTCTCACCAACCTCCTCGTCATCCATGACGACCTTGACCTTCCTTTGGGCGCCTTGCGCCTGCGCCCCAGCGGCGGAACCTCTGGTCAGCGCGGTATGGCTTCGATCATCACCCAGCTCGGCACGCAGGACTTCCCGCGCATGCGCCTCGGCATCAGCCGACCCCCCGGACAGATGGATCCGGTGGATTACGTGCTCAAGGACTTTCTTCCCGCCGAACGAGAACTGCTCGCGATCGTCTTGCGCACCGCGGTTGAAGCCAGCCAGACTTTCATCGCCGAAGGTCTGCAAAAAGCGATGAACCAATACAATGGCGAAGTCGGCTGATTATTTCCTGCTCGCCCCTCTGGCGGGTCTACCTGCCTATCAGGACCTCCTGCTCGGGCTGAAGGAGGGTGAATATACCGGCAGCAGCCTGCGCGGATTGGGATTGCCGCGCGCGGTGCGCCTGGCGTTGCTGGCTGCCCTGCATCACGACCTCCAAAAGCCCATCCTGCTGCTTACGAACCGCGCGGACAGGGCGCTCTCGCTCTTCGATGAGTTGAGTTTCTGGCTGCCTGAAGGCGCCAACCTCTATTTCGCGGAGCCCAATCCCTCCTTTTACGAAGACCTGCCCTGGTCCGAGAGCACCCGTCATGACCGTCTGCGCGTGCTGACCGAATTCAGCCGCTACTGGCTGCCCGGCATCGCTGCTCCCCAGGTCCCCTCGGTTGTCATCGCGCCAATCCGCGCGGCGATGACCCGCACGATTCCCCGGCGCGACTTCCTCAAGAACACGCTCCGCCTTCGCCTTGCCGACCATCGCGACCTGCTCGAAACCAGCGCCAGTTTGGTGAACCTGGGTTATGAGTACAGCAATATTGTCATTCGCCCGGGTCAGTTCTCCCGTCGGGGCGGAATTTTGGACGCCTGGTCGCACTCCAGCCCCTGGCCTGTGCGCATCGAATTCTTCGGCTCCGAGATAGACACTCTGCGTCTCTTCGACCCGACCACCCAGCGCACCACCGAAAAAATCGAAGAGGCGCTGCTTTTCCCTGCTTGCGAGGCGCTCTCGCTCGCTCCAGGCGCGGAAGGAGAGCTGCCCTGCCAGCCAACCGAACAGGAAATTCCCAACCTGTACCGCTTTCCCTCCAGCCTGGTCGACTTTCTGCCAAAAGACGCCCTTGTCTTGCTGGACGGTGAGGAGTTCATCGCAGCGGCAGCCAATGATATTGAAGAAGAGGCTACTGAACGCCGGGTAAATCAAGTGGCAGCCAACACCCTTGCCGAAGACGCGCCCATCCCCTACCTGACCTGGTCGGAGCTTGCGGATAGCCTCAGCCGGCATCAGATCCTTGAGCTCGGGCACACGAATGCCGAAGGCGGCTCCGCTCTTTCCGCTTGCTTTGGTCCGGGTCCGCGTTTCGCCGGAAGGCTGAAGGAGTATCAGCACCACATCTCCGAGCTCAGTCGCAAAAACATCCCCTGGACGGTCATATCGCGCCAGGCTGCCCGCCTGAAGCAGCTTTGGATGGAGACGCATCCTGAGCTAAGCGCAGAAGAAGCTCAGCATCATTTTCTGGAAGGGTCTGTTTCGGGAGGTTGGGTGCTGACGCATGCTCCGGATCAGCAGCACTTGCTCTCGGACAGCGAGATTTTCGGTTGGAGCCGTCCGCAGCCCCGTCGGCGCCCGATGCTCAGCACCGAAGCCCCGGAAGCGGTCTACGCCGACCTCAAGCCGGGCGACTGGGTCGTGCATGTCGACCACGGCATCGGGCAGTTCATTGGTCTGCACACGCCCACCATCGACGGCATGCAGCGCGAATACCTGAGCATTGCCTACAAAGATAATGACATCCTCTACGTCCCGATCCACCAGGCAGACCGCATCACCCGCTACGTTGGACCAGAAAGCGGTCCCCCCTCCCTGAGCCGATTGGGCGGTTCGGAATGGGACCTGACCAAAAGCCGCGTGCGCCATGCCGTCGTGGAAGTGGCGCAGGACCTGCTTGAGCTTTATGCCAAACGCCAGACAGTGGAGGGTTTCGCCTTTAACCCGGACAATGACTGGCAAAAGGAACTCGAAGCCTCCTTCCCCTACATTGAAACGCCGGACCAACTGCTGGCAATCGAACAGGTCAAAGCCGACATGGAATCCAAACGCCCGATGGACCGCCTGCTCTGCGGGGATGTGGGTTACGGCAAGACCGAAGTTGCCCTGCGGGCGGCGTTCAAAGCCGTCATGGACGGCAAGCAGGTGGCGGTATTGGTGCCCACGACCGTTCTCGCCCAACAGCATTACGAAACCTTCCGTCAGCGCCTTTCCGTTTTCCCCGTCACGGTCGAAATGCTTTCCCGCTTCCGCTCAAACAAAGCCCAGGACGAAATCATCCGACTGACAGCGGAGAAACAGATAGATATCCTCATCGGCACGCACCGCCTGCTCTCCGCTGACGTGCGTTTCGGTGACCTTGGGCTGGTCATTATCGACGAAGAGCAGCGTTTTGGTGTGACCCACAAGGAACACCTCAAGAAGCTTCGCTCCGAGGTGGACGTGCTCACCCTCACCGCCACCCCGATCCCCCGCACGCTCTACATGGCGCTCAGCGGCGTTCGCGACATATCCAACATCAATTCCCCGCCTGAAGAACGCCTGCCCATCATCACCCATGTCGGTCCCTACGATCAGAAACTCGTCCGCGAAGCGATCGTGCGCGAGTTGGACCGCGGCGGACAGGTGTTTTTTGTGCACAACCGCATCCAGTCCATTCCGGCGGTCTACAACCACCTGTCCATCCTCGTGCCTGAAGCCCGCATCGGCATCGGGCATGGCAGGCTGCCCGAAGAACAGCTCGCCGAGGTCATGCAGCAATTCACTGCCGGGCAAATTGACGTCCTTTTGTGCACGTCGATCATCGAATCCGGATTGGATATCCCCAACGCCAACACGCTCATCATCGACCGCGCGGATGCATTTGGGCTGGCGCAGCTCTACCAACTGCGTGGTCGCGTTGGACGCGGCGCGCAGAGAGCCTTTGCCTATCTCTTCCGCGATAAGCGCCGCGCCCCCACCCCCGAAGGCGAAGAAAGGCTGGAAGTCCTGGCGGAAAATTCCCAGCTTGGCGCGGGTTATGCCATCGCCATGCGCGACCTGGAAATGCGCGGAGCGGGCGACCTGCTTGGTACGCGCCAGTCCGGCTACATTGCCGCGGTCGGCTTCTACCTCTACACCAAGCTGCTCGGTCAGGCTGTCAAAGCGCTGCGCGGCGACATGGACCTGCCAGTGGAAAGCACTGTTGAAGCCCCCAGCCTCCATATCAACGTTGACTTGCCGCTCGCTGGTGAGATTCCTGCCAGCTACATCCCCGACCAGGAACTGCGGCTCAAGCTTTACCGGCGCGTTGCCTCCCTGCGCAGCGAAACGGAAATCGCCCAAACTGAAATCGAGTTTGCCGACCGCTTCGGTCCATTACCTGCCGGAGTGTTGGACCTGCTCTTTCAGATGAAGGTCAAGCTGCGCGGCGAAGCTGCCGGCATTGAGTCCATCAGCATCAACAACAATCAGATTCTGCTCTCCTACCCCGCCCTTCCCAACGGCATTAAGGAGCGCGGCTTACCCGAAGTTGACCCCAACGCCAGGGCAGGCAGGAATGCCTATTGGGTGAACATCGCCAACTTGGACAAAGAAGCATGGCAGACCCGCCTCCTGGGCATCCTCCAAAAAATCCTCCAATCCGCGCAGAATCCAGGTCAGATATAGCCTCTCTGACGATTTTCCAGCTTGTGATACATTTAAGCTCTGATGAATAATCAACGAAAAATTTGGGCTTTGCTGAGTCTCGCCCTCATTTTGCTTGGGCTCGGCATGACTTTTTCCCATCTCTGGCACCCTTACCAATTGGTTGTCGATGGGCAGCCCCTGCAGGTGCGCACCATCGCGTTCAGCCTGCGCGGGCTGCTCCGCCAGCTCAACTACGAGCTCCAGCCTGAAGACCGCGCCTCCATCGACCCGGACGTTTTCTCGTTCAGCCTGCCTGAGCGCATGTACCTCGAGCGCGCCCGCCTCGTGGAAATCACCGTTGGAGGCGAGAAACTGACCTTGCGAAGCCCCGAACGCCTGCCAGCCAACTTGCTGCAGGCTGCGGGCATTCGCCTCTTCCCCGGAGACCTTCTGACTCAAAACGGTCAGGCGCTCGACCCCAACCAAACCCTGCCCATCGGCGCGGAAGCAAGCCTGCGTTTTCTCCCAGCCCGGGAAATCATTCTGAAGATGGATGGGCAAACCCGGACAATCTACACGCAGCAAGATAGGCTGGCAGATGCGCTGCTCGAAGCCGGCATTCATCTGCAGCCCGAAGACCGCCTTTCCGCTGAGCCGGACACGCTTCTCGGGGCTCAAAATACCTTCAGCCTTGACCTCGCGCGGAGCCTGACGGTCACGATCGGGGAAGAGACCCTGGTCGGGCTGTCCGCTGCCCGGACGGTCGGCAAAGCCCTGGCGGACCTGGGGCTCGCTCCCCAATACCTCGACCGCACCGTTCCTCCCGAGGACGATCCGCTGCCCCCTGACGGGCAAATAACCTTCATTCAGGGCTCCGAGAGCATCTCCCTGGTCAAGGATGAAACTCCTTTCAGCTACACCTACCAGCTCGACCCCGAAACCGAACTGGACACAACCACGATCATCGCTGCCGGTCAGCTCGGTCTGGTCGTTACACGCCAGCGCAGCCGCATTGAGAACGGCGAAATCATCCAAACGCTCGAAGAAGGTCCCTGGAAAGCATCCGACCCCTCCGATGGCATTATGGGCAGAGGCACCAAAGTGGTCATCAAGACCGAAGTCGTGGATGGGCAGACGCTCGAGTATTGGCGCAAATTAAGTGTCTATGCCACTTCTTATCACCCATCCGAATTCACCTACGGCGCGCAAACCCGCTCGGGGATCCCTCTGACCAAGGGCATCGTGGCAGTCGCCGCCTCCTGGTACGGCGGTCTGGAGATGCAGCCGGTTTACGTGCCCGGCTACGGCTACGGAACGATTGCCGACTCCGGATATGGGATTCCCGGGCGTTATTGGATCGACCTGGGCTATGATGACGAAAACTACGTTTCCTGGCACGAATGGACTGTGATTTACTTTCTCACGCCCGTTCCCGCGTACGTTCAGGCGGTGTTGCCGTGAGCCTTGATTTTCTGGACATTCACCCCCTGCTCAAACGCTACGGCATCCAACCCAAAAAGTCGCTTGGACAAAACTTTTTGGTGGAACCCGCTGGCTTAATGAAAGTCATCAGCGCCGCCGGGCTGGAGAGCGGCGAAGAGGTGCTCGAAATCGGCGCCGGGCTGGGCAGTCTGACTGTCTTGCTGGCGCAGACCTGCAAGCGCGTGACCACAGTGGAGATCGACCCACGTATGCTCCCGCCTCTGGATGAAGCTTTGAAACCCTACCAAAACGTCCGCGTCGTCCCGGGCGACATCCTCGAACTGAACCCCTCAGAGTTGGTACAGCAGGAAGACTACGTGGTGGTGGCGAATATTCCCTACTACATCACTTCCGCCATCATCCGCCACCTGCTCGCGGCAGAGCGAAAGCCTTCGCGCCTGATCCTGACCATCCAAAAAGAAGTGGCTCAGCGCGTCGTAGCGCGCGATGGCAAAATGAGCCTGCTTTCGCTGTCGGTAATTGTTTTCGGTCAGCCTGAAATCGCCGCTGTTATCCCGGCAGGCAGCTTTTTCCCAGCGCCGGATGTAGATTCAGCCATTCTGCGCATCAGCCTGTATCCCGAACCGTTCATCCCCGTCAGTCAGCTCGACCAATTCTTCCGCCTGGCGCACGCGGGCTTTGGTCAGAAGCGCAAGACCCTTCGCAATTCGCTTTCAGCAGGTCTGAGCCTGCCCGCGGGCGAGGTTGAATCCCGCTTGCTCAGCGCGGGCATCGCGCCAGCCCGCAGGGCGGAAACGCTCAGCATTGCTGAGTGGGCTGCGCTGATCAACAGCTTTAAGAATTACGCTTTTTAGATTTTTCCCGGAATTTGATTACCAAAACGGTGCCAATGATGCCCGCCAAACCCGTCAATATCACCGCGGGGCGCTCCAAGAGCCAGAGAAGTCCGCGCAAGCCGCCCCTGCCGGCTGAGATAAGCGCGGTGCCGGGCACATCCACTTCAGCCTGCCAGTCAAAAGTGATCAAACGCGCTAAGAATCCCTGCCTCACACAGCCTTCAAGGCTGAAAACGTAAATCGGCTTGCCACTGCGTCTTGCCAGGCGCAGGTCCGTCGAGAACTCCTCCCAGGTCAGGTAAGGCACTTCTTCAAGGGCGCCGGTTTGAATGCCCCCGCCGGTATTACCGATCCCGATTGCCTGGGCTTTATCGGCGTAGTCCCAGAGGATCGCCTGCCCGTGCGGTCGGAAGAAGCTCGAATAGAGCATCAGTACTTCCCGGTCCACCGCCACATCCACCAAGCCCGCCGCCCGCTGCAAAACGGTTGACCGCGCCTGGCGGTCATCAACGATCAGCGGAAAGTGGTAGCTCTCGACCGGATAGCCATCAGCGTGGATTTGCGCGACCAGCGCTTCGTAGGCGTTTTTCGCCGCGTGATAGGCTTTGGTGTCCCGCATCCGCTTGAGCGCCTGCCTGAGGATTGCTCCGGGCTTTTCGGCAAAATCCTGCATCTCGTTGATGTTTGATTCAATATCCAGCCCCACGCTCGCCCATTCCAACCCGTTTTCCGCGCTCCAGGATTTGAACGCCTGATAACGCGCAGTTGCTTCTGAGTAATTGCCGAGGTTAAACCAGTAGCCTTGCTCCATGGGCAGCAGCAGCCAGGCAGTCACCGGAATGCCAAGTTTGTTGAGCGTGCGCACGATTTGCGCGCGTTCGGCTGAGAAATCAAGGATGCCCAGAGAGATGCCCGCGCGGAGGGTCTTAAGGTCATCATAAACAAAGCGGTCTTCAAAAAGCTTCGCCAGCTCAGCGCCGGGCAGTTCGCAAAAGAAGGTTATTTCAGGTTCCATTTTCTACTTTCCTCCGTCCGAACCCAGGATCGGTTTTTTCGCGGGGACGCCAACCGCGCGGGGAAACTCCCCTGGGGTTGGGCGTGTTTTGTTGATGATCGCCAGGCTGCCTTCCCCTTCGATGCCCTCAAAACTCAGGCGCAGCAGATCGCTGAGCTCGCCCCCGCAAAGCCTGATGATCCTGCCAGCTTCCTGGATTTCTTCGGGAGCACGGGCACCCTTCTGCATCAGGCACCTCCCGCCCACCTTGACCAGCGGCAGCAGATACTCCGCCAAAACAGGCGCCTGGGCAACCGCCCGCGCGATGGCAATCTCGTACCTTTCGCGGTGGAGAGGCATACGCCCGACTTCTTCCGCCCGTTTTGAAAGCACGGTAACATCCTTCAGATCCAATTTATCGACGATGTGGCGGCTGAAATTAGCTTTTTTGTCAATCGATTCGACCAGTGTCAGGCGCATTTCCGGCAGCACGATCTTTACCGGCAGCCCCGGGAAGCCCGCACCGCTGCCGACGTCGATCATGCTCTCAGGGGGTCTTTTAAAACCCAAAAAACAGGTCAGCGAGTTGAAAAAATGCTTCTCCTGTACCCCCAGCGGATCCCGAATTGCCGTCAGGTTGATTTTTTCGTTCCAGGCAAGCAATTCCTCTTCCAGCATCTGGAATTGCTTGCGCTGCTCATCCGAAAGAACGATGCCGAGATGCTTTTCTGTTAAATCTATCCAATGAGCCATGTCCTGATTATACACAGGCAGCCCGTTCTTATTCAAAAACCTTGAAAATCCCTGCCCCCAGGTAGGCAAATGCCAGCATCTTGAGAATCTTCCCCATCAGGCAGCATGCCAGAAACTTCCAAAGCGGCATACGCGAGGCGCCCGCGATAAAGCCCGCCATGTCGAAGAGCGGATTGGGGATGAGCGCCAGCAGGAAGATCGTCCAGTACTGGTTTTTCTTCATCCAGGCTGAAAGCTTTCGAACCTTTTCGGATTTATCCAGCATCGGTTGTCCGCTGAAACCTGCCAGGTAGCCAGAAAGCTCCCCCAAAGCGGCTCCCATCCCGGACGCGATTGCTACCCAGAAGGGGTTGAAGACCATTGCTACCGCGGACGTGAACATCACTCCCGGAATCGGAATGAGAATGGTGGCGTTGGAGAGCAGCGAGATCATAAAAATCCCCGGATATCCATACTCTTCCAGGTGTTGAATTTTGTCGCGGTTCAGAACCAAAAAGACTGTCCCCGCGATCAGGGCAACCAGCAGAAAGCCGCGTAAAACCAACTGAGGTTTGCTAAATCCGGACTTTTCTACCGTTGTCAACTTTGCAGCAGCGCTTTCAACCGTGCGATGACCATGTCTGAAGCCACCGTGTTTTGTCCGCCTTCCGGGATGATGACGTCTGCGAAGCGTTTTGTTGGCTCCACAAACTCAATAAAACTCGGGCGAACTGTTTTCAGGTATTGACTGATGACCGACTCGACCGTGCGTCCGCGTTCGGTCACATCTCTTTGCAGACGCCGGATGAAACAGATATCCGGGTCTGTATCCACGAAAAGTTTCATCGAACACAGGTTACGCAGCTCCGGCTCGACGAAAATCAGAATTCCTTCCACCAGAATGATAGGTTTTGGCTGGACGCGCACAATTTCCCGCGCGCGGGTATGCTGCTTAAAATCGTAGACCGGCAGGTCCACTGTCTCTCCGCGGCTCAGCGCCCGGATATGACTGATCAAAAGTTCCGTTTCAAGCGAATCCGGATGATCATAGTTGACCGACAGGCGTTCTTCAAAGCTCTTGTCGCTTTGGTCGCGATAATACGCGTCGTGCGGCAAAAAGGCTATCCTGTCTTCCCCAATGGCTTTGAGAATGCTGTCAGCCAAGGTGGTTTTCCCGGAGCCGGAGCCGCCTGCAATACCAATAATCAAAGGGGCGTAAAGTGATGGCATACACGAATTATACCTTCCTTTCGGGTATAATGACCCGCGGAGGTACACATGAGCGCAACTGTCATCGATGGTAAACAAATCGGGCAGGGTGTCCGTGACGAAGTCAAAGAGGCGGTCGATAAGCGCCTCGAAAAAGGGCTTCCAGCGCCGGGTCTTGCAACCGTATTGGTAGGCGACAACCCTGCTTCACAGGTCTACGTACGCAGCAAACAAAAAGCCTGCGCCGAAGTCGGCATCAACTCCTTTGGGCACAAATTGCCGGAAGATGCCACCCAGGAGGAAGTCGAAGCCCAGGTTCGCCAGCTCAACGCGGACCCCGCGGTCAACGGCATCCTCGTGCAGCTGCCTCTGCCCCGCCACCTCGATGAAGAAAAAGTACTCTCCGCCATCGACCTCGAGAAGGACGTGGACGGTTTCCACCCGGTCAACATCGGACGTCTGGCGCAAAAAGGACGCGAGCCTTTCTTTGTCCCCTGCACGCCTGCCGGCTGCATGGCGCTCCTGGAACGCGCCGGCGCAGAGCTCAGCGGCGCGAATGCCGTAGTGCTCGGACGCTCCAATATCGTCGGCATGCCGGTGGCGCTGCTGCTGGTCAAAGCCAACGCGACCGTCACCATCTGCCACTCCCGCACGCGCGACCTGCCTTCTGTAGTTCGCGAAGCGGATGTGATCGTAGCCGCGATCGGGCAGCCCGAATTCGTCAAAAAGGACTGGGTAAAACCCGGCGCGATTGTCATCGATGTCGGCATCAACCAAAAAGAAGACCCCAGCGCCAAACGCGGCTACCGCCTCGTGGGCGATGTCGCCTTCGATGAGGTTGCCGAAGTCGCCGGCGCCATCACCCCCGTGCCGGGCGGTGTCGGACCGATGACCATCGCCATGCTCCTCAAAAACACGCTCCGCGCAGCTGAACTGGCTGACCGCGCCTAATCCCAGGAGGTTCCCATGCCAACCCTGCTCGTCAAGAACGCTGATCTGATTGTCACCATGGACGGACAAAACCGCGAGTTGAAAAACGCCGCGATTTTCTGCCGGGATGGGTTCATTGAGCAAATCGGCAGCCAGGCGGACTTGCCGCAAAGCGCGGATGAAGTCCTGGACCTGAGCCGCCATATCATTCTTCCGGGACTGGTGAACACTCACCACCACTTCTACCAGACCCTCACCCGCGCCCTGCCCGCGGCGCAGGACGCCAACCTCTTCAACTGGCTGACCACGCTCTATCCCATCTGGGCGCGCATGACCCCGGAGGACATCTTCATCAGCACGCAAACCGCGCTCGCGGAGCTGGCGCTTTCAGGCTGCACCACCGCTTCGGACCACCTTTACCTCTTCCCAAACGGCAGCAAGCTGGATGACGAAATCTCTGCCGCGGCAGAGATTGGTTTGCGCTTGCACGCTTCGCGCGGGTCAATGAGCCTGGGGCAGTCCCAGGGCGGACTACCGCCAGATTCAGTTGTGGACACAGAAGAGAACATTCTCAAAGACAGCGAACGCCTCATCCAGCGCTACCACGACCCCAATCCCGGATCCATGCTCCAAATCGTCCTGGCGCCTTGCTCGCCTTTCAGCGTCACCGGCGAACTGATGCGCCAGTCGGCAATTCTGGCACGCAAATATGGCGTCCATCTCCACACGCACCTCGCTGAAACCGAGGATGAAGACGACTTCTGTCTGGCGAAATTCGGGCACAAACCCGTAGCGTATATGCAGACGGTCGACTGGATCGGGGATGACGTCTGGTTTGCCCACTCTGTTTGGGTCAATGAGGACGAGATGGATCTCTACGCCCACCACGGCTGCGGTGTGGCGCACTGCCCCTCATCCAATATGCGTCTGGCATCCGGCATCGCGCCGGTGATGAAGATGCTCGCGCGCGGTGTGAAGCTTGGCATCGGCGTGGACGGTTCTGCCAGCAATGACGGCTCGCATCTGCTCAATGAAGCCCGCCAGGCAATGCTCCTTGCCCGCCTCGACAGCGGCATCAAAGGCGCCTCGCGTTCCGCGCCGGACGCCCCTCCGCTGATGACTGCCCGCCAGGCACTTTCCATCGCAACACGCGGCGGAGCCTCGGTCCTGGGACGCCAAGATATCGGCTCGCTCGAGGTTGGTAAATGCGCGGATTTCTTCGCCCTCGACCTTCAGCAGCTCGACTATGCCGGCGCCATCACAGACCCGCTCGCCACCATCCTCTTCTGCCAGCCAGTCAAAGCCAACTGGACGGTTGTCGGCGGTCAGGTCATCGTGCGCGAGGGCGAGCTGACCACGCTTGATGTTCACAAGCAAATTGAGAAACACAACCAGGCGACTAAACGCCTGTTGCAAGTTTAATGAACCTATCAAAAGGATTATCAAGGAGACATATTTATATGCAAAGCAAAGGTTTGGCAATTGTTGCAGTCGGCGGCAACGCACTTATCAAGGATAAGCAGCATCAGTCCGTCCCCGACCAGTATCAGGCTGCGGTCGAGACGATGGAACACATCGCCGAAATGATCATTGACGGCTGGGATGTGGTCGTTACCCACGGCAATGGTCCGCAGGTTGGTTTCGTCCTGCGCCGGTCAGAAATCGCGTCCAATGAGCTTCACGAAGTTCCGCTGGACTTCTGCGGCGCGGATACCCAGGGTTCCATTGGTTACATGTTCCAGCAGATTCTGCATAACGTGTTCCGAGCCCGCGGGATCAAGAAACAATCAGCCACTGTGATTACCCAAACCATCGTGGATCGCAACGATCCCGCTTTCCAGAACCCGACCAAACCCATCGGCTCCTTCATGGATGAAGCCACAGCCAAAGAAAAGAAGGAAAAAGAAGGCTGGACCGTGGTGGAAGACGCCGGACGCGGTTGGCGCCGGGTGGTACCTTCCCCCATCCCCCAGATCATCGTGGAAGCGGACGCCATCCGCAGTTTGATTGACCAGGGCTTCGTTGTCGTCGCAGTTGGAGGCGGCGGTATTCCTGTGATGCAGAAGGAAAATGGCGATCTGGTCGGTGTGGATGCTGTTATTGACAAAGACCTCGGCTCGGCAATCCTTGCCAGCATGATCAAAGCTGATCTCTTCCTGATCAGCACCGCAGTTGAAAAAGTCGCGATCAACTTCAACAAACCTGATCAGAAGTGGATCGACACAATGACCGTCGAGGAAACCCGCAAATATATGGCTGAAGGTCAGTTTGCCAAAGGTTCCATGCTGCCAAAAATCCAAGCCATCCTGAAATACATGGAACAGGGCGGCAAGAAAGCTCTGATTACCGACCCCGAGCACATCAAGGACGCGCTTGAAGGGAAAACCGGCACCTGGATCCTGCCTTAGGCGGATTACGGTAGAATACAACTATTATAGGGAAATGACGGGTGAGCCAGGCTCAGAGGCTGCCAGACTCACCCTTCTTTCACCACAACTGATATGGAACCGAAATGCCGTTAAGTTACTTTCAATGCTCTATATGTGGAAAGCGTTTTGATCCCGGGCAGGTCACTTACAACTGCCCGGCTTGCGGCGGCAATTTGGATTCTCACTTTACCTTTGAAGAAAACCCAAATGAGGTCAGCATCTCCACCATCCTCGAAAGCCGCGAGCCTTCCATCTGGCGCTACGCGCCCCTGCTCGCGGCTCCGGACCCGGGCTTTGCCGCGACTCCGCTCCACCAGGTCGGCTGGACGCCCGTCTATCAGCCCGAAACCCTGCGAAAATCCCTGGGAATGCGGGAATTGTGGATCAAGGACGAGAGCCGCAACCCCAGCGCTTCTTTCAAGGACCGCGCCAGCGCTCTGGTGATTGCCCGGGCGGTTGAAGCGGACATCCCGACCATCATTGCCGCCTCAACAGGCAATGCCGGCGCGGCAATGGCTTGCATGGCTGCCAGCATCGGCAGGCAAGCAGTCATCCTCGCCCCGCGCAGCGCTCCGCCCGCCAAGGTCGCCCAACTGCTAACCTTCGGCGCGCGCGTGCTGCTTGTGGATGGCAGTTACGACCAGGCATTCGAACTGAGCATTGAAGCCTCCCGCGAACTCGGCTGGTATAACCGCAACACCGGTTACAACCCCTACACCGTTGAAGGAAAGAAAACGGCTGGTTTGGAAATCTGGGAGCAGGTGCTGCAGCTTCGCGCCAAAGACGCCCCCAATCTGACCATTTTCATCCCGGTCGGGGACGGCAACATCCTCAGCGGGGTGGCAAAAGGCTTTGCGGACCTGCTGGCTTTGGGCTGGATTGAGAAACTGCCGAGATTGGTAGGCGTGCAGGCAGAAGGCTCTGCCGCCATCTACAACGCTTTTAAAGCCGGCGCGAACGCCATCCAGCCAGTTAACGCCAAAACCGCAGCCGACAGCATCAGCGTGGACCTCCCCCGCGATGGACTGCGCGCGCTCAACCGCGTGCGGCAGAGCGGCGGTTACTATTTGACGGTTTCGGACGAAGAGATTCTGGCGGCAATCCCAACATTAGGCGGCGCCGGGCTCTTCGTGGAGCCGGCTGCCGCCGCCGCCTTTGCAGGGCTGCGCACGGCGCTCAGGCAAGGGCTCCACAGCCCCGATGAACCTGCTTTGGTGCTCTGCACAGGCAGCGGACTGAAAGATATCAACGCGGCAATGCGGGCAGTTGAACCCGCGCCCATCATTGAACCCACACTGACTCATCTGAAAGAGGCACTCCATGTCTAACCCTGTTTTTAGCGTGATCGTTCCGGTATACAACGAACTCGAAAATCTGCCCCTGCTTTATTCCCGCGTCAGCGATGTGATGAACCAAACGGGTGAAAAGTGGGAGCTCATCTTCGTGGATGACGGCAGCACCGACGGCTCCACCGACAGCATCCGAGAACTCGCCCAGCAGGATGACCGCGTCCGTCCGGTGATTTTTGCCCGCAACTTCGGGCATCAAATCGCTGTGACCGCCGGGATGGACTATAGCCGCGGGCAGGCGGTCGTGATCATCGACGCCGACCTGCAGGACCCGCCCGAAGTCATCCTCGATCTGATCACGAAGTGGCGTGAAGGTTACCAGGTGGTCTACGCGGTTCGCTCCGAACGCGAGGGCGAAAGCTGGTTCAAACTGACCACAGCTTCTCTCTTCTACAAGTTGATTTACAAAATCACTGACGTGAAAATGCCGCTCAACACCGGAGATTTCCGCCTTATCGACCGCAAGGCGCTCACCATCCTTAACCAAATGCGCGAACGCAACCGCATTCTGCGCGGGATGGGCGCCTGGGTGGGCTTCAGGCAAATCGGCGTCGAATACAAACGCGCCGCGCGGCATGCCGGGCAGACTCACTATCCTCTAAAGAACATGCTGCGCCTGGCGATGAACGCAGTCACCGGTTTTTCGATCTTTCCGCTGCAGATGCTCACAACTGCCGGCGCCTTCCTGGTCGGATTGAGCCTGCTGCTGCTCTTGATTTATCTCTGCCTGGCAGCATTTGGCAAAATTGACCTCACCTACGTTTTGG
>Ga0209510_1003147_pt1 | contig 15890 bp, 15 predicted proteins | sample BiotimSIPDNA_FD_185749 | JGI IMG/M metagenome (GOLD analysis project Ga0209510, IMG submission 185749) | Anaerobic biogas reactor microbial communites from Washington, USA - Biogas_R1 time_0 SIP DNA (SPAdes) (version 2) | ecosystem: Engineered > Bioreactor > Anaerobic > Unclassified | place... | reverse complement strand
CCACCGTAAATTTGTTGCGATCCTGCAGATCACGCCACAGGCCGATCAGAAAAACCAAGGCCATGGCCGCGGTCAATAGTTCCGAAATAGAGAAGGCCAGCCATACCCCATTCAAACTGAAGTAACAAAGCATCGCTGGTCAAAGCGTTGGTAGGAGTAGCAGCATAATGGAAAGACATCCATACCATTCCGGGTTGTACCCGATCCGTTACTTTAACAGCAGAGATCACTTCCCCGCGACGGGATTGGATCTTAACCTGCTGACCGGTAACCAGTCCCAACTTTTCAGCATCCTCAGGATGGATCTCAGCCATTTCTTTGTCCCAGACACTAGCAATACCTTCTGAATAAGGAGTAGTAACATTGTAATGGAAGAGAATTCGTCCCGTTGATAGCAGGAACGGGTATTCTTTATCCGGCATTTCTCCAGCTGGAATATGGTCTGACGGCTGGAATAGTCCCAGTCCGCGGGTAAACTTGCCCTTATGCAGATAAGGAGTTCCCGGATGGTCTTCTGTGGGGCAAGGCCACTGTAAAGAGCTGTTCTCCAGCCGCTGATAATTGATTCCAGCCATGGATGGAGTTAAAGAGGCCATTTCATTCCAAATGTCGCTGGGATGTTCATACTCCATAGGATAACCTAGTTTGGTTGACATCTGGCAAATGGTCTGCCAGTTGGCTTGACCGGGAATTGGTTCGATGGCTTGACGCACCCTTTGTACACGCCGTTCTGTATTGGTAAAGGTTCCATTACATTCGGCAAAACTGGCTGCCGGCAAAATCACATCGGCATATTCGGCAGTTTCAGAAAGGAATAATTCCTGAACCACTAGAAAATCAAGTTTTTCTAAAGCAGCGCGGATATGATTGCTGTTGGGATCAGTCAACACCGGGTTTTCACCCAGAATATACATAGCTTTGACCTTGCCTTCATGGGCAGCTTCGAACATCTCAGGGATCTTCAGGCCCACTTTGGCAGGTAGGGATACTCCCCAACTCTGCTCAAACTTCTGACGGATTTCATCGTTGGTAACTGCTTGATAACCGGGATACACATTGGGCAGAGCCCCCATATCACAGGCACCCTGCACATTGTTCTGACCGCGCATGGGGCATACTCCTGTACCAGGCCGGCCCAGATGTCCGGTCAGCATGGCTAGATTGGCAATGCTCATTACATTGCGGGTTCCGCAGATATGCTCAGTGATACCCAGGGTATAGAAAATCATAGCTTTGTCGGTGTTAGCATAGAGGCGAGCGACCGCATAAAGGTCTTCCACCGATATCCCGGTCAATTCTGATACGTATTCCGGTGGGTAGTTTTGCACCGTTTCTTTGAGGGCTTCATAATTCTCGGTGCGTTCAGCAACGAAGTTTTTATCTTCTAAGCCTTCTTTGATAATGATATGCATTAAACCATTGAGGAGCGGTATATCGGTACCGGGTTTGAGTTGCAGCCAATAATCTGCTTCGTCTACCAGATCAATGCGACGGGGATCACAGACGATCATCTTGGCTCCCCGGCGGGCAGCTTGCCGCATTTTATACCCGATAATTGGATGGGCTTCCGTGGCATTAGTTCCTATTAACAGCATGAGTTCGGTCTCATCTGTAATCTCAGAAATCGGATTGGTCATAGCACCGCTTCCGAATGTAGTGGCCAGACCGGCCACAGTCGGCGCGTGTCAGGTACGAGCGCAATGGTCTACATTATTAGTTCCCATATGTGCTCTGGTAAACTTCTGCACCAAATAGTTTTCCTCATTGGTACAACGTGCTGAACTTAAAGCGGCAAATGAATCAGGACCATACTGATCTTTGATACCGTTCAGTTTTTCAGCGATCAAATCGTAAGCTTCATCCCAGGACGCTTCTACAAACTGACCGTTCTTTTTGATCAGCGGTGTAGTAAGGCGACGCTCATTATATATGAAATCCCAGCCAAAACGTCCCTTTACGCACAACATGCGTCCGTTGACCGGAGCATCTTCAGCAGAAAGAACGCCGATAACTTTGCCGTCCTTTACTGCTAAATCGAAATTGCATCCTGTTCCACAAAACGGACAAGTAGTACGAACTTTGTCAATATCCCACCGTCTAGCCTGTCCGGACATGGATTTTTCGATCAAAGCCCCGGTTGGGCAAACCGCCACACACTGACCGCAAAATACACAGTCAGACTCGATATAGGGTACGTCTGCTGCAGTAGTAGCCTTACGGTCAAAGCCGCGGTAGAGATAGGACAAATTGTCCTGGCCCGTCATTTCTTCACAGGCTCGTACACAAGCACCGCAAAGGATACACTTGTTCAGATCCCGAATTATGAAAGGGTTGCTATCATCAATGGCGTAATCATGCTGATCTCCTGTGAAAGGGCTTTCTTTCACATTGTAGCGATAACAATAATCAGCTAGTCTGCAATCCCCCATTTTGTCACAGGTCATGCAGTCCAAGGGATGATTAGCTATCAGGAGTTCCAGTATCGTTTTGCGTGCCTCGATTACTGCCGGCGATTCAGTCTGTACTTCCATGCCTTCTGTTACCGGGGTAACACATGAGGCCGGCAACAGTCGATTGCCCTTTACTTCTACCACGCATAGACGACAGGCTCCCAGTGGACTCAAATCAGGATCGTAACATAGGCGAGGAATATCAATGCCTACCATTTCTGCAGCCTGAAGAATTGTGCTGCCTACCGGGACTTCAACCTCCTTTCCGTTAATAGTAAACTTCACCCTCTGCAAATTCACCACTCCTTCCCAAATTGCTGTATACCCAAAAAAACTCCTGTCGCGACAGGAGTTTTCCTAGATCAACCATTCCCAAGGGTTATCCCTAAAGGTTGACAGGCTCCTTTCCAAACACGGGAGGCATATCCGTTTCCAAATATACCCTAATGGTCACACAACCCTGACTATTATCGAAGCTTTAGGTCAATGTGACTCGGAGCTATGTGTTTTTATCAAGCATTTCGCATATATAGGTCAATGGTAAGCTTTCCAAATAATCATAACGAGCGGTTTACAGAAAGCTGGTACTCTCATGGTGCAGGTGACAGTAACCTCGGATACGCCCGATATTGTTAAGGGTACCTCAGAAAAAACCTATGGCAGAGGGTCACGATCTCCTGATTATTTAATATGTATAGAAAATAGAGAACTCGATCTTCTCGGATACGAAACGAACATCACCCTGGCTAGTGTTGCTGGTACAAGTTAAAGATTATATATAATGTATTGAAAATATTTCTGTATATGCATCCCAAACTCCAGATGTTTCTACATTTATAACCTTTCCAGTCCATCTAAAGCAAATTTGCCAAGCTATTGACGGGCCATAGTGGTGCTATATTACTATATTGTTATGCCTTTTTCGCTGTATTTCTTTATATTTTAGGCCTGTCCATAATCTGTTTATTATTATGTTTTATTATATAAATGATTCAATTTGTTTATATTAACTGGAAATTATGCGAATTGCTTGACATTAAAGATTGCTACTGGAATCTTTGAACTGTTGGAATGCTCATAGTTGATTTTCAGAATATAGTTGGGGGCTCCACAATATCCCCATAGTGGAATGCTGAGGTCAGCCCGCCGGTGGCCCTGGATCCCCCCAACTTAAATTCAGATCCTCAGCATATACGCGGCACATGCTCACCTTCTAACGCTGTCAAAATGCGTTCGATACCTAGGGCAGTTTTTATCAACACCATGCCAGCCGGTTGGCTGATCACCTCGCCAATATCTGTAGCATTTTTACTGACATCTATACTGCGTAATGTTGATAAAACTTTTTCACTTATGCCAGGTTCGCAAATAATAACCATTTTCCCCTCATTGGCCATATACAGCGGATCCATACCCAGCATGTTGCAAGCACTGCGGACAGCATCCAGTATTGGTATCCTCTCTTCTTCCACCTGTATTCCCAGTCCCGCTTGTACAGCCAATTCATTTAAGACCGTTGCCAGACCCCCTCGGGTAGGGTCACGCATACAGTGAACTTTTTCTCCAAAAGGCTGTAGACTCTGGCCAATTTCATGCAGAGGCGCACAGTCACTGGTTACCGGCGTATTAAACTTGAATCCCTCACGCTCTGCCAGAATAGTCAAACCATGATCACCTATGGTTCCGGTAACTAAAACCCGATCTCCTGCATTGATCCGCCCCGGCTGATAAACAACTCCGTCCGGAACCACTCCTATACCAGCAGTGTTTATAAAAATCTGATCAACACTACCTTTTTCCACAACTTTAGTGTCACCCGTAACCAATTCAACACCCGCTAATCGGGCTGTATCTGCCATAGACTGAACGATTCTGCGCAAGCTGTCCAGGGAAAAGCCCTCTTCCAGTATAAAAGCCGTGGAAAGATACAAAGGTCGGCTTCCACAGGCTACTAAATCATTAACTGTACCACTGACCGCCAGCTTCCCAATATCTCCCCCGGGGAAAAACAGCGGAGAGATCACAAAACTATCAGTACTCATAACCACTTTACCCGGAGGTAAAGCTAGTACAGCGCCATCATTTAATTCCCGTGGAACAGCATGTTTATCGAAACTACTGACAAACATCTCCTCAATCAATTGTTGACTTAACCGTCCGCCACTGCCATGGGCCAGTAGTATATGTGAATGCTTCATGCCTTTACCTCCTGAGCAGTTGATAACGATAAGTGGCAGCACAAGCTCCCTCTTGAGAGACCATACAGGGCCCAACGGGTTGTATGGGCGTACAGGCGTTCCCAAACAGCGGACATTGATCAGGTTCCAATTTACCGCTTAAAACTGCTCCACATGAGCAGCCTGGTATTTCAGTTTCATTGCCAACCTCAATTTGGAAACGCCTGCGAGCATCATAGTCTCTATAATGTATATTAAAGTTCAATCCGCTAGCAGGGATTGCTCCCAAACCTCTCCAAAGGGCATCCACGGGTTCAAATACTTGTGTCAGTAGTTGCCTGGCAGTTGGATTTCCTTCAGGACGTACTGCTCGCCGGTACTGTAGTTCAGCTTTGGCCTCCCCGCTCTTCAGCTGTCCTATTAGCAAAGCGATTCCCTGGAGAATATCCTCCGGGTCAAAACCAGTGATCACCATAGGTTTTTGAAATTGAACAGCCAGTTCTGCAAAGGGATAAATACCTGTTACCACAGAGACATGGCCAGGACATATCAAACCATCCACTTGCACCATTTTATCTGTAAAAATGGCTCTTAATACTGGTGGAACCAATTTATGCACAGAGTAAACCGATAGGTTTTTCAGCTTCAGCTGATCGGCGCGCTGCACGGTTGCCGCCACGGTTGGAGCCGTCGTTTCAAAACCTATGCCTAAGAATACCACCTGACGCTGTGGGTTTTCACTGGCTATTTCCAGGGTTTCTAGGGGCGAATACACGATTCTTATATCAGCTCCCTGGCTGCGTGCTTCCTGCAGACTGCCTTTACTGCCAGGGACTCTCATCATGTCTCCAAAAGTAACCAGAATTACATCGGGATGACAGCTCAATTCAATGACTGCATCAATATCAGCTTGCGAAGTCACGCAAACAGGACAACCTGGCCCTGTGAGAAGACGGATGTTATCAGGAAGTATGCCTCTGATACCGCTTTTAGCGATGGCCATGGTATGAGTACCACACACTTCCATTAGGCTGCAGTTTATTTTTTCATTCTTTATTTGCTCCATTAACTGAAAGACATTACTGTTCATTTGTTTAGCTCCTGAAATTCCTGCAGCAGTTGTTTTGTTTCTATAGCTAGTTGAAGATCGATTATTTCCATGGCAAAACCAGCATGGATAAGCACATAATCCCCTATTTCAACCTCCGGCAACAGAGCTACGCTGATGGTGACCTGATTCCCATCAATATCTGCTACAGCGCCCAAATCAGGCTGTATCTCTATTATCTGTCCTGGTACTCCTAAACACATTATCCTTCACCTCACTTGCTATCACGGCCTGTCCCAAGGAAATACCTCCATCGCCGGGGGGCACCTGCTGATGGTAAAAGACCTCAAATCCTCCCTGTTGAAGAGCAGTCAACATCCCTCCCAGTAAAATCTGATTATGAAACACGCCTCCGCTTAGAACCACTTGATTTAACTGGGTATCCTCCCGAACCTTAATCAGGATTTCCGTAAAGAGATTTGTTAGGGTTCTATGAAATTTTCCGGAAATTATCGGTACAGGCACATCATTGCTATATCTATCCCGCATCAATTCAGGCCACATTGGGCTGATATCCATCTGGTATACTCCGTCTTTACAACAGATATCATAGGGATAAATCTGATCTCCATGCGATTGGCACAATGCTTCCAACTGCATAGCAGCCTGGGCTTCATAGCTGTTCCAGGAACAGATCCCCAAAGCAGCACTCACCGCATCGAACAAGCGCCCACATGAAGAAGTAAACAGGAGATTGCGGCTACGACTGATCTGTTGAATTAATATCTCTTGCTCATCAAGAGAAAGATCCGGCAGGTGTTTCCGAGCCAGTTCCAATCCCTTTTCCCCCATAGCGGAGTACAAGTATACCAGAGCCATACGCACGGGCTTACGACTGGTTTGGTCACCTCCGGGAAGAGGCAGATATTCGAAATGCCCCAAGCGCTGATACTGATGGTAATCACCACGTAGCACCTCCCCGCCCCAGATGGCCCCATCACTGCCCCAGCCAGCTCCATCACAGATCAATCCCAATACCTCTTGCTGCAAACAGTTTTCGGCCATAGCCGCTGCCATATGGGCGTGATGATGCTGTATTTCTACCAGGGTGCAGCCTTTTTGCTGTCTGGCCCATCTGCTCACCTGATAATCAGGGTGCATATCCAGCCCTATCTGTACTGGTTCAACATCCAGGATTCCCTTGAAACGCTGCAAGCCGATCAAGAAGTTTTTATAATTGTCGTAATGGATCATATCCCCCCAGGGCTGACTTAGATAAGCCTCTCCACATCGAGTAATGCAAAAGGTGTTTTTTAAGTCGCCTCCTACTGCTAACACAGGTTCTGCAATACTGGGAATGGTAATGCCCCGGGGCACAAACCCCCGGGCACGGCGGATGTGATGAGGGGCACCTGACCGGGAAACACTCAAGACCGAATCATCGCAGGGATTCACAATGGTTCGGTGGTGTATATAGAAATAATCAGCGATATCCTTCAACCGCTCCAAAGCTTTATGGTTATCAGTTATAAGGGGTTCACCGCTGATGTTGGCACTGGTCATTACCAATATTTTCAGTTCATCAGAAAACAGCAGTTTATGCAAAGGAGTATAAGGCAGCATTACTCCCAGCGTGTTCAATCCAGGATGAACCAGGTGGCTGTCCAGTTGATCATTAAATCGACTGCGTAATACTACTATGGGAGCAGCTGGCGAATGTAGCCAAGCTTCTTCCTGCTCATTAATAAAGCAATACTGGCGAGCAGTGTCTACATCCCTTACCATTACTGCGAAAGGTTTGGCATCCCGTTTTTTTCTCCGCCTTATCTCAGCCACAGCTTGTGCGTTGGTAGCATCTGCAACCAGATGAAATGCCCCCAGACCTTTTACAGCTAATATTTTCCCTTCTAAAAGCAACCTGTGAATATCGTGGTTCACCATCTGCCCCGCCGAGTTGAATAACTGCATCTGTGGACCGCAAACCGGACAAGCGTTAGGCTGGGCATGAAACCGCCGGTTGGCAGGATCATCATACTCAGTCTGACAGGAAGGACACATGGTAAAAGAGTCCATAGAAGTCAGATGGCGATCATAGGGTACATCGCGGATAATCGTGTAACGGGGCCCACAATTGGTACAGTTTATAAATGGATATCTATAACGGCGATCACCTTTATCCAATAGTTCAGCCTGACAATCTTTGCAAATGGCTATATCTGGAGATATCATTACCAACTGCCGTTCTTCTCTAGAACTCCTGCGGATAGAGAAATTGTGATAACCCACATATTCAATGCTTTCGGTATAGACCTGACGTACTACTGCCAGGGGTGGCGGTTGTCGTTTTATTAGGCCAATAAAGTATTCTATAGACTCAGGTTCCCCTTCTGCTTCGATCCAAACCCCGGTAGAGGAGTTCTGTACCCACCCGGTAATGTTTTGCTGAGCGGCCAAACGGTATATAAAGGGGCGAAAGCCTACCCCTTGAACAATTCCATTTACTATGATCCGCATCGCCTGCCGCTTCTGCATATCATTCCCTGCCTTCTGCCATCTGCAAATAACTAGTCTCATTCATCGATAGCAGTTTGTTCTTGCTTTGCTGCAAAAGCCAGCAGATCCAAGCTTCCATTCCTTCTCCGGTTCTTCCTGAAATCAAGAAAATACTGGCCGAAGGATTTATGAGACCTATGTCATTCTTTACTTTCTCAACATCGAAATCAGTATAAGGAAGCAAGTCTGTTTTATTTACCAACACCACATCCGCACGACGAAAAACCAAAGGGTATTTTGTCACCTTATCATTTCCTTCCGCCGTGCTGATGACCACTACCCGTAAATCTTCGCCCAGATCAAATTCAGCCGGGCACACCAAATTGCCTACATTTTCAATAAATAACAGCTGCGGCTTACTGGCGTCCAGTTTTTGATATGCATGGCTGATCATTTGAGCATCCAGATGGCAGGTACCTTCGGTGTTGATTTGTACTACTTCCACTCCCTGCTGCTCAATGCGGCGGGCATCCTGATCAGTGTAAAGATCTCCCTCAATAACCCCGATTTTGATCTGTTTGGCCAACTCCTGAATAGTACACTCAAGAATAGTCGTCTTGCCAGACCCAGGTGAACTCATTAGATTAATGACCAGAATGCCTCTACTGCTAAACATATTTCTATTGTTATGGGCGATCAATTCATTGGCACCCAATAGCCGGCTTTCCAGCTTTACTTTCATAAGCTATTCTCCCTCGTAGTAATCAACATACATTTCGTCTCCGCCCTGAACCTGGATATCTATATTCCCGCATTGGGGACATACCAAACCATAAAACTCATCCAGCTCAAACTCCTGCCGGCACCTACGGCACTGACATCGAGCCTTCTGTTCCTCTACTACCAGGCTGGCATTGGCAAAGATTGTTCCTGGTTTAAGAGCTTCAAAAGCGAACTGCAGACTATCCGGAAGAGCCATAGTCAGCTGACCGATTACCAGCTTGACCTTATTGATCCGACATATATGGTGCTGTTCAGCACTCAGTTCTACCGTTTGCAGTACATTTTGCATCAAGGATAACTCATGCATGGCATTCCCAAACCTAAACTTGGCATTTCTCCTTTAAGTTTTCTTCTTTCGAAAACGAGTTGGTGTTCATAACAGTGTTGGGCAATAAATCTCAGCAGACACTACCCAACAAGCTTTTCTTGTATATCCTTCAGGATCAATTCCGCTGCCCGCGGAACAGCAGCAGCCACTAAGGGACTGAGTTCCAGACTTAAAGCTACTGATTCAGGCTCTATGCCGTAGACCATTATATCCGGTTTATAACCGAGCATATTGGCCATTTGCACAGCTTCAATAAAGTGCAGCTCATGCAAAGACATGATATTCTCCTGTGGTCTTAATCCCAGCTCATTCAAGGGGGCACGGTAGATGCTGCCCGGTTTCCCACCAGTATGCATGGCATCAACTATGATAAAATAGGCATCCGCTGAAAAACACTCCAGAAGATCATAGCTGTGCGTACCGCCGTCCACCAGTTTAACACCTGCCGGCACCCCCTGCTCGGCCAGGAGGTTTATTACATGCACCCCTACCCCGTCATCCTGCATAAGCAAGTTTCCAATCCCTATAACCATGATCGGTTTCAATTCTCATCCCTCCCGGGGATCAAGCACTTTTATCAGCACTTTGATCCCCATGGAAGTCTCGCGGTATTTTCCCGGTAAACATTGATTTCAATACCGGTACACCCTCAGAAACATCCAGATAAACATGGGCTAAAACCGTCAGCACAAACAACCAGGTTACAATTAGATGCACCAAACGAATGGCTATATCTCCCCCCAGATAGTCTCCTAAATTTGCCCAGAATGCTACCTGAGGTTTATTAAGAATAAAGCCGGTGACGATCTGAATTAAAGCCATGAACAACCAGCCCGTGTACATCGCTTTTTGCCCTGGATTGTACTTGCCATAATCCGGGTGGCTGTTGGACATAAACAGATAGTATTTCATCATGCTCGGTAAATTGGGAATATCCTTTTTGGGGTTGAAAACGATATTATGTGCGTCCTTGGCCGCAATGGCATAGTAAACTCTCAAAACAACACCGAAACAGAGTACATATGCCATGGCAAAATGAACCATTCTTGCTCCGTCCATATTGCCGAACAGCGGAAAAGATTGAGGAGCATGAATATAGAAGCCAGTGAATATCAACAGCATGATGGCTACCATATTGATCCAATGGAAGATGCGAATCCAAACAGAATGCCTATCGTCCATTAAAACTACTTTCACCCTTCCACCCCCTTAACCAATCTGACAACGACTGATGGTCTGCTGGTCGGGAGTCATTAGATGTATAGCACAGGCCAGACAAGGATCAAAGGACCGGATAATCCGAACGACTTCGACGGGATTATCGGGATCAGCCACAGGAGTTCCTATCAGAGCTTGCTCCATGGGACCCATTTGATCATTGTCATCCCGCGGGGACAAATTCCAGGTAGTAGGTACAATAGCATTGTAAATCGCCGTCCGCTGATGTTCGATGCGATTCCAGTGGCCCAGAGCACCGCGTGGACCTTCGTTTAGACCTACCCCCTGAGCAGAGTCTGGTATCTTATGAGGAGTACATACCGGCTGCCCAATTTCCAGTTCAGTGACCCAACTGCCCATGGCCTTGGCAACCATAGAACATTCCAGCGCCCGAGCCAAATGGCGGCCCAGTACGGAGAAAGCTTTTTCACCCAACTGCGTAACGGTTTCTTCACCCATTACATACATACGGGCTAGAGGGCCCACTTCCATGGGGGCACCATTATAACGGGGTGCTTTAATAAACGAGTAAGCACCTTTCTTGGCAGTATTGGGTTTAACCACTGCTTCGGTTGGTTTAGTTCCACCGGTGTCGTCTTCATACCAGGAATACTTAACCGCCTCATTGATTACTTCGATGTCTAAGTCAGCTAATTGACCGTTGACATAAACTTTAGAGGGGAATAGCTTTTTCTTGCTGACATGATCCATACCCTCTTCCAGTGGAAAACCTCCGTAAACCAGGAAATTCATACAGCCTCGGCCTATATTCCAGTAATCAGGATATGTCTCCGCTACAGCTTTGACAGTAGGGATGTATTCGTTATTAATAAACGTCTGTAGTTCCTGCAGTCTGAATAGGAACTCGGCAATCTTTTGGCTGTCAGGCACCTCAGAGACACCTCCGGGTACAATGGCCTGCTGGTGAGGCATTTTACCTCCCCACAAAGCCGTCATTTCATGGGCTTTGCGCCGCATTTGCAGAGCTTTTAAGTATGTAGCAACCACCTGTTGATTAACATCTGCCGGGAAACGGTAGTCCCCCTCATATCGAGGAGTAAAGGGCGGTATATCCGGGCCCTTAACATAATCCAGGGCGGCTAAATGGAAAAAATGCAGTATATGGGACTGGACAAAATTAGACCCTAAAATCAGGTTGCGAATAAGGCGTCCATTGGGAGGTGGTTCTATCCCAAAGGCGTTGTCCAAAGCCAGCGAACTCGCTGTAGCATGGGTAACTGGGCAAACCCCGCAGATGCGTTGCGTTAACTGAGCGGCATCCCGCGGATCTCTCCCTTTCAATATTAATTCCAGGCCTCGGAACATCATACCCATGGATTTGGCATTAACTACCTTACCGCCATCCACTTCCACTTCTACGGCTAGATGCCCTTCGATTCTGGTTACTGGATCTATCATTATGGTTTGGGCCATTATTCGTCACCTTCTTTCATATCCTGATTCTTTTTGGATCCAATACGGCCTGTGTAGATATTTCCAGCCAAATGTCCTCCGATGCCCACCACTGCAGCTGCAGCCAATACTCCGCCAATTTGGTCTACCGTAGCAGTAATACCTGGTGCTACCGGCATTTCCGGTAACCGTTCATAGATTGGCCAAGCGGGGAACTGAGGTTCAGTACAGCCGATACAAACTCCCCCTGCTTTTACACACCAATTAGTGCCGCCGTTCCAAAGTCGGGTAGTGGAATCACAGTGAGCAAAAGGGCCTTTACAGCCCAATTCCAACATACAGCCCGGCTCACCAAAATTTTTGGCAAAAATGGCATTATCAAAGTACTGGCGGCGCTGACAGTTATCATGAATGATCTTGTCAAAAAACATGGTGGGACGGCCGAAAGCATCTAATTCGGGCAATTCATTATAGAGAACCACATGGGCTATGGTGCCTACCATCCAATCAGGATGGGGCGGACAACCAGGTACGTTTACGATGGGCACATTCTTAACGATCTCCTTGACAGGTTTACATTCCGTGGGATTAGGTGGGGTAGCCGGAAAGCCTCCATAAGCAGAACAAGTGCCAAAGTTCAAGATGCCTGCCGCTTGGCTTCCCAGTTCTTTTACAGCTTGGACAAAAGTCAGGTGATGCCCATTACGCTCACCGATAATGCAATAGGCTCCATCATCAGCAACCGGTACGGCACCCTCTACTACCAGATAAAACTTCTTGCTATTTTCAGCGGCAACCCTGTACATTTCATCTATGACAAGACTGCCTGCTCCTGCAGATAAATTGGGATGATAGTGCAGACCGATAACTTCGGTAATAACTTTTTCAATATCCGGATGAACCGTGTTTAATATGGAAATCGAACAACCGGTACAACTGCCGCCTTGTATCCAGATTACCGGAGGACCTCCTGCAGCAGCAGCTTCCTTGATAAATGGCACCAGAAATCCCGACAGGGATATAGCAGCTGCTGAACCAGCACAAAGACGGACAAAATCACGTCGTGACAGCTTAGTTGGCATTTTCCCTCATTCCCCCCAACGTATTTGTTCTAGAACATGGCATATAACCCTAGAATAGATTCACCTCCTAAAGCATGTTAAAACTATCGACCAACAGTAATTCCATGGGCGCATAGTGTTCGGAGTCTATAAATTAAAACAATACCCAAAAAACCCGGCATGATATGCCGGGCACAGCTTACCTACTAATCAAATCTTTCGTGGATTTGCCTCAATGTGTCCCTCACCCAAGCATTTTGCATCAAATCAGGTACTGTTCTAATTCCCAAACCACAAGCACATGCCAATTGCCATAAATGCTATCAACTTCCAGGTTATATATGTTTCTACATTTATAACCTTTCTAGTTCTAATAAAGCAACTTTCCTGTCATCTTGCTGGGTTAAGGCACCAAGCCTGATTTGCCATTATATCATTTTATCTCTGTATTATGTGTGTTATCTTACTATTTAGGCCATGCCCATATTCGGTCTTTTATTACTATTATTAATTTAACTTATGAAATATTCTTATTATCGCTCTGGAAATGGTTGGCTATTGTTTTTTTCTCTAAAAAATTTCCCGATAAAACGTTAACCTTATTGAAAGCGAAAATGCCATGAAGTAAAGGCTTTTAAAGCTAATACTCTCATGGCATCTTAACTTGGGGAATGCTTGTTTAATGTCGGTTCAGACTTTGTCCTATGATCAGAAACTCTTTACCAGAGTGAAGGTGCTGATGGTTTCTTCATTACTCACGGAAAACAGATAATTACCACGGGCAGTCAAAAACAGTCGGGCTTTGCCCTCTTGATCAGTGGTCATAGTATGGGGATAATCGCGGTTGCGAGTGTTGGCATAAGTAGCACGCAGTTCCACTCCCACCAGAGGCTGGCCATTTTGCAGAACTTGCACTTCATAGTTCTCTCCCATACGGGCATGAGCATATCCGCAGGGCATTATTTCCAGGGGCAATCCAATATGCTGCATTTCATGGTGATGATGGTGACCCACTTCCACCAGCAGCTTGGCAATAAGTTCTTTCTCCCCAGTTTCTCTGGCATATACCTGGATAAGACCATCTGCTTCCTTCCCCAAATTAATGTGCCCTATATGGCTATGCAGATGAAGATCAGCCTGACGTCGGCCTGACTGGCCCACTAATATCACTTGAGGACTTTCCCAGACCGCATCCAAATCAGCCTTCATATTGTAACCTTTAAGTAAATTAAGCCTGACCTCTTCCCCCTCATGAAAATGTCCATGGTCAGTATCCAGATCCAGCCATATTTCGGTTCCAACATTGATTTGCTGCTGACTAACCTCTTCTATTATTATTCGATGATGAACCAGCTCCATTTCCCGGATAGCCGCTTTCGCCACCCTCCGCTCACCGAAAATGTTTTCCATGAACAGAGTGTTATCCTCTCCAGGAATGATGCGATCCACTTTTTCCATAAAGAGTTCTTCGCGGCCTTCCTTAAGTAAGTAGACATTAGCCTCACACATGGTTATCACCCCTCCATTGAAAGTCGACATTCCGGACATAGCAGACTATCATCAGTTAAAACAGCCTTGTTCTTCAAAACCCCTTCGCCGCATTTATGGCATTGAACACTGGGGGTAATCTCAGCTTTGTTCAGTTCAGGTACATCTACCTGCCGCCAGTGAAATAGCCTCTCCAAAGGCTGACTCATTATCCATTCAAACGACAGGGCCAGGAGATCTTCTAACTCAGCCTCTTCTTCTGTCGTTAGTTGTTCCTGGAATCTTAAAGCTAGATATCGTTTAGTATTTGGATCATCCAGAGCTTCAAATCTCTGAGCTATGCGGATAGCTTGCTGTTTTTTGCGGCTGAATATTGTATAGACTATTTTGCCATAATCACGAAAATATAAGTTACCTTTCCCAAAAGTACAGCCCAAAATAGCCTGAATAGCATCAACTCCACAGAAATTCGTTTCTACTATGGCAGCTAAATCGTCATCCTGATCAAGATCCACCTGCAAATATTCCAGAGCCAGTTCTGCTGCCCTTACCCCCATTAGCAGTCCCGGGCAGATGTGGCCATGAAACTGAATGGCTTTCTCTAGTGGGCTCATATCCTTGCACATAATTCCCTCTCCACCCTTCTTTACTCTTGAATTACTCTTTCCTGGTACAAGCGCCGTATATGCTCCACCAGATTGTCCACCTGCCAGGGTAGCGGTTCATCTACCAAGCCGCATATGTTGATCCCGCATCGATTAAGAGGAATCAGTACTTTTACAGCCTTAGAGCTGGCAATGGCTTCCGCCATACGAGGTGTCAGTTCCCCTGAGTAGGAATTCGCGGCCAAAATAGCTACTGAACCGGTAATAACATCGACTCGGTCACTGGAAAATACTACAGCATTCTCTCCGCTGGCTCCTTCATTGGCTCCGGCTTTCAGCATTACCGATGTGGCCATAGCATTGGTTCCCAAGGCCAGAATAGTACATTTATGTCCTAGATCCTGCCGCAGCTTCTCCACGATTAATCTGCCAATTCCTCCACCCTGTCCATCAATTACAGCGATTCTCACAGTTATCCCCCAAAGTTTCTATTTTTTGCTATCATAACACATTACCCACCGGGACGAACAATTGATTTATAGGAACAAGCGTGCGACAGAGTAGGGCTCGAGACTGCTGATAAAGATATGTAATGCTGATTCCTAGCCGAAAAATCTTTCCTGGTTCCACAGGGAAAAATCTTTCGGTCGTTCCTCTCCCTCAGGATAACATTTGAAACAAATCGGGTACGGCAGGTGGGGGTTCTCGGTTGGTCGCGTTCGTTCAATTCAACATAGCCACGCTCGGAGGCGATCCCAGAGATAGCCACCCCTAAACAGCATTACCACCGTAAATTTGTTGCGATCCTGCAGATCACGCCACAGGC
>Ga0209510_1003142_pt1 | contig 15904 bp, 13 predicted proteins | sample BiotimSIPDNA_FD_185749 | JGI IMG/M metagenome (GOLD analysis project Ga0209510, IMG submission 185749) | Anaerobic biogas reactor microbial communites from Washington, USA - Biogas_R1 time_0 SIP DNA (SPAdes) (version 2) | ecosystem: Engineered > Bioreactor > Anaerobic > Unclassified | place... | reverse complement strand
AGAATAGCAAACATCATTCCTTCTGTTATGCTTGAATATAACATATGGATAGTTTTACTGGTTGCAATTGTTGTTTTTGTACTATACGATATTATGTATACTAGCTTTTCAGCTTTTTATGTAAATAAGATTATGAGGTATATAAAATGATAAGAGCAGGATTAACATCAGTCACATTCAGAAATCTGAAACCAGATGAAATAATTGAATTAGCAAAAGCAACCTCAGTTACTGATATTGAATGGGGTGGAGATTTACATGTCAAAGATGAATCTGATGCTGTTTATGTATACGGTTTATGCAAGAAAGCAGGTATAAATTGCTGCTCATACGGTTCATATTACAAAGTTGGCACATATAATGATTCATATATGGTTCAATTCGAAAAGACCCTAAAAACAGCTATTAAGCTTAATTGTGAGACTATTAGGATATGGTGTTATAATAAGTCGTCAAATGATGTTGAAAGATATTCAGATGAATACAATGAAATTATTTCTGAAATAAGGAATATTGCAAAATATGCAGCAAAATATAAAATCTCCATTTCTTTTGAACATCATCAAAAGACTCTTACTGATAATCATAAAAGAGCAATTGAATTAATTAGTGATGTTGATTACAGCAATGTATTTATGTATTGGCAAGCTCAGGTGCCTTTGACCTTTGAAGAGAATAAACAAGCTTTGACAATGTTTAAGCCTTATTTAAAAAATCTTCATATATCAAACCAGATACAGTCAGGTTATCTTTTACTATCAGAAATGGAAAATCAATTACTTGAGTATGTAAATATAGTTAAGGATAAAGATACAGTTGCCTTAATAGAGTTTGTTAAGGGATCAGATAAAACGGCATATTTACAAGATATTGTAACTCTTAAAAAAGTACTTAAAAAAATAAATGAATGAGAAATATTTAAATAAAATCGAATATGACAAGATTATTAATCTTCTATCAAAACATGTTGATTCAGAACCAGGAAAAAAAACAGTTAATGAAATTCGCCCTATGAAAGATTTGAATTCAATACAATCAAGTCTTGAAGAAATCAGTTCTTCAATATATTTTGTAAAAGCAAAGGGAAAACCTAATTTTGAAGGTTTACGTGAAATCGATTCAATAATAAAAAGATTAAATGCGAAGGGCACTCTTAATAATAAAGAACTCTTAATTATAAAAGATAATTCATACCTTGCTAGAAAAGCATATGAAGCCTCAGAAAGTATAAGTATCTATTGCAAGAATGAAGTGGATGATATAAAAACAAAAATGTCTTCACTTGTTCCTCTTTATGATCTTGAATCTGAAATTAGAAGATGTATCATATCTGAAGATGATATAGCAGATGACGCTTCATCAGAGCTCATGAGAATTAGAAGGGCTATATTCAAGAATCAGGATGCAATAAAAGAAAAACTTATTTCTTTTACTAAAAGTGAAAGATATAAAAAATATCTACAGGAAAGCATAATAACAATACGACAGGATAGATATGTGCTTCCTGTTAAGAATGAGTACAAAAATGAAGTTAAAGGTGTAGTTCATGACACATCTCAGACCGGTTCAACTTTATTTATAGAACCGATAGAAATTGTAAATCTGAATAATAAAATAAGAGAGCTATTAACAGAAGAAAAGAAAGAAATTGAAAAAATTCTTAAATTATTGTCAGAACAGTGTGCTATCTATAGTGAACAAATTTCAGAAAACTTCAACATATGCTGTTATCTTGATGTAGCGTTTGGTAAAGCATCATTTGCATTAACATACAAGGGGACTGTGCCAGAAATAAATAATAATAAGATAATCAAACTTTTTAATGCAAGACATCCTCTTATAAATTCGGAAACAGTAGTACCTATAGATTTTAAAATAGGTGAAGACTATACTATACTTGTAATAACAGGTCCTAATACAGGAGGTAAAACAGTATCGTTGAAGACTGTAGGACTTTTAACTGCAATGACGCAATCAGGATTAGCTATTCCTGTAAAAGAAGGAAGTACAGTTGCAGTATTTAGTGATATTTTCGTTGATATTGGAGATGAACAGAGTATAGAGCAGAATCTAAGTACATTTTCCTCACATATGACTAATATCATTAATATTCTGAAACAAGCAAATTCTGACAGTCTGGTGCTTTTAGATGAACTTGGAGCAGGAACAGACCCTGTAGAAGGATCTGCTTTAGCTTTAGCTATTATCGATACCTTAAAACAAAAAAGCATAACAAGTGTTGCAACCACACACTATACAGAATTAAAAACATATGCATCTGTTACAGAAAATGTAGAAAATGCTAGCTGTGAATTTGATGTTAAAACACTAAAACCTACATACAGACTGCTTATTGGCATACCTGGAAAAAGTAATGCTTTATATATTTCCAGAAGACTTGGTTTAAGTGAAGATATAATTTCAAAGGCTAATAGTTCTATAGATAATAAAAACAGTGATTATGAAGATATTATTTTAGCTTTGGAAAAAAACAGACAAAAAATGGAGAAGGAACGATTAAAAGCAAGTGAATATAAAAATCAGATTGAGCAGATAAAAAAACAACTTGAAAAAGAACAGCAAAATATCGAAAAAGAAAAAGCTAAAATACTAGAAAAAGCTGAAAATGATGCAAAAAAACTTATAGATAGAGCTATTGAAAAAGCGGAACTGCTTATAAAAGAAATTGATAATCTGAAAAGAAACAACATTACTGTTAATGCAAAAACTGAAGCAGAGTTCCGTTCAGTCATACGACAAACAAAAGAACTGTTTGATTCGACAGATAATGAAGACAAAGTTCACAATAACACACAAACTGATGCAGATATTAAAATCGGTGACACTGTTATGCTAGATGATTTAAGACAAAAGGCTTCTGTGCTTACTAATCCTGATAAGAATGGTGATATAACTGTTCAAGCAGGAATTATTAAGATGAGTGTAAATATTAATGATGTTTCTTTAGTAGATGAACAAAAACAGATAAACGAGAGACTAAAAAGCAAAATAATTAAAAGCTCGTCACCTGCAAAAATGGAGATAGATATAAGAGGAAATACAATGTTTGAATCAGAGTCTAAACTTGATCAATTTATCGAGCAGGGATTTTATGCTGGATTACATGAGTTATCCATTATTCATGGTAAAGGGACGGGTGCATTACGTAAAGGTGTTCATGATTACCTAAAAAGAAATTCTTATGTTAAATCATTTAGAATAGGAGCATATGGAGAAGGCGAAGCTGGAGTAACAGTTGTTTTTCTAAAAGAGAAGAATCTTTAAAAAAATTCTTTTGACACCAAATTTTTTTTGATATAAAATTACTAAGGATAAATAATATTTATCCCTAAATCAATAAAAAGGAAGTGAAAGTATTGGAAGCGCCCTTATCGGACAGTATAGGCCATGAACGAAGTTTAATAAAGATAAGTTAAGGGTGTACATCAGTCATGTTGTAAGCCTTTAACGGAAAGGTATAGCCATGATTGATACAATATTAGAATTTCTTGTTCAAAAAAACTATAAGCAGCTCAAGGAGTTTCTTGCAGAAGAAAATCCTGCTGATATAGCAGAAGTAATATCAGAACTAGACGAAAATGATGCAATATTAGTATTCAGGCTCTTATCAAAAGATACAGGGGCTGAAGTTTTTGCATACATGGATAAAGATACTCATATCGGAATTCTTGAGAATATTAACGAAGATGAAATAACATATTTAATGAATAATCTGTTTATGGATGATACAGTTGATATTTTAAGTGAATTGCCTGCAAATTATGTTACCAGGGTGTTGCAGAACGTGTCTGAAGCCCGTAGAAAGCTCATTAATCACTTTTTGCAGTATCCTGAAGACACTGCTGGGTCTATTATGACAATTGAGTATATGGACCTTAAGAAGGATATGACTGTAAAAGAAGCAATTGAAAGAGTTAAAAAATATGCAATAAAAAAAGAAACAGTAAATAATTGCTATATTATTGATGATAAAAGAATGTTATTAGGAGAGGTAACTCTTAAAGACTTAATACTAGCAACAGACGATACGATAATCAATGATATTATGAATGAAGATGTAATTGTCGGGAACACATTGACATCAACAGATGAGATATCATTAATGTTCACTAAGTACGATATTTTAAGTATGCCGATTGTTGATACTGAGAGCAGGCTTGTTGGAATTATTACTGTAGATGATGTAATGGAACTTATTGAAGAAGAAACTTCTGAAGAAATGGGTAGAATGACTGGTGCATCGCCGTTAGAAAATCCATATATGAAAACAGGAGTGTTTAAACTGGCAAGAAGTAGAATTATATGGCTTTTTGTTTTAATGATAGGCGCTACAATTTCACAGTTAATAATTGGAAAATATGAGGATTTCCTAACTGCTTATGTTGTACTTGCAGGGTTTTTACCAATGCTAATGGATACATCAGGTAATACTGGAGCACAGACTGCAACAATAATTGTAAGAGGTCTAGGTATTAATGAGATTAAATTATCAGATATGCCTAAAGTCTTATTTAAAGAAATGCGTGTTGCATTGATTATTGGTGTAACTCTTGCTCTTGCTAATTTCTTTAAATTATGGCTTTTGCAAAGCATAGATCCTGTAATAGCAGGTGCAGTATCACTTACCCTTATATGTACAATAACAATTGCAATTACCGCTGGATCTTCACTGCCATTTCTTGCAAGAAAACTAAAATTAGATCCTGCAGTAGCAGTATCTCCAATGATAACTACTATAGTTGATGCATTTGCGATACTGCTTTATTTTACAATTGCGAAAGCTTTATTAGGAATTTGATGGAGGTATTGAATGAAAATAGTAATGACAGATATTAAGACTGTAACACCAGGAGATTTGAATTTGGATGTTTTTAATACTTTTGGCGAGGTTACTAAATATGAACTAACTCAATACAATGATTTATATGAAAGAATTAGAGATGCAGAAGCAATATTATGCAACAAGACTAAACTAGATGAAAGTGCTCTAAGAAACGCACCTAATTTAAAATATATCGGATTATTCGCTACTGGTTATAATAATGTTGATGTAAATTTTTGCAAAAAGAATAATATTACTGTATGCAATGCAGGTAGTTATTCGACAAATGCCGTTGCACAGCAAGTATTCTCATATATATTAAATTACTACTGCAAACTTAATGAGTATTCTGAATATGTAGCAGCAGGGAAGTGGAAAGAAAGCAAAACTTTCTCCCCGTTTGCTTTTCCTACTTATGAGCTTGCAGGCAAAAATATTGGTATTATAGGTTATGGTAATATTGCAAAAAAAGTTGCAAAAATAGCAAATGTATTTGATATGAATGTATTTGTATACAATAGAACAAAATATAATGACTCTTCAGTAAAATTTATAAGTTTTGATGAATTGTTACGTATATCGGATGTTGTATCTGTTCATTGTCCGCTAAATGAGCAGACCTTAGGAATGTTTAATCAGGATGCATTTAATAAAATGAAAAAGAATGCAATGTTCATAAATACAGCCAGAGGCGCTATAGTTAATGAAAAGTCTCTAAGAAATGCTCTTGAAAACAATACAATTGCATCAGCAGCTATCGATGTTCTTGAAACTGAACCTATGGATAAAGACTGTATTTTATATAATGTAAAAAATCTGATAATAACACCACATACTGCATGGATACCATATGAAACAAGAAAGAGATTGCTTGGTATAGTAGTAAGCAATTTGAAGAACTTTATTGATGGTAATCCAACAAATGTAGTTTCAAAATAATAGGAAAATTAAAATAAGAACGATTGTTCCTTTGCTTAATAAAGCAATATAAGAAAAAAATAGTATATTTATATAGTATTTAAATATTTTCATTTATTTTATACTGTTAATCAACTTATATGTAGCATTGAATCAATAAGATCAACGAAAGTGATTAATGATTAGTGATTAATGTATAAATATTGAACTAAATGTCTAATCTTATAAGTTTATTTGATGCTAGCTAATGGGTTATTAATCAATATTCAATATTGTGGATTTAAATCTAATTATTAGGACAAGTAAATGTTTAATATAAGAAAAGATAATAATAATTGTAAACATTTGATAACATGAATGTTCAGAATATTTTTATGTAATAAAAAGGCTATAGATTGATTTAAAAAATCATAATTGTATAATTTCATCAAGTAAGCATAAATAAATCAATGTATAGATTCAAAAAAAATAACAAATTAGATATTATTAAACTGTACAAACATTTACGTTTAATGTTTGAGAATTAATGAGATCTGTATGAGTGAATAATTTATAAACCAAGTTATAGTACAAATGTATATTTTGTATGACGATATTAAATGAGCGTAAACGAAAATAAAAAAGATGTATAAAATTAAAATAATAATATTAGATAGGAATAAAAAAATAAAATAAGCAATATAATTATATCATTTATTTAAAAGTGTTTTGAAATCGAGTGAGTAAGAAAAGACGTAAAAAAGAACCAAATAGGCTAATTGTAGACAAAACTACTAATTGATGCTACTCTGCATTAGACAAAATTATCATTATGTCTAATCAATAAATTTATTTTAACACCTAATTTTATCTTTATTTCCTGCCCTTTGCATGTGTTTAGTGATTCAATTTATGTTGTTACATTAAAAATGACAAATAATAATTTTTATAATATATTTGTAAATGAGTGTTGAATATAAATATTTTTAAAAAACTATACTCTTCTTGACCTGTTGAATTCTATTACTGAATTATATGCGCTGTAGTATGTTGTATTATATTCAACTACATTACCGGTTCTTCCATGCAACAGTGTTTCAATTTTAAACAATGGTGCATTTTCAGGTACTTTAATTATTTTACACATGTCAGAATCAGCATTAACAAGTTTAATTGATGATTTTGCATTAGTTGGATCCAAAGGATACTTCCCTACTAGTAGGTCTACTGAATTAACATTTTTAAATAATAGCTCAGCAGCATTGGGAAAATAGTTAAGTGGTAATATTGATATAGAATATGCAATATTATTATCTGTTTCAGTAGTGTAAGTTACTTTTGTATAATCTTCGTGATAATTTGATTTATAATCAGTACTAAATTTTCTATTGAGTTCAAGTGAACCATTAATTGTTGTAGATTCTATAATAACTCGATTTGAAGTGTTAATTGTGTCTAAAATACAATGAATAAAACCTTTTGTATGATCATAGGTCGTTTTATTAACAAAATCTGCTACAAAAGTGCCTTTTCCTTTAATCTTAATAAGATATCCTATCTTAGCTAGCTCACCAATTGCCTGTCTGACAGTAGGTCTTGAAAGACTGTATAAATCTGCAAGCTCGTTTTCAGATGGTATCACTTCACCAGGAGCATATTTGCCGTCAATGATAGATTTTATTAATTCTTCTTTTAGCTGGTAGTATAAAGGCGTTGAGCTATATTTATTAATCATTTCATTCACCTGTCCTTACAAGATGAATACATAGTATCATACATTTAGATTTACTTCAATATGTCCAGTGTAATATTTATTAAATATATTCTGGATGCTTTTTATATAAATTTCAACTTGAGAAGCCGATCTGCCTATATATTTTGAAGGATTTAGTATGTTATTTAAGTCTTCTTTATTCATAGAAAAAACTTCATCTTTGGATATTAATTCCAGTAAATTATTATCAAGCCCCTCTTCTTTTACTCTTTTTGAAGCAATCAAAGAATATTGCCTTATCTTTTCATGAAGCAGCTGTCTGTCGCCTCCCCTTTTTACACTTTCCATTAATATATTTTCTGTAGCGATAAAAGGAATTTCTTCTCTAATATGTTTTTTTATAACATTTTCATTTACTACTAGATTGTCTGTAATATTTATTAATATATCTAGCATTCCATCTGTAGCTAGAAAGCCTTCAGCTATAGATAAGCGCCTGTTTGCAGAGTCATCAAGGGTACGTTCAAGCCATTGAACAGAAGCTGTAATTTCAGGGTTATGTGCATTTGTAATGATATATCTTGCTAATGAACAGATACGTTCGCTTCTCATTGGATTTCGCTTATATGCCATTGCGGACGATCCAACTTGATTGGTTTCAAATGGCTCTTCAATTTCTTTGAGTCCCTGAAGCAAACGTATATCAGTACCCATTTTATGAGCAGACTGAGCAATTGAAGAAAGTGATTTCAGGACACGAGAATCTGTTTTTCTTGAATAAGTCTGACCTGTAATATTAAAAGCTTTATCAAATCCGAAATCTTCACAAACAAGTCTCTCAAGTTCATCGACCTTATTCTCATCATCATTAAATAAAGACATAAAGCTTGCCTGTGTTCCTGTAGTTCCTTTTACTCCCCTCATCATCAGTGTGTCTACTACAAATTCAAGTTCATCAACATCCATACAAAAATCCTGTATCCATAAACATGCTCTCTTACCAACAGTAACAAGTTGTGCAGGTTGAAAATGAGTAAAACCTAATGTAGGTATATCTTTATATTTAAGAGCGAAATCTGATAAATTCTTAATTACGCTTACAAGTTTTTTTCTTATAAGGATAAGCGCAGTTTTCATTATGATTATATCAGTGTTATCAGTAACAAAACATGAAGTTGCTCCTAGATGTATTATTCCTTTTGCTTTTGGGCATTGTAAACCATAGGCTTTTATATGGCTCATTACATCATGTCTAATTTGCTTTTCAAATAATTTAACCTGATCATAATCAATATTATCTTTATTCTCTTCAAGTTCATCAATTTGTTCTTTGGTTATTGGAAGGCCTAATTTCATTTGGGCTTTTGCTAAAGAAATCCATAATTTTCTCCATGTTGAATATTTATAATCATCTGAAAAAATTAATTGCATTTCTTTTGAACTATATCTTTGAGAAAAAGGACTGGTATAATTATCACTCATCTTAATTACCTCAATTATCCGTTAATTTTTCTAAAATAGCAATTTTTATGCAACATGCTAATAGTGAAATGGATTTATTCAATTCATCAAGTTCAGGAAATGTAGGTGCAATACGTATGTTGCTGTCTTTAGCATCTTTACCATATGGATATGTATCACCAACAGTAGTTATTACAAGACCAGCTTCTTTACATAACTGATAAGTTCTTTTTGCACAACCTTCCATTGTGTATAAAGATATGAAATATCCTCCTTCGGGTCTGGTGTAGTGTAGATAATTCTTGAATTCTGCTAGCTCATTATCAAGTATTTCTAATACAGAATTAAATTTTGGTCTGTTAAATTCAGCAAGTTTTTCCATATGACTGTCTACATCAGCTTTTGTTCGAAAAACTATTGCATGTCTGAACATATTAATTTTGTCATAACAGATAATTCTATACTTAAAATTATTCTGAATATGCTCTATGTTAGCCTTTGATGACGCAATAAGAGAAACTCCAGCTCCTGGAAAAGATATTTTACTTGTTGATGAAAATTGATATACTCTGTCAGCATTATTATATTTTTCACACAACTTAATTATATTCTTAATTTTGTTGACTTTATTTGGAACAAGATGATGTGTAAAATATGCATTATCCCAAAATATTCTGAAATCAGAAGCGGCTGTAGACATTTTTGCTAGTCTTTCAACTGTTTCATCAGAATACACATATCCATCAGGATTACTATATAAAGGAGTGCACCAGATACCTTTTATCATTGGATCAGATTTAACCAGTGATTCAACCATATCCATATCAGGACCCTGTGGTGTCATTGGAATAGTTATGAGTTCAAATCCAAAATACTCAGTCATCATGAAATGTCTGTCATATCCTGGGCTTGGGCATAGAAATTTTCTGTTTTCAAGATTGTACCATGGAGTTTTTGACTGCATATTTCCAAACATAAGGTTTAAAGATAGAATATCATACATTAAACTTAAACTGGAATTTCCGCCAATTATAATATTTTCATATGGCAAATCAAGTAATTCACCGAAAAGCTGACGTAATTCAGTTATCCCTGGCAAAAGACCATAATTACCGACATCTTGCTTATCTATACCTGTTCTATTTGAATATAGATCAAATTCAATCTCTGCTTTTTTGAAAACCGAAGCAACATAATCTACCTGTTTTTTACTAGGTTTACCTCTTGAAATGTCAAGTTTGATAGGATCATTCTTGAATTCTTCATATCTTATTTTTTCTTTTTTATACTCTTTTATAAAATCCATTTTAATTTCCTTTTTCATTTTCGGCTAATTATATCATATCTAAATAAAATTTTTAACAAATGTTTTTCTGTGTATAGGTGATAATCCATACTTTTTTATAGCATCAATATGCTCCTTAGTACCATAACCTTTATTTTTCGCAAATAAATACTGAGGATAAATTTTATCGTATTCATCCATCATCCTGTCTCTTGATACCTTTGCAATAATTGACGCTGCAGCGATTGTTATTGAAAGAGCATCTCCATGAATAACAGCTGTCTGATTTATATCAAGATCATCAATAACAAAAGCATCGGTTAATACATGATCAGGTACATTTTTGAGTTTTTCTATTGCAGATTTCATTGCAAATTTATCAGCTCTCGAAATGTTGATATCATCAATCTGTTTATTGGTAATCGTGTGGATGCTTGCAGCTATGCAATTGCTGAGTATTTTATCAAATAGTAATTCTCTTTTACTTGCTGACAATTTTTTCGAGTCATTAATGCCGAAGATGTAAAGGTCATTTGGAAGTATAACCGATCCTGCGACTATAGGCCCTGCTAATGGTCCCCTGCCTGCTTCATCTACTCCGGCAATATATTTATTGCCAGCTTGCACTAAGAAATTTTCGTATTTTCTTAATTTATGCAGTCTGTCTGTTTCATTATTTAATAAATTTCTTGATTTTTCATAATAATCGTAACCCACATGTTCTTCAAGTAATATACTGCATTTGTCTAAAGTATTTGAAAAGAAATGATTTTTTAATTTACTAAAACTCATTTGGTGCCTCAAGAGAAATTCTTCCTATTTTACCAGCACGGAATTCATCTAAGATAATGATAGCAGCCTTAAGAGTATCTGGTTCTCCTCCTGATTTTATAAAATTCCTGTGCATACATATGTCTAGTAATAATTTGTGAGGATCTGAATTAAGCTCATTCAAATCATATCGTTTTTTTAGGTTTTCACTATAATTTTCAGTTAAAAAAGATAATAATTTTCTGCTTATCTGCTCTAAATCTAAGATTTCATCGTTTATCGCACCTGTAATTGCAAGATTCAATGCTATTTTATCGTCATCAAATTTAGGCCATAAAACACCAGGAGTATCAAGCATATGGATATTTTTGTGGATTTTGATCCATTGTCTGTCTTTTGTTACTCCAGGCTTATCACCTGTCCTTGCTGGTGCAGATCCAGTAAGTTTATTGATAAAGGTGGATTTACCTGAATTTGGTATTCCGCATATCATAGCTTTAACAGGTCTTTGCTTCATTCCTTTTAGTCTGTCTCTTTCAAATTTATCAGCCATAACCTTATTGATTGCATTAATGAAATCTTTATTTCCTGAACCTGTTTTACTATTAACTGTAATAACCTCAATATCAGATGATTCGTAATATTTCTGCCATTGTGTTGTTACTGAGGGATCAGCAAGGTCATATTTGTTTAGTACTATTACTTTCTTTTTATTGTTGAATAATTTTTCAAAATCTGGATTTCTACTGGAATATGGTAACCTTGCATCAAGAATCTCAACTACAAGATCCACAAGTTTTAAATTTTCAGTTATCATCCTTTTGGCTTTCACCATATGTCCTGGATACCAGTTAATATTCATAATTTTCCTTACTTAATATTCTACTTATAATTATATAGTATAGTTTATCTTAAATGAAATAAAAAAACGGGACTAAGTCCCGTATTTTTTACTTAACACTAAGTTTTTCTTTTATTTTGGCTGCTTTTCCTACTCTATCTCTTAAATAGTAAAGCTTAGCGCGTCTAACCTGTCCTCTTCTTATAACTTCGATAGAAGCGATTTTCTGAGAATTTAAAGGAATTATCCTTTCAACACCTACACCATATGAAATTTTTCTTACAGTTATGGTTTCTGTTAATCCTCTTCCTTTTCTTGCAATGAGTGTACCTTCGTATGACTGAATTCTTTCTCTATTGCCTTCCTTAACCTTTAAGTTAACTTTAAGGAAGTCTCCTATCTGAAGATCTGGCAAGTCTGTTCTTATCATGCTTTGTTCTATTGATTTGACTATATCCATTTTATAATCCTCCCTTCATCTTAGCGTTCATGTATCAAATTTGATTACAGTGGACCGCCCTTTACGAACCTGCAGTATTGTATCATATGCAAAGTAATATGTAAATAAGATTTTCAAATCTGACTAAGAACATGATTATTTTACATAAATGTGAGAATATTAGCAAATAAGTAATACAAGTAATATTCTAGTTGGTTGACCCAATTTTATTTAAAGGCCATGCTCTGAATACGATTTTTCCAATAACAGATTCAACTGATACCGGACCAATCGATCTGCTATCTTTACTTATAGCTCTGTTATCACCCATAACAAATATATGTCCTTTAGGAACGATATAAGGCATATCTATTAATTTTTCAAAAGTTGAACCTAGGTCCTTTAAATAAGGTTCATCATGTCTTTTCCCGTTTATATATACTATTCCATCTATAAGGCTTATTTCTTCATTTTCAAATGCAATTACTCTCTTTATATAGTCTTCCCTGCTATGTGCTGGAAAAAGCCTTCTAAACCATACAATATCATTTAGAAATGTAAGATTCTCAAAAGTAACAGGTTCAATTTCAATAACCACAATATCATTTCTTTGAATACTTTTCATTTCAAGACTGATTTTGCTCATTATAAGAACATCACCTTCTTTTAAAGTGTTTTCCATAGATGGCCCTATTACTCTTACCGGTTCTCCAATAAATCCTCTAACGACTACAACTATAACAATTACAAATAACAAAGCTCTTGCCCATAGCAATGTTTCTTTAAGAATATATTTACGCTTGTCTTTTTTTGGTATATTTCTACTTATAGAATTAAGTGTATAGTCATCATTTTCTGTATATTCATTAAAATCCCTTTGCGTTTCATATTCGTATGAAGTCTTCATATCTCAATAACCTCTAAATTATCAATACAATCTTTAACCAGTTCGTTTATATTCAGCAATTTTTCTGATTCCTCAATTTTAGATAAAACCGGTCTTGTTTTAGGATGCCTTGCTACAAATATAGTACAACAATCTTCATATGGCAATATAGATGTTTCAAAAGTTTCAATTTTTCTAGCAATTTCAACAATTTCCGTTTTATCCATCCCTATAAGAGGTCTGAATACAATATATTCAGCCGCCTGCGAAGTTACAGTTAAACTTTCAAGAGTCTGACTTGCGACCTGTCCTAAAGATTCACCAGTAATTATAGCTTGACAATTAGTTATGCTTGCAATCTTATTAGTTATGTACATCATTATTCTTCGCATTATAATAGTAAGTTCATCGTGCGGGCATTTCTCATATATTGCTAGCTGTGCTTTTGTAAAGTGTACTACATAAATTCTCTTTAATAGAGTATATGGTTTAATTGTTTTAGCTAAATCAATAACTTTTTCCTTTGCTTTTTCTGATGTGTATGGCTCACTATGAAAATATACTGCTTCTTGAGCTAATCCCCTTTTAGCCATCATATATCCAGCAACAGGGCTATCTATACCACCTGATAACATTAGTATTGCTTTGCCAGCAGAACCTACAGGCATACCTCCATTAGCTTGGATTTGTTCGTAATACACATATATATGCTTTTTCCTTACTTCAATATTGAATGTAATTTCAGGATGAACTAAATCAACTTTCAAACCTTCAATTACTGACAAAACACTTCCTCCTGCTTTCTTTGATACATCCACAGACTGAGTAGCAAAAGTTTTATCTGCTCTTTTTGTAGAAATTCTAAAAGTACTGAATGGTTTTAAATCGTATACTTTCTTTGCAAACTTGGCAATAAAATCATATAAGAGCTCTTCATTGCTTTGTATCCTATATGCTATTGATATAGCTACAATTCCAAAAACTTTCGATAATTCATGTGATATTTCGTATTCAGTATAATCTGAATTTTTAATAATTATATAATATCTTCCTGATTCCTGCTCAAAATCAAAAGAACAAAAGTCAGATAAAACACTTTTAAGATTATCCTTAAGTCTTTTTTCAAATATCTGTCTGTTATCGCCTTTGAGCATTATTTCTCCAGGTTTAATAAGCAATACTTTTTCTGCATTTGATAAATTCATTTTTATCTCCTCACAAATAATTGGAGCATAGGAATTAATTCTTTTAAGTTTTCTATAAAAATATCAACTTCATCAGTTGTATTAAGATCACAAAAACTTATCCTTATAGCTCCTTCAATAAAGTCTTTTGGTATATTCATAGCTTTTAGTGTTTTAGATATGCCAGTTTTTGAATTACATGCGCTTCCGCTAGAAACATATATGCTTTTTTGAGATAATGCATTTAGAAGAACTTCAGATTTTATGCTCCTAAATGCGATATTTAGTATATATGGACTGCCATCCATCGGTGAAACAAGAAATATGTCATCAGAAAAAGCACTATTTAATTCATCAATAAGATATTTTCTTAAAATTTGAGTTTTTATGTAATTCGATTCTCTGTTTTTATCTATTATAGATAATGCTAAGCAAAATCCACATATTCCAGAGGTGTTTAAAGTTCCTGCTCTAAGGCCTGCACTTTGTGAACCGATTATGAATGGATCAATCTTAACTTTTGGTTTAATATATAAAGCACCTACCCCTTTTGGACCATGAATCTTATGACTGCTAAAAGACATCAAATCAATATTATTATACATACTTAAATTAATAGGAAATTTACCTAATGACTGAACTGCGTCAACGTGATAATAGCATTTTCTATTAATTGCTTTTATAATGTCTGATATCTTTTTGATGTCAGTAACTGAACCTGTTTCACTACATACATGAGCAGTACTCACAAGTATTGTGTTATTGTCTACAAGTTTTTTTAACATATCTAAATCTAAATGACCAAATTCATTTAGATGGCAAACTCTTATTTCAAAACCAAATTTTTCCAAATAATAAGCTGTATTCATAACAGAAGGATGCTCATAACTTGTTATTACAATATTGTATGATTTTGACATATTTGCAAATGCAACAGATTTAATTGCAAAATTATTAGATTCTGCACCACCTGATGTGAAAATCAACGAACTTGGTTTTATATGTAGAATTTCACAAAAATTTTCCTTCATTTTTTTAATCTGGTCAAATGAAGAAATACCTGCTAGATGCGTACTCGAAGGATTTGCAAAGAATTCAGTATTAATTTTATTAATATATTGCACTACTTCATCATAAATATAGGTTGAAGCGGCATTGTCAAAATATATTTCTTTATTTGTCAACTTTTGTATTGTGCTCCACTTCTCTAATAAGATTTTTAATATTCATTCTCATACCAGAGTAAAGTTTAATAAATGTTTCTATCTGTTGTTGATTAAGATTATTAATTTCATCATAAGCTATAAGTTCAGAAATATCTTTAACCTGTCGTTTAACATCAGTCACCAGTTCAAGCAAAGTAAGTTTTTCGTAGGTGTTTTTGGTCAATACTCTGTCATGGGTTAATTCATGAGTTTTACCGCCTTTTTCTAATTCAAAACATGCATAACTATCTGGTATATATGTATCGATATCGAATTTTCCCTTAATTCGTTCCGCAAAAGGATATAACTGATCGTCTTCACCATGTACTAAGAATATTTTTTCAGGTTTTTCTTTTATCTGTGAGATATATTCATCAA
>Ga0209510_1003141_pt1 | contig 15906 bp, 22 predicted proteins | sample BiotimSIPDNA_FD_185749 | JGI IMG/M metagenome (GOLD analysis project Ga0209510, IMG submission 185749) | Anaerobic biogas reactor microbial communites from Washington, USA - Biogas_R1 time_0 SIP DNA (SPAdes) (version 2) | ecosystem: Engineered > Bioreactor > Anaerobic > Unclassified | place... | reverse complement strand
TATCCGTCTATCACGGTTCCCTTACCCATTCCGAAGGTGTCTGCTGTGCGAACCCAAACCTGGTCGCCCGACATCTTGGTGGGATAGGAGAAGAAGAGGAAGGCACGCGCGATGAGTGCCACGTTGAAAATGTTGTAACCGGTTCCACCGAACACTTCCTTGGCGAATATCACCGAGAAGGCAGTGGCTACGGCGACCATCCAGAGGGGTGTATCAATGGGCACGATCATCGGGATCAGCATTCCGGATACAAGAAACCCTTCGGCAACTTCTTCCTTTTTTACCTGAGCCATGGCAAACTCAATGCCGAGACCCACCACGTAAGAGACTACGATCAGCGGTAACATGGCGATCAGTCCGTAGAGGAAGGTATTGAGCAGCGACATCTCCTGCCCGATGGCCATATAGTGTTGTAGCCCCACATTGTACATACCCACCAGCAGTGCCGGCACCAGGGCCAGGATCACGATGATCATGGTGCGCTTGGAGTCACGCGCATCATGGATATGTACACCCGTCCTTGAAGTGGTGTTGGGTACAAACAGAAACGTCTCAAACGCATCGTATGTGGAATAGAGCCAATGCAGCTTACCCCCCTCTTCGAAATTGGGCTTTATCTTGTCAAGATAGTTTTTTAACGCTTTCAAAGTTCTATGTTTTAGTAGTTATTATTATTTGATTCCCTCCTGTTACTCCATCTCCTTGCGAAGCATGTCGAGACCGGTGCGGACAATATGTTGTAGCTCCAGCTTGGAGGTGTCTACAAACTCACAGAGTGCAAAATCCTCCGGAGCCACCTCATAGATGCCCAGAGCCTCCATCTTGTCGATATTGAAGGCGATGATCGCCTTGATCAACTGTTCGGGATAGATATCCATTGGGAACACCTTGTCATACTCGTTGGAGACTATGATTGCACGAGGACCACCCAGCATACGGGCATCCATCCGATAGGCTTTCTTCAGAGTGGGATAGGTGCAACCGGCACTGTAACGCTTGGGCGAGAGCGATGCCCAGCCAAACGCCTCATGCACGTCATCCCCTTCGGGAATGACCGTCACCTGCGAGTGACCTGCACGCAGGACACCATCGGCATCGATCTTCTTACCGGTGAGCGGGTTGCCGCTGATATAGCGTAGTGAAATTCCCTCGGTCACATTGTTCAGGAAGAGCTGCTTCAGTTGTGTACCAATCACCATCTTCCAGTAGCCGGTCTGCTTCACTTCAGAGCCCGTAAGAGCTACGGTGCGTGTCAGATCTACGATTCCTGTGTTGAAGAGGTGGCCGATGATGGCTACATCGAGAGCGGTAAGTGTCCATACGGTCTCACCGCGGTTCACCGGTTTGAGGCGGTTAATCTGCACACCCACGTTACCAGCTGGATGAGGACCGTCAAACTCATTGATCACAACGTTTTTCGCCTCACGAAGACCCTTGTTGCTGCTCTTAGGGCTGATGGACAGGAAGACCTTTCCGGCAGTAAGCTTTGCCAGCGCATCGAAGCCGGCTTGCAAATCTGCCTCACGGTTCTGCAGCAGGAAATCATAGCTGGGAGCCAGTGGAGCACTATCGAAACCGGTAACGAAGATATCGCGCGGCGCCTTACCAGGAGCAGCTACTACATCATATGGGCGTTGTTTGATCAGGAACCAGATGCCTGCATCGAGGATTGTCTTCTTCACCTCCTCACCCGAGAGAGTGGCCGGTTTCTTGCTGCCGAAATCAACGTAGTCGGTGGTTTTATCGGCCTTCACCTCGATGTAGAGGATACGGCGTTTCTCACCACGTTCTATGTTGGTTACCACACCGCTTACCGGTGAGGCAAAAAGCATTTCAGGATGGTTCTTATCGTAAAAGAGCGGTGCACCGGCTTTCACGTTATCCCCCGCCCTTACGGATAACTTGGGAGTGATGCCCTGATAATCTTCGGGACAAATCCGCACCAACTCGCTTGTCACGGTGCCGCGCAGTGTCTCCTCACACTCACCCAACAAAGGGATCCGTAAGCCTTTCTTAATTTTAATTCGATTAGCCATATAGTTGTGTAATAAGTTACCTTGTAGTGATCTTTTTGAGTAACCAATTGTCTATCAAAAGGTTTTTATTTAGCTGTGAATAAACATGGGAACAGTGCCCCTGAATGAGCGCAAAGATACATCTTTTGTCACAAAACAACGAAGATTAACGCTACAAATAGGGAAAAAAATCCTTAATAAATCACTCTCCCAATCCATACCCACTGCTTACTTATCCAAAACTCCCGCCATTTCGGGATCAATCATGATACGACCACAATATTCACATACAATGATCTTCTTACCCAGTTTGATATCCATCTGCTTCTGTGGTGGAATCTTATTGAAGCAACCGCCACAGGCACCACGCTGGATGGGTACGATGCCCAGTCCGTTGCGGGCATTCTTGCGTATACGCTTGAAGGCAGCCAACAGTCGCGGCTCAATGGTGGTTTCTGTCTTCTTGGCCTTCTCGCGGATCTTCTCTTCCAGCGCTTTTGTCTCCGAGACGATGTCGTCAAGCTCCTTCTTCTTGTGTTCCAAATCGCTCGACTTATCCTTCAGCAGTTCGTTGGCTGTGGCAATCTGCTCACCAATAGAGGTCATCAGCTGGCCATGCTCACGGATGTGCTTCTCGGAGAGTTCAATTTCCAGTGTTTCAAATTCTATCTCCTTCGAGAGGTGGTCATATTCCTTGCTGTTACGCACATTGTCGAGCTGCTTGGTATACTTCTCGATCTTCGCCTTGCTGGTCTCAATCTTGCCCTTCTGCAACTTGCTGTTCTCATCCAGCTGTTTCAGCTCCAGCTCGAAGTTGTTGATGCGGGTACCTAAACCTGCGATCTCATCGTCCAGGTCGGCTACTTCCAGTGGCAGTTCACCACGAAGTGTCTTGATACGGTCAATCTCTGAATAGTAAGACTGCAGCTTGTGTAGCGACTTCAGTTTCTCTTCTACTGAAACTTCCTGTTCTGTTGCTTTCTTTTTTGTTGCCATAAGATTTTCTTTTATATGATATAATAGTTGATGTTCTGATTTCCAGCACCTGCTTTTTACGATGCCCGTCGATACGCTTCTAACGAAAAAATGCAGTAGCCAAACGTTGCAAAACGTCTCGCTACCACATTCACTGTAACTGCGGGAACTAGTCGGACCGCTTTCTTTTACAGGTACTTCACCGGATTCACGTCGAATGCCGATTTATGTATTGCAAAGGTAGGAAATTTTATTGAAAGTAAATCGTAAAAGAGATCTTTTGTGCAGATCTCTGACTCATAGTGACCCACTACCGCCAACAACAGGCGATCTTCCGCATCATAGTAGTCGTTGTATTTCACCTCACCAGTCACGAAGGCATCAGCACCGTAAGAGACAGCACGCGGAATCAGAAATGCGCCTGATCCACCACAGATGGCCACGTCTCGTATCTCGCGACCCTGCAGTTTGGTGTGGCTGATGGTAGGCAGGTTAAAGATATCTTTCAGGAGATAGAGAAATTCCTGTTCAGGCATCGGCTCCGGCAAAACGCCCACAACGCCGCTACCATGCTGACCCCATTCGTTTGCAATGGGATAGAGGTCATAGACCGGCTCCTCATAAGGGTGCACCGCCAGCAGGGCCCGCAACACCTCCTCTTTACGCATCACCGGCAGTACTGTTTCAATCCGTACCTCCTGCTCAAAGTGTAGCTTCTCCGCCTCCCCAACGAATGGGTTTGACCCTACACCCGGCCGGAAGGTACCCTCGCCGGTGAGGTTATAACTGCAACTGTCATAGTTGCCGATATGTCCGGCACCGGCATTGAAGAGTGCATTGCGTACACTCTCGGCATGCAGTAGCGGGACCGTGGTAACAAACTTGAGGAGTGAATTATCTTTGGGTAAAAGGATCTTTACGTTCTGTAACTCCAACATCTCCGCCAGTTTGTAATTCACCCCACCTTGTGCGTTGTCGAGGTTGGTATGGGCAGCATAGAGTGCCACATCATTGCGGATGGCCATGATCATGGAGCGCTCCACGTAGTTCCTGCCAGTGAGCGAACGAAATGGGCGAAAGGCAATGGGGTGATGTGAGATAATCAGGTTGCATCCCAGTGCGATGGCCTCCTCAATCACATCTTCTGTCACGTCGATGGCTAGCAGCACGCCTGTGGCCTCCCTATTGGGATCACCGCACTGCAGACCGCTGTTGTCATACTCCTCCTGTAAAGGCAGCGGAGCCAGCTGTTCAATAACCTGAATGATCTCCTTGATCCGCATAACAGTTTCTATTTAGTTGTTTCTGCAAATATAACCTTTTTTTTCAACCCGATTCTCAATCGGTATCCTTCAGAATCAGTCGTAACGAATTGTTTTTGGTGAAGTAGTTCCAGGCCCAGTTGATGAAGATCACCAACTTGTTGCGTACACTCAGGATCAGCATCAGGTGAAGGAACATCCAGACGAACCAGGCAAAGCGTCCCTTGAACTTTACAAAGGGGAGGTCAACTACCGCCTTGTTGCGACCGACTGTGGCCATGGTTCCCATGTTGCGGTACTCGTAGGATTTCAAATCATCAACACCGGCATCTATCTTCTTCAGGTTCCTTGCAAGGTTCTTCCCCTGCCCTATCGCCACGTTGGCCAGCTGCGGATGCCCCTTGGGATACTTCTCCGTTTCCATATAGGCAACGTCACCTATGGCAAAAACATTGTCTGATCCCACTACCCGGTTGTAACGATCCACCCTTATACGCCCCGACCGCAGGATGCTCTCACCGGGTAACCCGCCAATGAGATTACCGGTCACACCGGCAGACCAGATCACGTTGCGCGTAGTGATGGTCTCACCCGTATTGAGGGTAACCCGCTCACCGTCGTAATCCTGCACAAGAGTTCCGGTCTTCACGATCACACCCATGGACCGAAGGTAGTTTTCTGAATATTTTTGTGCAAAGGGACTCATGGCTGCCAATGTGTGTGAGCCACCTTCCAGCAGATAGACATGTACCTTCTCGGCATCGATATTGGGATAATCCTTCGGCAGAATCTCACGGGTCATCTCGGCAAAGGCACCCGCCAACTCCACACCGGTGGCACCTCCTCCCACAATCACGATATTGTAGAGTCCCTCCTTGTTCTCCGCATAAAGAAGCTTTTCAAAGTTATAGAGGATGTAATTGCGAACGTTGATGGCCTGATATGTTGACTTCAACTCCAGTGCATGCTCCTGGGTGGAGCTGTTACCGAAGAAATTGGTACGGGTACCGGTGGCGATCACTAAGTAATCAAAAGCAAACAATCCGATGTTGGTCTCTACAACCTTCTTTACATCATCAACGGCAAGCACCTGTGCCAGACGAATACGCACATCTCTTCTTTTCTGAAATATCTTGCGGATGGGAAACGAGATGGTGGCCGGTTCAATTTGTGATGCGGCCACCTGGTAAAAGAGTGGCGGAAATTGGTGATGATTGATCTTATCGATCACCATGATGTCATATATTCCTTTGGGTAGGTGATTGACGAACTGCAATCCACCAAAGCCGCAGCCAACCACAACAATCTTCTTCTTCATATCGCACAATTTGAATGGTGAAATGGTAAAACAATCCGTCAAGAAGAATTGTTGCAAAAAAAAAAGCGCTACGAATCACTCGCGGCGCTTTCTTCATGTTTAACATTTTAAAAATCACAGCTTCACTGCAAATCAGATCATCGACAGAGGTTGCAGATCTCTGTCTGACTGACAACCATCCCTGCAGTGTTTCGATGGGGAGGGATGAAGATTCACTCCTCCCCTGTCTTTTCGGCTTCTGCCTGTGCTGCTTCAGGCTGCGGGAGCTCTTCTTCCTTTACAGTTTCCTGCTTGGGTGCTGTCTCCTTCTTTTTAGCCTCTTTGGCTTTTGGTGCCTTTGTTGCTTCCGCTTCAGGTGCTGAAGAAGTAGCGCCCTTTCTGCGTGAACGACGTGTCTTGGCCTTCTTGGCACCGCCATCACCGAGCATATTCTCGTTGAAGTCCACCAATTCAATAAAACACATGGCTGCGTTGTCACCAAGACGGAAACCTGTCTTGATGATCCGGGTGTAGCCTCCCGGACGATCTGCAACCTTCTGTGATACGGTCTGGAACAATTCCGTAACGGCGGTCTTGCTCTGCAGCAAGCTGAAAACCTCTCTCCGTGAGTGGGTAGTGTCTTCCTTGCTGCGGGTGATGATAGGCTCCACGAATTTTCTCAGTTCCTTGGCTTTGGGAACGGTGGTAAAAATGCGTTTGTGCATGATGAGGGAGGTAGCCAAATTGGACAACATAGCCCCACGATGTGCAGTCTTACGCCCTAAATGATTAAATTTCTTATTATGTCTCATTGCAGTTGTTAGTCTTTATCTAATTTGTATTTCGAGGTATCCATCCCGAAGGAGAGTTTCAATCCATCGAGCAACTCTTCCAGTTCGGTAAGCGACTTCTTGCCGAAGTTGCGGAACTTGAGCAGATCGTTCTTGTTGTGTGAAACGAGCTGGCCCAATGACTCCACGTCGGCGGCCTTCAGGCAGTTGAGTGCCCGCACCGAGAGGTTGAGGTCTGAGAGTTTGCGTTTCAGTAGCTGACGCATGTGCAGTACTTCTTCATCAAATTCCTCGATGCTCTCGGCATCATTGGTCTCCAGCATGATCTTGTTGTCATCGGAGAAGAGGACGAAATGTTGAATCAGTATCTTGGCAGCTTCCTTCAACGCCTCCTTGGGTTGTACGGATCCATCGGTGATAATCTCAATGATCAGTTTCTCGTAGTCGGTCTTCTGTTCAATACGGTAATCTTCAATCTCAAATTTCACATTCCTTATCGGTGTGAAAATGGAGTCGATAGCCAGGGTTTGCACATCTTCCGATGCAAGCATCTCCCGGTTCTCGTCGGCCGGTACATAGCCCCTACCCTTGTGGATAGTCAATTCCATGCGCAGGTCAGCCTTCTTGTTGAGATGGCAGATCACTTGCTCGGGGTTGAGAACTTCAAAACCGGTCATCAGTTTACCAATATCTCCGGCTTTAAACACATCCGTTCCCGAAATAGCGATGCTCACCTTTTCTGAATCAAACTCCTCTACGATTCTTTTGAACCGTACTTTCTTAAGATTCAGAATGATACCTGTTACATCTTCTATCACACCCGGTATGGAAGCAAACTCGTGCTCCACACCGTCTATCTTTACCGATGTAATCGCGAATCCCTCGAGTGAGGAGAGCAGGATGCGGCGCAGGGCGTTACCAATGGTAATGCCGTATCCGGGTTCCAGGGGACGGAACTCGAACTTGCCGGAGAATGCATCCTCCTGCAGCATGATTACTTTATCGGGTTTTTGGAATGCTAATATTGCCATGAAATTATTGTTTAGAATATAATTCTACGATGAGTTGTTCTTTGATGCTTTCAGGGATGTCAGCTCTTTCAGGCACGTGCAGCATCTTGCCGCTCATGGTAGCCTTGTCCCATTCCATCCAGGGGTATTTGCTGTGATTAAACCCTGCCAGTGAATTGGTTACCACTTCCATCGATTTGGATTTTTCCCTAACACCAACCACTTCACCGGGCTTCACGGTATAGGAGGGGATGTTGAGTACCTTGCCGTTTACCACGATGTGACGGTGTGTCACCATCTGGCGTGCAGCAGCACGTGTGGGAGCGATGCCGAGACGGAACACCACATTGTCGAGACGTGATTCGAGCAGTTGAAGCAGCACCTCACCGGTGATGCCGCGGCTGCGGGCTGCTCTGTCGAAGGTCAGACGGAACTGCTTTTCCAGTACGCCATAAGTATATTTGGCACGCTGTTTTTCGCGCAGCTGGATGCCATACTCCGATGTCTTCCTTCTGCGTGAGTTACCGTGTTGTCCCGGAGGATAGTTCTTCTTTGAGAGAACCTTATCGGGACCGAAAATGGGTTCGCCAAACTTACGGGCGATCTTTGATTTTGGACCAGTATATCTTGCCATTGTTACAAATTTAAACTTTACTGAAGCCTAAACTGTGCAGCCGCGATTACAGAGAAGTTGTGTTGTAATCAAATTCACAGCTCAAGTTTCAAGGTAAATGAAACTGAATTGATTGATTAAACTTTTCTTTGTTTCGGAGGACGACAGCCGTTGTGAGGCAGCGGTGTGACGTCGATAATCTCCATCACCTCAATACCGGCACCATGAATGGTACGGATGGCCGACTCACGTCCGTTACCTGGACCCTTGACGTATGCTTTCACCTTACGCAGTCCCAGATCGTATGCTACCTTTGCACAATCCTGTGCTACCATCTGCGCTGCATAGGGTGTGTTCTTCTTGGAACTTCTGAATCCCATCTTGCCTGCTGATGACCAGCTGATCACCTCACCATTTTCATTGGTGATGGAGACGATGATGTTGTTAAATGAGGATGAGATATGAGCCTGTCCCTGAGCGCTCACTTTTACATTTCTCTTTTTTGCTGCAACTGTTCTTTTTGCCATGTTACCTTAATTATTTAGTAGCTTTTTTCTTGTTCGCAACGGTTTTCTTCCTTCCCTTGCGGGTACGGGCGTTGTTCTTGGTGCTCTGACCACGTACGGGCAGACCGATACGATGACGGATGCCACGATAGCAACCGATGTCCATCAGACGTTTGATGTTGAGCTGTACTTCAGAGCGCAGATCACCTTCCACTTTGAATTCGTTGCCGATGATCTCACGAATGCGTGCTGCCTGGTCGTCGGTCCAGTCTTTCACTTTGATGTTCTTGTCAACTTCTGCCTTCTCCAGGATGGTGTTCGCAGCGCTGCGTCCAATCCCATAGATATAGGTGAGGGCTACTTCTCCCCTCTTGTTCTGCGGCAGATCGACACCTACAATTCTTATTGCCATATATGTTTCTTTGTTATTTGATTACAAATGTTGAATCTTATCCCTGACGTTGTTTGAACTTGGGATTCTTCTTGTTGATGATATACAAACGGCCTTTACGCCTTACGATCTTGCAGTCTGCCGTACGTTTCTTGAGTGATGCTCTTACTTTCATATCTTTTGTTTTATTTTTTGCTCGTTATTTTCAGTTGTCAGTGCTCAGCTGATAGCTGACAGCTATTTATACCTGAATGAGATTCTTCCTTTCGAGAGATCATAGGGCGACATCTCCACTCGTACCCTGTCGCCGGGAAGAATGCGGATGTAGTGCATGCGCATCTTGCCCGAGATATGAGCGGTAATTTCGTGTCCGTTCTCCAGTTCTACACGGAACATCGCATTTGACAATGCTTCTATGATGGTTCCATCCTGTTCTATTGCTGCCTGTTTAGCCATTCAATCAATGCTCTTTTTTTAGTTGTTGCTTTCAAGAATAAACTCAAATGTAGATAAGATATCTGCTTTCCCGTTGCGAATGGCGATGGTATGCTCGAAATGAGCCGATGGTTTACGGTCTTTCGTCCGCACAGTCCATCCGTCGTTTTCGAAGATCACCTTACGTCCCCCCATGTTAATCATCGGCTCGATGGCAATGCACATTCCGTTCCGTAGAAGCGGACCGGTGCCGCGTCGCCCATAATTGGGTACTTCGGGAGCCTCGTGCATCTGTTTACCGATGCCGTGGCCCACAAGCTCGCGTACTACGCCGTAACCGTGCGATTCACAGTAGTCCTGTATAGCCGATCCGATGTCACCAATGCGGTTGTCCTCTCGAGCCTGTTCAATGCCTTTGTACAGCGACTCTCTGGTAATGCGGAGAAGTTGTTTCACTTCTTCTTTCACCTCACCCACACAGAAAGTGTAGGCTGAGTCGCCACAAAAGCCACGCAGGTTCGTGCCACAATCGATCGAGATCACATCCCCTTCCTCAAGAGGCTTATCATTGGGGATACCATGTACCACGTTCTCATTGACCGATGTACAGATCGAGTTAGGGAAACCACCATAACCCAGGAAAGTAGGAATAGCACCATGATCACGAATGAAGGTTTCGGCGATACGGTCGAGCTGTAACGTGGTGATGCCTGGCCGGACATGGTGGGAGAGCTCTCCGAGCGTCATCCCCACCAACCGGTTCGCGTCACGCATGAACTCGATCTCTTCGTCTGTCTTCAGTATGATTCTGTTGCTATCCATCGTTTATTCTTTCAACATCAATAAGCGGCAATTGAACCTGTTCTGCCCTTGATCTTGGCACCCGATTTGAGGAAGCCGTCGTAATGACGCATCAATAGGTGACTCTCAATTTGCTGAAGTGTGTCGAGCACAACCCCCACGAGGATCAACAGCGATGTACCTCCGAAGAACTGTGCAAACTGGGAGTTGATCCCCATCAGACCCGCAAAGGCGGGCAGGATGGCAACGATTGCCAGAAACACAGATCCGGGAAGTGTGATCCTCGACATGATGGTGTCGATATATTCAGCCGTACGCTTACCCGGTTTAACACCAGGGATGAAGCCGTTGTTACGTTTCAGATCCTCTGCCATCTGCACAGGGTTCACCGTGATTGCAGTATAGAAGTAAGTGAATGCGATAATCAACAACGCGAAGATGAAGTTATACCAGAAGCTGGTGAAGTCCATCAGCGCAATCCAGAAGCCACCTCCCTCACCAGCAGAGAACTGCGCAATGGTAATGGGGATAAACATGATTGCCTGGGCGAAGATGATAGGCATCACGTTGGCGGCATTCACCTTCAACGGGATGTACTGGCGCACACCTCCATATTGCTTGTTACCCACAATGCGCTTCGCATACTGTACGGGTACCTTGCGGACACCCTGTACCAACATGATCGCAGCTGCGGTAACCGCTGCCATGAAGAGCAGTTCGAGCAGCAGCAGGATCAATCCACCGGGAGCATCGATCAATCGGTCATATTCGGCTACCAGCGAGTGCGGCAGACGGGCGATGATACCAATAAGGATGATGAACGAGATACCGTTACCGATACCCTTATCGGTGATGCGTTCTCCCAGCCAGAGCACAAACATACTCCCGCCGGCAAGAATTACAGTCGATGGCAACACCCAGTCCCAGAAACCGCCAGGGATGGCACCTCCTACTGCTCCGTAGAGGTAGGCAGGTCCCTGTACTAGCAGAATGGCTACCGTAAGGTAACGGGTATACTGGTTGATTTTGGTACGACCACTTTCACCTTCACGCTGCATCTTCTGGAAGGCAGGCACGGCAATGCCGAGCAGCTGCATCACGATGGAAGCAGAGATATAGGGCATGATTCCCAGGGCAAAGATCGAGGCATTGGCAAAAGCACCTCCCGAAAACATGTCGAGAAGGCTCAGCAATCCGCTACTGGCATTTGACTGCAGTGCCACAAGCTGTTCAGGATTGATTCCAGGCAATACCACGAACGATCCGAAACGGTAGATGGCGATAAAACCAATGGTGATAATAAGCCTCTGACGAAGGTCTTCTATCTTCCATATATTTTTAACTGTTTGTACAAATCCCATCTTTTCAGAGTTTTACAGCGGTTCCACCTGTAGAGGTTATGGCCTCTTCTGCTGATTTAGAGAAAGCGTGTGCTTCTACTTCCAGTTTGGCCGTCAAGGTTCCTCTTCCGAGAATTTTCACCAAGTGCTTAGCCGAAATCAGTCCGGCACCAATCAGCACCTCGGGATTAATCTTGGTCACATTCAGTGCATCAGCCAACTCCTGGAGTGTTTCAAGATTGATGGCCTTATACTCCGTACGTTTCAACGGCTTAAAACCAAACTTGGGCAGGCGGCGCTGCAGCGGCATTTGTCCGCCTTCAAAACCCACCTTCTTGGAGTACCCCGATCTTGATTTCTGTCCCTTATGTCCTTTGGTTGAAGTACCTCCCTTACCCGATCCGGCACCGCGGCCAATTCTCTTGCGGGATGTGGTGGCTCCTTCAGCCGGTTTTAAATTCGATAAATTCATCGTTAATATCTTTTTTATCGTTTTGTAACTTGTTTATTCTACTACCGTTACCAGGTGGTGCACCTTGTTGATCAGTCCCCTGATGGAAGGTGTGTCTTCATGTTCCACCACACGGTGCATCTTGGTCAGTCCCAAAGCATCCAACGTCCTTTTCTGATCCTTAGGAGCTCCGATTCTGCTTCTTGTCTGTTTTACTTTGATTGTAGCCATTTCAGATTCCTTTTTTATTGTCCGTTAAATACTTTTTCCATGCTGATGCCCCTGTTCTGGGCAATGGTAAAGGGGTCTCTCAGTTCAGTGAGTGCCTCTATGGTTGCCTTCACCAGGTTGTGCGGGTTGGAGGAGCCTTTAGACTTGGCCAACACGTCGGTGATACCCACACTCTCCAGTACGGCACGCATGGCACCACCGGCCTTCACACCGGTACCAGTAACGGCCGGTTTGAGGAACACCTGTGCACCGCCGAAGCGAGCTACCTGTTCGTGGGGGATGGTACCCTTGTATACCGGTACTTTTACCAGGTTCTTTTTGGCTGCTTCCACACCCTTGGCGATCGCCGTGGTCACTTCACCAGCTTTGCCGAGGCCCCAGCCTACAATGCCGTCCTCGTTGCCAACCACTACGATGGCGGCGAAAGTGAAGGTACGACCTCCCTTGGTCACCTTTGTGGTACGATTAATAGCCACTAAACGGTCTTTTAATTCAATATCGTTGGTAGTTTTTACCTTGTTGTTCATTCCTGCCATAATCGTTAAAATTTAAGGCCACCTTTGCGGGCAGCATCAGCCAGTTCTTTAATACGTCCATGATAGAGGTAACCGTTACGGTCGAAAGCCACCTTCTCCACACCTGCTTCCAGGGCGTTCTTGGCTACCATCTCTCCCACTTTGGCTGCCTGTTCCTTCTTGGGAAGCTTCTCATCAATTTTCAGTGATGAGGCTGCTGCAAGGGTACGGCCGGTGAGATCATCGATCACCTGTGCGTATATCTGTTTGTTGCTCCTGAACACGGTCAATCGCGGACACTCGGCGGTGCCACTGATCTTACCACGTACACGGGCTTTTATCTTGAGTCTTTTTTCGTTCTTTGTAATCATTGCGATGTCGGTTTACCTGAATTATTTACCTGCTGTCTTACCCGATTTGCGACGGAGCTGTTCACCCACGAACTTGATACCCTTGCCCTTGTATGGCTCCGGCTTACGGAATGAACGGATCTTGGCGCACACCTGTCCAAGCAGCTGCTTGTCGCACGACTCCAGGATGATGAGCGGGTTCTTGTTTCTTTCCATCTTGGTCTCCACTTTGATCTCTGCAGGCAACTGCAGGAAGATGCTGTGGGTATAACCAAGCGACAACTCCAGTACCTGACCGTTGTTGGATACGCGGTAACCAACACCAACCAGTTCCAGTTCTTTACGGAAACCTTCCGACACGCCAATGGCCATGTTGTTCAATAGTGAACGGTAGAGGCCATGCATTGCACGGTTTTCTTTTTCGTCATTCGGACGTTCCACAATAAGCAGACCATTGTCGACCGAAACCTTCATATTGGGGTTTACCTGTTGCTGCAATTCGCCCTTGGGACCTTTCAGCGTGATAAGGTTGTTCTCTCCCACTTTGACTTCTACGCCAGCGGGTAAAGTGATGGGTAATTTTCCTATTCTTGACATATTACTCTCTCCTTCAAATTAATACACGTAACACAATACTTCACCACCCACCTTCTGTTCGCGGGCTTCCTTGTCTGTCATCACTCCGTTTGAAGTAGATAATATGGCAATACCCAAACCGTTCAACACGCGTGGCATATCCTTGTGACCCACATACTGGCGCAAGCCGGGTGATGATACGCGTTTCAGTTTCTTGATTGCATTTACTTTGTTCACCGGATCGTACTTCAGGGCGATCATGATTGAACCCTGGGGACCATCCTCTACAAACTTGTAATTAAGTATGTAGCCTTTTTCAAAAAGAATCTTGGTGATGTCTTTTTTGAGATTTGATGCGGGAATCTCCACCACCCGGTGCTTAGCCTGGATGGCGTTCCTGAGCCGCGTCAAATAATCTGCTATTGGATCTGTCATATGATAATTGTTTAAATTGATCCCGACTGCCGGGACAATATTTATTAATTTGCTTATTTACTGATGTCTTGATGTGTCAATCTGCTTATCAGATAAACCATCTTACCAGCTTGCCTTCTTCACCCCTGGGATCAATCCCTTCGATGCCATTTCGCGGAACTGGATACGGGAGAGGCCAAACTGACGCATGTATCCCTTGGGGCGACCGGTCAGCTTGCAACGGTTGTGCAGGCGTACGGGTGATGCATTCTTGGGAATCGACTGAAGCGCTTCATAGTCACCTTCTGCCAGGTATTTGGCTCGCTTTTCGGCGTAACGGGCAACCATCTTCGCTCTTTTCACCTCGCGGGCTTTCATTGATTCTTTTGCCATTATCTACTGATTTATGTGTTCAATGTTATGGGTCATTGCATTGTCACGGCAGAGCCCGGTAGTTGCCGGGCTAAGCGCGACTGCTTGCAATTAGTCTTTTTTAAACGGTAATCCGAACTCTCTCAACAGTGCATACCCTTCCTCGTCGGTAGCTGCAGTTGTCACGAACGTGATGTTCATTCCCAGCAGACGGGTGATGTTGTCGATGTTGATTTCAGGGAAGATGATCTGCTCTTCGATACCCATGGTGTAATTGCCACGACCGTCGAGTTTGTTCTCGATACCCTTGAAGTCACGGATACGGGGCAACGCCACACGTACAAGTCTTTCAAGGAATTCGTACATCTTGTCCTGACGCAGTGTCACGCGTACGCCCACCGGCATCTTCTTACGGAGCTTGAAGTTCGAGATGTCTTTGCGTGAGACAGTCTGTACAGCCTTCTGACCGGTTATGGTGGTCAGTTCATTGATGGCCGTCTCAATGATCTTCTTGTCGGCAACGGCGATGCCGAGGCCCTGGTTGATCACGATCTTCTCCAGACGGGGAACCTGCATTACCGATTTGTAGTTGAACTCCTTCATCAGGGCAGGCACCACACGCTCCTTGTAATCTTTCTTTAAACTCACTTCGTATGTTGTCGTACTCATTTAATTTCCTCCCCCGATTTTTTAGCGTAACGTACTAATTTACCTTTGCTGTTCTCTTTTCTGCCAACGCGGGTAGGCTTACCGGTCTTGGGATCCACCGGGTTCAGCTTGGAGATATGAATGGAAGCTTCCTTCTTTTCAATGCCTCCATTGGGATTCTGTGCGTTGGGTTTGCTATGCTTCGATACGATGTTGACACCTTCCACTACTGCACGGTTCTTGGTCACAAGAACCTCCAGTACGCGGCCGGTTTTGCCTTTGTCCTCACCGGAGTTGACATATACCGTATCGCCTTTCTTGATATGTAATTTACTCATTGCCTGTGATTGATTAATGGATTATAATACTTCAGGAGCTAATGAAACAATCTTCATGTTCGTGGCGCGAAGTTCACGGGCAACAGGTCCGAAGATACGGCTTCCACGCAACTCGCCGGCGTTGTTAAGCAACACGCAGGCATTGTCGTCGAAACGGATGTAGGAACCGTCAGCACGACGGAGCTCCTTCTTCGTACGCACGATGATTGCTTTCGATACTGTTCCTTTCTTGATATCACTCGATGGGATCGCGCTCTTGACAGTAACAACAATGACATCCCCTACTGACGCGTAGCGTCTTCTTGTACCGCCCAATACGCGGATGCAGAGAACCTCTTTGGCACCGCTGTTGTCAGTAACTGTTAATCTTGATTCTTGTTGTATCATCTTACTTGGCCCTTTCCATTATTTCAACCACTCTCCATCTCTTCGACTTGCTCAAAGGACGGGTCTCCATTATACGTACTGTATCACCAATGTTACAGTCATTCTTCTCATCATGGGCGTGAAATTTCTTCGTTTTGTTAACGAACTTCCCATATATAGGGTGTTTTTCTTTCCATTTTACAGCAACA
>Ga0209510_1003139_pt1 | contig 15909 bp, 21 predicted proteins | sample BiotimSIPDNA_FD_185749 | JGI IMG/M metagenome (GOLD analysis project Ga0209510, IMG submission 185749) | Anaerobic biogas reactor microbial communites from Washington, USA - Biogas_R1 time_0 SIP DNA (SPAdes) (version 2) | ecosystem: Engineered > Bioreactor > Anaerobic > Unclassified | place... | reverse complement strand
AGGTAGGCAGAGCAATTCTCAGCCTGCTTATTCCATACAACGACGTTAAGCCAATGGGTTACTTCCCGGTTGTAGTTATCAGTTACCGCAAGGGAAAAGGTTGCAACTGCTTTGCCTGTTGTTGTATTACGCAACTCAGGGTCTTGCCCCAATCTACCGGTTAAAATCACTTTGTTAATACTCATGCTATCGTCCTCGCTTTCATTTTCTTTTCCGGTTTCCTGCCTGTTACTATCACTTCGCTTTTCGGTACTCTATACCGCCTGCCATCTGAGTCTTGGCGAAAGAAAACCACTTGCCTGCTATCTGCATTGTCAAGTGGCTCAAGGTTTATGCCTATTATCTTTGCGATTATGTTCTTGCCTTGTCGCTGGAAGATTAGTTGCTTCAAGGGGCATCACCTCCGAATAGGGATTGCTGGGCTTGGGCTTGCTCGATTTCTTCCTTCAATGCTTCGTGTCCTCGCTCAATCCTTGCTTTAATGTCTGGTATGTACTCTGCTTGCTTTTCAATGCCTACAAAAGAAAAACCCTCTAGCAAAGATGCTTCGAGGGTGGTTCCGCTTCCGGTAAATGGGTCTAAAACTATTCCGTTGGGTGGTGTTATTAGCCTTACGAGGTACCGCATCAGGTTTAACGGTTTTACTGTCGGATGCTTGCTTTCCCTTCGTTCTTTTTTACTTGCTTTAGCGCAGTAGAAGAAACGGGAAGCACCGCCTGAGTCGTTATGACCTACTCTAAATGTATCTTTGTTTTTATGCTTATTCCATCCACTTCCTTGTCCAAATTCACTTCCAGCTTTTCTAATCCCACTATTAGAACCTTTGCTTATCCCACTTTGCTCATCAAGCAACCGTCCTGCTTCTTCGTCAAGTATTACATTAGCAGGGAAACGACCTAGTTCAGAGGGTGTATATTTAAATCCGTCTTGTTTTTCATAATAATCCAATGGTCTATAACCCTGTTCTACATTGGTTTTCATTATTGAAGCAAATCCAGTACCATTGCAACCTTTTGGCATATTATTTGATTCAACCCTACACCCATCAATATTAATTCCACCTGTACCCCATTTGAGTACATTATCGGCTACAGTCTTTTCGCTTATTGGCTTTCTTGCCACTACAATAGGTTCATTCGCTGGCTTCAAACAAGTTCCCCAACCGTCCCATTGTTTAGCTTCGGGTGTTGATGGAGTGGTAATTTGTTCTTCTCCATATCCAAAACATTTTGCATTATTTCTATTTGCTTCATCTTGCAAATAACCTGCTTTGTTATTTTTAGCGTTTTCAAAATTAGTAGAATGTTGTTTTATTCCAATAACTTCTCTTTCTGCCCCGAATTTCTTATCAATCGCTTTGCTTATATCCATTGACTTTGGAAAACCCGTGGCGTAAATCCATTGAATACAATCTCTTATCTCAAATCCTGCATCTTCAATGGCACAAGTCATTCTGTGATAAGTTCGAGTGCCACCAAAGGCTAGCAAATGCCCGCCGGGTTTAAGTACTCGCAAAACTTCCTGCCATAGTTCAACGTTGTAAGCTATGCCCGTACTGTCCCATTTCTTGCCCATGAAACCTAATTCATAAGGCGGGTCAGTAACAACTGCATCAATGCTGTTGTCAGGCATATCACGTATCGTCTCTAAGCAGTCACCACAAATCACTTGGTTAATCCATGTGTCCAATCACTTCCCTCCTCACATCAAAAGTATTTCGTCTCTGCGCTTCTTCAGGTCTTGTAAAACCATCCCTCCCTAAACAACTTCTTGCAACTGTTCTCTAAATCTCTTAATCGCTGTACTGGCGGTCTTTTGGCTCACTCCTGCTAATGATGCTATTTCGCTCTGTAACAAATACGGATTACGAGTAAAGGTGATCACGACGGCTTTTTCTCGCTGGCTCCCTCGGAATTTTCGCAGGCATTTAATGATTGTATTCTGCATGTCGACCATTTCCTCAATTGGTGGCATAACCGATGCTGGGTGACGATAGTTTATATCTTCAAGGTAGCAGTCGCTTAGGTGCTTGTCGTCTCGTAATCGGTTAGATATATGGCCCTTCATCGTATTGCAGGCTATAGTCGAGAACTTCCATTTACTGCTAGGGTCGTAAGTCATGGCGGCTTTGCATAAGGCTTCGCAACATATTGAAAACAATTCTTCATAGTCAAGCGGTGTGCGATTCATATATTTCTTTGCAATAAAACCGGCCAACCCTATGTTATCCTCTACCATCTGTCGTTGCTCGTCTGTTAGTCGCATTCTTCCACCGCCTCTCCAGTTGGTTTGAAGGCTTCAGAGCGGGGAGAATAGATGCGGTTTTCTAACTGTGCCTGTCGCTTCTTCGCACCGCCTAAATGGGCCGTTAAGTCCACGACAAACTTCTTGCCGTTAGGCGTGTTAACAACTTGGTCGTATAGTATCCTTAGCTGTTCATGCTCGTTCTTCACTTTGCGTCTTTCACGGCACACATCTTGAATCTGCTTTGCAAAGCGATAGCCTCGTTGAACATCTATAGAAGTAAGTTCCAAAAAATGAGTTAGGTCGCATAGTTGCTTATCTAACTCGCTTTGCCTCTCGTTGTTTTCTACCCAAGCTTTGTGAATGTAGTCGATTGCTCGCAGGATAGCTTCTCCTGCCTCGATGGGGGTCATGGGGTAGCCTTCTTTCTCGGTTTCTTCGCCGGCTTTTCGCCTTTAAGGTTTGCAATAACCTCGCGCTGAAAGGCGGTTAAATCATCCGTCTCGCCTAGGTATGCTCTACCAATCTGCGCTAGGACGAAGGCATCGGCAACGTTATTGTCATGGGTCTCATATCCCCATCGTTTGTAAGCCTGCTGTAAGATTATCTCCTTATTGGCGTTTCCTTGCCCTGTAGCAAACTTTTTAAGTTGACTAGGGGGTACTTCTAACCAAGGAATGTTATCCTGCTCCTTAAGCCGTTCCAAGTCCTCTCTGATGCGCCAACCTAAGTAGGCTATGTCAAATACTGACCGGCCTTTCGAGCCATAAGAAAAGCCCTCGATTACTATTAAATCGGGGGCTTGCCATTTGTTATCCCATTCTTCCTTTGTTTCAAGGTTGTCAATAATGCTCCCTATGTGAAATCTGATGTCCGTCACTCTCTTGATGGTCCCTAACTCCGGTCTATTCTTCGTGGTTTCGGCTAATTCAAGTTTGCCATCACGAAAGACGACGATTCCTGTAGCTGTTAATGACGGGTCGATTCCGATGATTAGCATTCTGTCACCTTCTCCCTCTCCCCCGGTATGTAAACCGCATAGGCTACAATCGTTCCGGGACTCATATAGTCCGGCTTGAAATACCTTTTGTCGTTTACCAAGATTCTAGGTTTCCGATTCTCCCACTTCTTCCGAAGTCGCTTTCTCATGGTCTACCTCCTCCCACGGATTGAAGTTTTTGCTCACTTCAATCACTTCTAGTTGTTCCTCTAACTTGCCGTTAAGTAGCACGTCTATCCAGTGTCCAATCAGTTCTTTGTTCTGTAGGCTTTTGATAACCTCAAAGCGGTCAAGGTCTGCTTCACTCTCGATGGTCATTAAAAAAGAGTACATTAGCTTCTCTGTGTCGATTAGCCGCCTGTACTCTTGCTTAATGGTATTCTGTTGGTCGATTTCTTTTTGTCGCTCCTGTCGCCTCCTAGCTTGCTCTAATTCGATTCTGTCTCGTTCCTCCTGCGAAATGTCAGCGTCGATTCCTAACTCTCTAGCTAGAAGATTAATTGCATCTGACAGGGGAATGTTCAGGGCTTCTGCCACAAGGTCTATCTGGTCGCCGTAAGAGTTGCAGGAAAAGCATCGGTAATAGTCCCTATCGGGAAATATCTGCATTGATGGCGTTCGTTCCTGCTTCTGTAGGCAAGAACACCAGTAAGAATTGCCCTTGCGCTTAGGCTCTGCCTTGCCGTATCGTTCAGCAGCCTCTAGGATAGGCAAGCGAGCTTTGATTTGGCTTACTAAGATGCTATCACCCCTTTATGGCCTGTTCTTCGTCACCTAAAATTTCATCAAGCTATTTATCCATGCAATCCGTACAAGTGTATGACGAAACAGGCTTACCATCCATAAAACCTGTTTCCCTAATGGCATAATTTCCTATTGGTATTTCTTTTTCACAACCACCCATACACTTGTGAGGTTTACGACATTTCACTAATTTTTCTTTATAGTTTTCAATATCCCCATCATCAAGCCCGTAAAAACCAGTATCGCTTATACTGTAATCTTCGGGTTTATATTTCATTTAAACGTCTCCTTTCTCTGCATCGTAATTTACTGCCTATTTTTCGCCGTTCCGCATCGTTCGCAAACTTCGTGCCTAGTCGGGTTAGGGAAACCGCAAAACACGCAAGCCCATCCCCAGCGAGTGTCAGGCTGGTTTATCCCTGCGCGATATTTAACTAATCTTTCCTTGTAGTTTTCGGTTAGATGGTAACCACATGACTTGTACTCATAACACCAGCCACGATAGATACAGTCTGGGACGCAAGCACCGTAAAGCTCAGGCTCGGACTCTCTTAAGGTTTCTAAAAAGGCTTTCCATGCTTCGCGGGTTTCTTTGCTCGCTTGATTGCATAATCGCTTACGAGATATATAGATTATTGCTTGGGGATTTGCCACGCCTTCAACGTTTACCGGGGCATCTTGACCGATAGTGCTTCGGTCTACTCCTGTCCGGTCTGTTCTGCTTGTCGACACAAACCACTCGACGCCTACATGGTGACGGGTGAAATGAGTCTGTACCCACCAGAGTAGGTCAGTCCACTTCCAATTAATGTGCAGCTTTCTTATCGGTGAGTGCTCGGCTAAAATCATTCGTCTCTTCCAACTTGACGATGGCTCACCGGTTCCTGCTTCAAGTCCTATCGTTGTTCTAGCGGCATCAGCGACTTCTCGCCAAGTGCCTTTAATGGATAAGAGTTTAACCTTCATGGTTGGCCCTCCTTTCTCACCTTCTCTATCGCCTCCTCAACGTACATCAACCCGTCCGTTAGTTCTTCTGCTAGGTATTCTAGGGCTTCCAGCACCCCGCGCGGGTTATCTTCGAGTATTTGCCCGTACTTGTTTATCCCCTTTTGCTCCTGCCGCTTAAAACGGGCTACAATTCTATCTAGGTATCTGGCCAATGTTATCCCTCCTTAACAACCGATGGCATCTACGCTTAAATCGTTTTTATCGTCAGTGTTGCGATTAATGCTGCGTTCCTGTCTGAACCCGTCCGGGTATCTGGCCTTCAGCTTTTCGATATTTCTCGTTGCTATTTCTTCAAGGTTAATACCCGCAGCGGTAGCTATCCCAGCTATGTACCAGAGACAGTCACCTAACTCTAAGGTCAGCTTGCCCCGGTTAGTTTCTAGGTCATGTCCGTGGAAAATAATCTTTTTCAGCAGGTCTATGGTTTCGCCAGTCTCCCCGGCAAGGCCAAAAACAAAATTAATTAGCTTCTCTTTATCCGGTTGTTCTGTGTTGATGGTTCTCGCTGCAAGTAGCTGATATTCTGTCATGTTCACATTACTTCTCCTTCCTTTTTCATGTTATCTCTTTACCTCCCTTCCAATCTCTAGCCACGGGTCAGTGGGTTTTTCAGGTCTTTTCGGTGCATCAACTCTTACCGCTTGGGTTATCTTCTGTATCGGCAGGTCAAACCATATCGGGATTCTGTTGCCGCTTTGCCCGTCTCTGTTCTTATCAATCACAAGGTCATAGTTCCAGTTCTCGTAAGTCAAGCCTTTCTCGATAGCAACTTCTCGCACGACGTCTTCAGGCACGGGGACTAGCTTCAGCATCAGGTCGCAGTCGTTCTTCATCTTCTTGGCTCCTTGTAGCGTCCCATCAGGGTTAAGCTGTACTAAGCACATGACGGCGCATTCAAGGTTCTGCGCTAACTGCTTTTGAGCCTTGATGATGTTGTATAAGACTTGCCATTCCTGTAATCGTGGGTCTACCGTCTCCATTCTGCCGATATAGTCAACGATGATTAGCTTTATGTCTTTTTTGATTTTGGCTTTCCGGGATATGCTTGTCAGTTTTGCAGGGGTCAGGTTAGGTATATGAACGGTGTAGACTCCTGATTCAGTTAGCTTGCGGTATGCTTCGGTGATTTGACTAAATTCTTCATTCGTGATTGCACCGTTGCGTATTTTGCCATGGTCGATTCCCGATAGGGTGCAACCCCATCTTAGGGCTATCTGCTGCCGACTCATTTCGGTGTTGATATACAGGCAAGGTTGGTTGGATTGGACCGAGGTCGCAAGGGCAGTATTTAAGGCAAAGGCTGTTTTGCCGTGGCCAGTTTGTGCGGCCAATATAATTAGGTCGCCGGGCTTGTAGCCTAAAGTGATTTGGTCTAACGTTTCAATTCCCGTAGGAGTACCGTCAAGGATTAATGCGCCGTACGGGTTAGCGTTCTTCTCTGCCCGGTAGCGTTCCATTTTTTGTACCACTAGGTCATAACCCAACTTAGCTATCTCTCCTGGTTCTTGAATGTCCTCGTCTGCCGCTATGATTGACAGGGAAGAAAATTCCTCACTGGCTCGGTTTAGGATTTCTTCTGCTTCACTATCCTTAGCGGTTTTAAGTTCCGTATGATATTTCCTTAGCATCGTCTCCATGTGCCGCATCTTGGCTTTGGTTTTAACCTGCTGTGTCCAGTAACCGATATTCTCATCTGCTATGTAGCTACCGGATATCTCGCGCAGTTTGTCGACGTTTTGTTTGCCGGTAATGAGTTCGGTTTTTAGTCCTTCTTTTAGGACTTCGGCAAGAGTGGGCTTAACGTTTCGCACATAGAGGGAAGAGACGGTGGAGAAAATAGCCATGTTGAAGGCATCTGAGAAGTCTGTCTCATCAAGTGTTGTAATAGCCTCAGCGCAAGCATCGTCTGAGTGCAACATACCAGAAATAACTCGTTGCTCAGCTTCTAGGTCGATTAGGTTCACAAGGGTAATTCCTCCTCTCTCCATGATTGTTTAATGTCGTAAGCGTCAAGGTCTGGTTTGGGTTTACTCAGTTCCTTGGTGGTCGTAGCGTTCTTGTATGATAACCATTTTTGACCATCGTCCAGGAAGTCGGGTAGGGCGTTCTTTTGTTTAAGGAAATTCATCAGCGTCCAATTGTATTTGAAGAAATAATTTTTGTCATGATAGATTTTTGAGTATCTTGAGATAGCATCAAGAATGTTTTCAAGGGTATACTGTTTTAGTGCTTTATCAATTTCTTTATTCATATCAGGGGTTATTTTTCTATGGTTAGTTATCCCTTGTCGGTTCCAATGATTAAAAATAGCTGTGTATTTTTCTTTAGATAAATCTTCCATTATCCAATCCTCGATATTACTATTTACCCAAATGGTTGTTTTGTCGGCAACCAGAATAACATTTCTGCTAATAAGGTTTTTAATCTCTCGTTTGATACTGCGAATATCAAGGTTGGTAACATCTGAAATAAATTCTGCCGACAGGGAGGGAGTGTCCTCAAAATCGCCATAAGTAACCCGACAAGAGACTAGGATTATGGATAACTGAATGGCGTTAAATCCTGCACTACAGGTTTTTTGCAGTACGTCATTTGGAATACAGGTTATACTTTCGCTCATGGGGTATCATCTTCTTTGGATTGCTCGTCAGTCCAGAATGCGTATGAGTTCTTTATTTCTTCTTCGTACTCTAAAAACGCCTTTACATCTGCCAGGACATCTTCCTTGCTGGGGTATGGCGTAATGCGTGGGTGCATATCTATTTGCATACATATTTCCATATCAATATAAGTTATAAAATCAAAAGTTCTCGCAATGGCAAGAACGCCAGGCGTGGCACCTGTTCCCATCAATATTCCTTTTACGTCACTTATGCTATGAATTTCGTATGGTAATATGGCTGCATTATCTTTAAACGTAAATTGCATTTCTTTTATTGCCGCCATGTATCGCATTAATTGTCCTACCGCATTTTCATCAACCTTGCCCTTTTTAAGCTCTATGACCATTATTTCTTTGGACTCTGGACGATAACCCAAAATGTCTATAATTCCGTATCGGGTAGGGTATTGAGAAGTAAGAACAGTAATTCCAAATCTCAATAACATATCGTTTTCAATAATAAGATTTTCAATATCCTTTTCGGAATAATCCAATGCCATAGCACCACCTTCCTTAAAGAATAGACAAGGGGAGAGCGGTAGCCCTCCCCGGTAGGTCTTAGCCAAGAATTACGATGTTTTCCAGTCCGCTTAACTGTTCTTTTTACGCATCAGGCTGATACTCATTAAACTTCTCAACCGCTCTTTCAAGGGCTAAATCTGCTCCGGTTTTCTCGTTCCAGTGGACGGTAGGGTGGCATTTGGCCCTACCTTTAAAGGTCCCAAACTGATTTTTAATAGTGCAGATAGTTTTAGGTCCTTTGAATTCAATGGTTATCGTCTGAACGGTTACGGTCTTATCCTCGGGGCAGTGGTTGATAGAGGTCGCAAGCTCGAAACATTCTTCTTTACCAAGCCAACCTTTTTGGGCCGGAAAATCAGCAACGTAAAGACCATCGAGGACTTTGGTAATGACGCCTATGTCACCGGGCTTAACCTCTCCCCAGCAATTTGTCTCTTTTACGGCTTTCACTTTGTCGCCAACTTTAAAGGCAGGTTCCCATTTCTTTTCCGGCTCAACATAGGGGCGCAGGTCAGACTCAAAGAAGTAATTGCCAGTGGTGGTATTTTTGCGGAAATTACACACATAGACCGTTTTGCCGGTAGACTTAGTTCTATATTCGTCAATATCAGTTACAAAGAAATAGCCACGCGGTTCTGCTTTTTGCCAGTGAACATCCTCTTTAATATTGTTCTCAAATCCCGGTACTGTTTTGCTTACCGGATAGACTTTGTCGCCAACAGAAAACTTGGGTTTGAGCTTCACTTCCTGCTTCTCCGGCAAGTCTCTGATGATAGCTGCAAGGCGGGAGCGTTCTTCGGGTAATTTAGCATCATCCCATTCACCGAAATACGATTTCATGCAATAACAAGGGGACACATAACGGGGTTTCGGCCATTCGACAGGACATTTAGCACACTGAGAACCGGCAAACTCGCAAAGATAACAGTCATTCCTTACACATTCCGTCTTAAATTTAGGGTAATCGGTTTTTTGCTTCATGGGGTTCTCGGCCAACCATCCCCAAAGTTCGCGGTGTAGCCGTATCGCTTCTTTTCTGGTCATCTTCATGTCGTCTCTCCCTCCTTTTCTTTCAGCGCTATGTCAACGAATCGCAGCACTAAGTCAACTAGCTTGCGCTCGGTTGTTAGGTGCTCTTTGTAAGCCATCAGTTCAGCTATGGTCTGCATCTTCTCTAGTTCGGAAACAACAGGCTTTGCCTCTTTCGGTTTTTGGCCTGTCATTTTCTGCACCTTGCTCTTCATGGCGTTTCTGCCTATGCCTAGCTCAGCCGCTATATCGTACTTGTCACGGCCATTGGCAAGCTCAGCTTCGACGATAGGCCAAACTTCCGTCCAGTTGACTTGGCCGTTAGGAAGTCGCATATTGATGGCAGTTTTCGTTTCCTCGGGAAGTTCGCTTACTGTCTCCTTGGCTTGTCTTGGCTGCACTATCAGTAACCCCGCCTCTTTAAGCCATCTTCTAGCGGTTGATTTGCTGATTTTATAGAAGTCCTGCACAAACTTAACGTTTCGGTCGCCGTCGTTGTAAACTTTCGCCAGTTCCTCCTCCGGTGGTCTTGGTATCGGCTGCCTCATTCTTCTGCCTCCCTCTGTGATGTAATAGGTATCTCTTGTCATCTCGTCACGCACCCTGTAAGGTTCGTGAATTTCGCTGGTCGTCAGTATTATCTCTGCCATGCCGGGGATTTCAACTGTTCCACAAGCTAGGTCTTGCAAGGAAAAGCTGTCTCGGTATTTGCCAAGGTCAACCGTAACGATAGTGTCGGTCATGTGAATTATCTTACCTTCACGGGTCCTCGGCTTAGAAAAGCTATTGCGTTCGTTGTACCGTATGTAGTTGACGGTATCCCCGACGTTTAAATCAATTCCTCCTATGTTCATGGGCTATTCTCCTATAATTCCATTTAGCAGTGATACGGCAAAAATAAAAGCCACTATAATTAAATAGGGGCTTGCTATCTGCCATAAAGTTCTTCGTCGCACTGTCGCTGTTTTAGGGGGCAATGCGGTGATTTTATATTGACTTCTCCTTATTCGACTGTCGAACACGATTTGTCACCTTCTCCTTTGATTTTTACTTGCACTTCCTGCTGACCGAACACATCGACTTTTGACGGGGCATTGTACCAGAGTTGAATTTCATTAACCTTTAGGGTGTCTGAAGTTGCGATAACTTGTCCTTCGCCGTATTGGTCAATTTCTAGCAGGGAATATAACGGGATATCGCTTTCGCTTGACACGATGCAGTAGCCGGGACCGTAGTCTATGCCATTGTCGTCCCAGCCGTAGGCGCTAAAGGCTGTCGCTTGCATGGTTCGTATCTCGCAAGATTCCGGTAGGCTAACAGTGACTTCTAGGTCAGCTTTTAAGGCAGTCTCGTCCAATTTATCGGCATTGGTTATAACGAAGTAAGCGGTGATTATCAGCAGGATTAGGATTAAGATGGTTGGTTTAATGCTGTTCATCAGCTTTCCTCCCTTAACTGAACAAAATTTCTACCTTCCCGTTTTCACCTAAAACAATCTGCTGGTCGAATGCGGCTTGAATCTCGGGAATATGAGATATAATCAGTATCTTTTTAAATCGACCTTCAAGGTTCTTGATACTTTCGATAGTCATTTCTCTAAATTCTGGGCTTTGGTCTGATAGAATTTCATCACCGATTACAAATTCAACCTTACTACCGGCGCGATTTGCCAATAGTTCAGATAGCGCGAATCGGATTGCAAGGCTAATTCTTGTCTGCTCGCCACCGCTGTAAGTCTCATACGGCCTACTGCCTGCCCAATCGTTGACGATGATATCTAGGGTTTCGGCCACTCCATCCTTGCTCTTAAGGTCCCGCTGAGTCTCAAACCGTAAAGAGTGCGAACCGTTGCTCATCTGGCTTAGAATGTCGTTTGAAATGCGTTCTAGCTCGGGGACTGAATTTTCAATGATGAGTGCAGGGATTCCGTTCTTGCTGAAGGCTTTAACAAGCGTCTGCCACCGGACAAGCTCCTTTGCTTTCGGTGCAAGTTCAGCCTTTAGCCTGTCTAGTTCCTCGGCATCTTTAGTTAAGCTGTCAAGTTTTCCTTGACACGTCCCCTTGGCGGCGAATAGCGAGTTTAATTGAGACTGCAAGCCCTTTAGCTCACCTTCGATGGTTTCAGCTTCTGAGCGCACTTTAGGCAGTTCTCCGGCGAAGTCAGTCGATAAGATAGTGTAGTCAGCCATTAGCTGGCGATACTGCTCATTCTTCTGGTCAATCTCGGTCTGTAGCTTGGCGATAGATTCCCGTGATAGCTTGATGGCAGTGCGCGCTTCGGGTAGCTTGTCTTTTAAGGCAACGTACTTTTCGAGTGATGGGATTTTAGCCTTTAGGATGGGTAGGCTTTCGGTTTCCTTCTGCAACTGTTCGAGTTCCAGGTTAATTTTGCTTATACTGTCTTGCAGAAGGTTGAGCTTGTTAAAGATGGAGTCTCTTTGACCTTCGAGGTTTTTAAGCAGTTCTTCTTTGCCGTTCAATTGGGAGTAGGCTTCTGCTTTTAGCCTGAGTGCTTCGATTTGCTTTTTGAGGTCGGCGTGATGGGACGAATCATAAGACAACGCCTCTCTTTCGGTCATAAATGCCTTTGACTGTACCATTAGCGGTTCACATTGCTTTTGCAGTTCTTCAATGTTTTCTTGCACCGAAGGTAGTAAAAGCTGAGATTCCCTAGCATCTTTCAAGAACAAGCATTTTGCATTTTCCGGGTCAATGCAGCCTGAATCATGGAGAATAGATATTTTCTTTTCGTGATATCGTAAGGTAGTTTGAAGGTTTTTGATTTCTTTGCATAAGTCATCTAGTTGGTTGACAATGGCGTTTTCCTGTCGTTCAAGCTCGCGCCACTGGTCAGCCTTTAGGTCGAATGTCTTAAGGTCGAGTAGCCCCTGCTGGTAGTCCGCGCTGGCTTGTTTGAGGTCGTCACGACAAGATAGGTCCTGTTCTAAGGCAATAACCTTGCTGTGCAACTTGTCCCGGTCGAATTTCAATTGAATCATTTCGTCGGCTAGCTTTTTGCCGTCAGTCTTGAATTGGATTATTCTATCTTCCTTCGCCTGTAGTGCCGGTATCTGAGCTTTAATCTCGTCCAACTCGGCAACCTTGGCGAGAATGTCAACTTCATCCATTAGAATTAGTTTGGCATCTTGAATCTTCATATCATGGTCGGCTACTTCCTGCTCTTTCAACTGAATGTCAGTGCATATACCGTCCATCTGTAGCTTGACCTCTTTGGCCTTCTGCTCTTTGCCTTCAAGGTCTTTAATCAGGGCCTGGGCATCTGAAAAGGCAGTCTCTTTTTCGCGGATATCACAGGAGTTTAGGGCGAGGGACTTGTTAATGTCTAGCATTTGTTCTTCGACTTCCGGCAGGGATTGCAGTTTTTCCTCAAGGTCAAGCATCTTATTTTTAGAGGTTTCAAGTTCGATGGTTAATGACTTCTCACGTTCCTTAGCGGCAGATTGTAGCTTATCGTAAACCTCTAAGCCTAATATCTGAGTGAGAATAGCCTTGCGTTCACCGGGGAGCTTTTTTGTAAAGTTTGACGCGTCGCCTTGCATAATTAGGGAACTAGCAAGGAAGGTACTGGCATCTAAGTTTAGTAACTGCTCGATTTTTTCATCTGTCTCTTTGATAGTTGCGCCAGTCAGCGGTTCCCATCCGGTAGCTGTCTGCTTTTGAAACTCGCAGGTAGATTTCCCCTTACCTTTAAGGCTTCGAGTCCTGGTAACTTGGTAGACTTCTCCGTTATGCTCGAAGTCAACCGTCACTAACATATCTTGCTGGCCTTTCATCACCATGTCGTCCAAGCTACACCCCGGCGCAGGTTTGCCGTATAGCGCAAACACGATTGAGTGAGTAAAAAAACTGCTCTTCCCTCGTCCATTAGGGGCAGAGATTCCGGCCAAAGAAATAGCCGAGAGGTTTAGTTCCATCTCGGCTATCCCGCGAAAGTTTTTAACTTTTATTCGTTTTGGTAGCAAGCGCTATCCCTCCCAATCAATAGTCACGGTTAATGTTTTTTCATCTTCTGAAAATTTGTAATCAGAAATATTGTCTATATGCGCTTCCGCTTCTGTTACATATTCCACTTTATCGGCAATCATTTCCTTAACTTCTTTTTCCGTAAAGGTAAAAACTGCTTTCACTCTTTATCCCTCCTTTTGAGTAAACGAAAAGTGTCGCTCTCTTTATTCCGGTTTGCATAAACAACTACATCATCAAAGGTAGTTGCATAGCAATAATTTTTACCATCATTCGATATTCTGCCTAAATCAATAACTCGTGCTACATATATCAGCGCAGCGGTATCGTGAATATCAGTGTTATTATGAATGATTATTTTTCCCGTTTTTCTCCCTCCTTGTTGTCTTTAGGCTCGTACCTCCAAAACAAACACCAAAATACAGGCACTTTATCCCTCCTTCTTCTTAGCGCAGTAACCGCTTCTCTCGCACTCTTTAAGCTGTAGGAATTTGCAACCTTCTTTATGGCAATTCAGCATCGTATATTTCCCCCCACAAGTGCAAGTCTGGTCTGCTATTCGTTCGTGTTTCAGTTTGTACCAGTTTTTCCATGAGCCGCAGGACCTGCAGACTATTAGCATGATGATTGCTCCAAAAGTTCGGGGTTGTCGTGAAGATTACCAATAACCTGAAATTTACTATTATCTTTAAGAGCACAATGATGAGTACGAAGATATGTTCTGACCTCTTTACGGCGGTTCCACGGAGTTATGTTTCGTAAGACGCGGAAAGGAGTTTTTTGAGGGACATGAATCATAAAGCAAAGAAAGTTATGTGCATAGTGATTTTCCCACACTACGTACCCTCTAACTGTTTTTTCCGTTCGTTTGTCAAAATCTCCATAAAATGAATCGATAAACTCAATTACATCACCTTCGTAAACTTGTTGACCTTGAATTTCTCCGGCAAACTGCCCAACGGTGGCGGGGTCGACTTCGTGCCCTAGTATCGGTTTGGGCATATTCCAATCACTGAAACCACTTTCGATAACCAGGCACGCGCACTCCGGTTCTTTGGGTTCTTCTCCCTTTGGGATAATGGGACTTGGGGTATATTTTTGGTGCTTATGAAATCCACCATACACCCATTCCCCGGTGTCAATCCGCTTACCGCGGAAAATAATCTCTCTCACGCTATCCCTCCATCAATCCGCTTACCATTGAAACAAGCTCTTTAATTTCCAACTCGTCTATGTTCTGATTAATACACCATTTCTCTAACGCATGTGGGACTGACAGGCTTTCGTTCACAGTGTTATCTCTTGCCCGGTCGCTTCGTTCTATATCTGCCTTAATCTCAGTAACAAAAAAAGCTCCTGCGTCATACAGGGACTTCTCAAGCTGTTTGCGGTTAAGCTGCTGAGCAGTCTCCTCCGAGCAAGAGTAGTGGAGACGGACGATGGCATCTTGAAGGTTCTCGCTGATATATTCACCGTCAATGTAGTTGTTTAAGGCTCCTTCGCCCCATTCTAGCGTCACATACCGGCGGGCTGGGGTTTCAATGAAGCAAGAACCGATAGAATCAAAATATTGATTGCCTCCTAGCTCATGTATCCAAAATCCCGGCGTTATATCTTGCTCGTTGAATGATAACCTCTCTACCGGTCCTGAGTAGAATACCTTATTGTCGATAACCTGCGGCTTGTGGATATGCCCTAAACATACGAGGTCGAAGCCTTGTACTGCTTCACGGGTTAGAATAGGCTCGTGTTGCATCAGCAAGTCGTCAAATCCTTTGTCGGCGTTTTGATAGGTCATGTGAGCCATTAAGATTTTAGGTTTATCGCCGGGCATTTGAGCAGACATTCCCATGCAAAGCTGGGTTATTTTATCGGTCATGATTCTGTGCACTTGCTCGGGTGGTAAGCCCTTCATATCATCGTTAGTCAGTAGGGCAGAACGGTTAAGGCCGGGGAGACAGGCAATAGTAATTTCTTCTGCATCTGCTGTAACTTGACTGCCAATTCTTACGGTCATAATATCGGGTTGGGTTAAAATAGTAACGTATGGTATCTGCATTTCCTTTATTAGCTCATAAGCCGCCACTGCATCATGGCTTGGCGTTCCTGAGATAACTATGGTTTCTATGTCCGCGCTTGATAACTGCCTTAAGAAACGGACTATAGAAGCTATCTCTTGACTTGCTCGGTCAAGCATAACTTTGGCGTCCCTAAAACAGTCACCAGCGATAAGGCAGAGGTCAACTTTCTCGGCAATAAGTCGGTCTGCTGTCCAGTCTAAAATGCGGTTAATGTCCTCAAATCTAGAAAAAGGAGAAGGGCCGGGATACCCCAGCCCAATATGACAATCTGCCAAATGTGCAATTCTCACTACTTCCCACCTGCCTTCTTTGCGTCCTTCTCGGCTTTAACAGCTTTCTTGTAGCAGTTCGGGCACAGCACTTGATTAAAATGCCCCATGCTCAAATCTACTAGGTCAGCAACGGTCCACTCTTTACCCTTTTTATCGGTTATGGGCACAAGCTCTTCCTCGCACTCATCGCAAGTTATCGGGTCGTCATCATCTTCTGGCGTAATATCGATAACCTTCTGGCTCGGCGGGATAAGTTCGCCAGTTTCGAGGTCAACGTCATCGTCTGCATCAATGATAGTCATGTTGCCTTCCGGCAGGGCAGTAGCTTGTCCAGCAGACAGTTGTGCAGGTCCAGCATTACCG
>Ga0209510_1003138_pt1 | contig 15918 bp, 14 predicted proteins | sample BiotimSIPDNA_FD_185749 | JGI IMG/M metagenome (GOLD analysis project Ga0209510, IMG submission 185749) | Anaerobic biogas reactor microbial communites from Washington, USA - Biogas_R1 time_0 SIP DNA (SPAdes) (version 2) | ecosystem: Engineered > Bioreactor > Anaerobic > Unclassified | place... | reverse complement strand
AACAGCCCGACAGCAGGACCTGCCGGGCCGCCCGGAGCCCTTTTTCCGCTTCCGCATAATCCACGGGATCGATGCTTCCGGGGTAAATATAATCCGGCCTTCCCGTCTGAATGAGTTTTACTCCGGGAAGAAAGGAGAGCCCCCGGACTTCGCTGTACACCCACCCCTTCATGAACTGGATGAAAGCGGTTTTTCCGCCGCATCCTGCCATGCGGACCACAAGTCCCAGGGCGCTGCTGGTTTTTCCTTTGCCTTCGCCCATGTAAACATGGATGAGACCGAAGTCCAAAAGAGACATAGCTTCATCACCCCGTCCCACTATGCACCTTTTTCTTTGTATATTACAATGCAATCAGATTGGAGGTTTGTCAATGCTTTCCCATAGAAAGATTCTCGTCTCCGGCATCGTTCAGGGTGTCGGATTTCGTCCTTTTTGCGCCCGGCTGGCCGAAAGGCTTGGCCTTGCCGGTTCAGTCAGAAACACTTCCGGAGGGGTGGAGATCGAGCTCACGGGCGAACCGGAGATTTTGGACAGTTTTTTCAAGTCTCTTTCCTCCGAAAACCCTCCCGCTTCCGTCATCACTTCCGCAGTCGTTCTCGAGAACCGGCCGGCGTCAGGACCGGTCGTGACGGCGTTCCGGATCCTCGGGAGCAAAAAGGAGGAAGAGCAATCCGTGCTGATCCCGCCTGATCTTGCGGTCTGTGAAGACTGTACCGCAGAGATGCGGGATCCCTCCGACAGGAGATACAGGTACCCCTTCATCAACTGCACGAACTGCGGTCCCAGGTACACGATAATACGGGATCTTCCCTACGACAGGCCGAAAACGGCGATGGCTCCTTTTGCCATGTGTCCTTCCTGCAGCCGGGAATATCACGACTCCTCCGACAGGAGGTTCCACGCGCAGCCAAACGCCTGCTTCGAATGCGGTCCCTCTGTCTGGCTGGCCGACAGCGGGGGGACGGTTCTCTGCCGGGGCGATGAAGCCGTCAGGAAATGCTCCCGCCTCCTCGATGAGGGCAGGATAATTGCCCTCAAGGGTATCGGGGGGTTTCACATCGCATGCACGCCCTTCAGCGACGAGGTCGTGGCCAGGCTGCGGCAGAGAAAGGGGAGAAAGGACAAACCTTTCGCGGTGATGGCCTCTTCCATCGAAGAGGCGGAGAGGATGGCGTATATTCCCGGGAGTGCCAGGGAATTGCTCCTCTCTCCAAGAAAACCCATTGTTCTCTGTTGCCGCAGACCGGAGTATCCCCTGTCGGAACTTGTCGCTCCGGGACAGAAAACGGTGGGGATCCTCCTTCCCTATTCCCCGCTCCATCATCTCATCCTCGAGGGAAAGAAAGTTCTGGTCATGACCAGCGCCAATTTTTCCGATGAACCTATTGTTTCCTCGAACGAAAAAGCGCTTTCAGCCCTTTCGGGAATCGCTGACTTTTTTTTGTTTCACGACAGGGAAATATACGTGGCCATCGATGATTCGGTAGCCGCTCCTCTGGGACGGTCATACTTCCTTCTCCGGAGAGCGAGAGGGTATACGCCGGCCCCCATGGCTCTTCATGCAGATTCGCCCGTAATTTTTGGAGCGGGAGCGGAAATGAAGTCTTCCTTTTCCGTTTCAAAAGGAGACCTGGTGTTTCCCGGGCAATACCTCGGGGATATGAAACAGAGGGAAACGGCGGTCTATTACGGGCGGGCCATGAAGCACTTCCTGAGGCTGTACGAACTCACGCCCGAGTATCTTGCCCATGATCTCCACCCCCAGTTTCTTTCTACAGCAACAGCTCTCGGGAACCTCCCCGGCTTTACGGGAGAAAAGCTGGCGGTACAGCATCATCATGCCCATCTCGCCGCCTGTCTTCTCGAAAACGGGGTCAGGGGCCCGGCCATCGGCGCGATTTTCGACGGTACCGGATACGGGCAGGACGGAACTGTATGGGGGGGAGAATTCCTTGTGGGCGACTTTGCGGATTTTTCCCGGAGAGGTCACTTCCTCCCTTCCCGCCTTCCGGGAGGTGACGCCTCCGTTATGGAGCCCTGGCGGTATGGGCTCTCCCTTCTCGCAGAGGTCCTGGGAAAAGAAGCGGCACTGCAAGCGGGAGAGAAACTCTGGCCGGGCAGAAAAGACATGATCCCCCTGATTCTATCTGTTCTCCGGATCTCTCCGCTCACGACGTCCTGCGGAAGATTTTTCGACGGAGTTGCTGCACTTCTCGGCCTCGTCGTAAGAATTTCCTTTGACGGGCAGGCTGCCATGGCTCTTGAAGGGATTGCGGAAGGCGGAAGGCTCAGTGCTCCTTTTTCAGTCGAACGGCGGGAGGGACGCTTCATCCTTGACTGGAGACCGGCAGTCCGCTGGGTAACGGAAAACTGCGGTACGATGAGGAAGGAACTTGTCGCCGGCGCTGTCCATACCGGACTTGCCCGCGGAGTGGCCGAAATATGCGGCTACCTGGCCGAAGAAACGGGGATAAGGGATGTAGCTCTTTCAGGAGGTGTCTGGCAGAACAGAAGGTTGACCGCGTCGGTACGAAAGCTCCTTTGGGAAAAGGGACTCAATCCCCTGCTCCACAAGCTTGTCCCTCCAAACGACGAGTGCGTTTCCGTCGGTCAGGTGGCTATTGGGGCGGAACGGTGGAAGAAGAAATGAAAAGGCAAGGCGGGGAGAAAGGACTTCCCCGCCTTGCCGTCCCGTGTTCTTTTTTTCTCAGATGGTGCTGTATTCGATACCGCTGACTTTTGAGAGTTCAGAAAGTTTTTTCTGCTTGTGGATACTGTCAACAAAGCGGATGGTACCGCTTCTCGATCTCATGACCATGGAACTGGTGTGAATCTCCCGCCCTTCGTAACGGACTCCCTTCAAAAAGTCACCGTCGGTCACTCCGGTGGCGGCGAAGAACACGTTATCACCCCTGACGAGGTCGTTGATGGAAAGAACCTGGTCCAGATCGAGGCCTCTTTTCCTGCTTTCCGCTATATCCTCGTCATTTCTCGGCCAGAGTTTGCACTGCATGTTGCCTCCCTGGCACTTGATCGCGCAGGCCGTAATAACGGCTTCGGGAGATCCGCCTATACCCATGAGGAGATCCGCTCCGCCCCGGTCCTTGCATGTGAGAAGGGCTCCGCCTATGTCTCCGTCCGGGATGAGCTTGATTCTTGCACCGACGCTCCGTATGCGGCTTTTCAGCTCTTCGTGCCGGGGACGGTCAAGGATGACCACCGTTATGTCGTCGAGAGCCTTTCCCTTTGCCTTGGCAACGCGGGCCACGTTTTCCTCGGGAGTGAGGTTTATGTCGATTACGTCAGCCGCTTCGGGGCCGACGACGAGCTTGTTCATGTAGTAGATGTTCTTGGGGTTGAACATGGTCCCCCGTTCAGAAACGGCAACGACGCTGATCGCTCCGGTTAAGCCGAGCGCAGTGAGCCGGGTCCCGTCGATGGGATCGACCGCAATGTCAACTTCGGGAGCCTGCTCCGCTCCCAGCTTCTCTCCGTTGTAGAGCATGGGTGCTTCGTCTTTTTCCCCTTCGCCGATCACAACCACCCCGGACATGCTCACGGTGTTGAGAATGTACCTGAGGGCATTCACCGCCGCACCGTCAACGGCGTTCTTGTCTCCCCGTCCCATCCATCGTCCCGCTGCCATGGCGGCGGCTTCCGTCGCCCTAACCAGCTCGAGCGCAAGGTTCCTGTCAGCAGCAAACATAGTATCTCCTCCCGAATAGATTGTATGTTGCCCTGTTACCGGCGGAAACGTGCGAATATCTCGTCAACCCAGCGGAAATAATGATCTGTTGAAAAAAGTTCGCCCAGATCCTCCTGGGTAATACGGGATGCGATCCGATCATCTTCCAGAAGCAGCTCCCGGAATGGTTTCCCCCCGGACCAGCATTTCATCGCGTTTTCCTGAACAATGGCGTAGGCCTCTTCCCTCGGAAGGTCGAATCGCTCCACGAGATCAAGAAGAACGCGCTGGCTGAAAACAAGCCCCCGGGTTATATCCAGATTTTCTCTCATTTTTGAAGTATTAACAACCATATTTTTCACAATATATGTCATCTTGGAGAGCATATAGGTGATCAGGTGAAAAGCATCCGGCCAGATGATTCTCTCCGCCGAAGAATGGCTGATGTCCCGTTCATGCCAGAGGGTCATGTTCTCCATGGCGGTGATGGCGTATCCTCTCAGGAGCCGGCTCATTCCGGAAATGCGTTCGCACAGGATGGGATTTCTCTTGTGGGGCATGGCGCTCGATCCTTTCTGCTTTGCGCCGAAGGGTTCCATTGCCTCCATAACTTCTGTACGCTGCAGATGACGGATTTCTGTTGCAAAACGGTCGAGAGCTCCTCCGAGAAGGGCGAGAGTATTCATGGCGTTGCTGTGACGGTCTCTCTGGAGAATCTGTGTTGACACGAGAGACGGTTTGAGCCCGAGAAGATCGCATACTCTCCGCTCCACGGAAGGTTCGCAGTGGGCGTAGGTTCCCACTGCCCCGGAAATCTTCCCGTAGCTGACCTGCTCCTCGGCAAGTTCAAGCCTTTCGGTGTCCCGTTGCAGCTGATAGAGCCAATTGAGAAGTTTCAGCCCGAAGGTGGTTGGTTCACCGTGGATCCCGTGGGTGCGCCCGACACAGGGAGTGTATTTGAATTCCTCTGCCCGTCGTGCAATAACATCCATAAGGGCGGCCGTTTTTTCTTTCACAATGGAAAAAGAGCGCTTCAGCGACAGGGAAGACGCTGTATCAATCACGTCGCTGCTTGTCAGGCCGAGGTGGATGTATCGGCCGTTTTCCCCGACTTTTTCTGCGACCGCCGAGACGAACGCGATCATATCATGGTGCACCTGTTCTTCGATTTCGTTGATCCTTCCGATGTCGAAGGAGGCTTTTTCGCAGATGTCAGCGTAGGCGTCCCCGGGGATGACTCCTTTTTCCATCCAGACCCTGCAAACGGCAAGCTCCACTTCGAGCCAGGCGCTGAACTTGTTCTCCTCGCTCCAAATGGAATTCATTTCTGCAGTTTGGTACCTCGCGATCATTGTATGTTCCTCCTCGATTCCATTTCCTGGACCCATTGTTTTCTGACGGCTGAAAGAAACTCGTCGTACAGACCCTGAGCAAAATCGGGAAAGGTGCAGTCAAAAGGCTCCCATTTTTTATGCATGAAACGGAGGGTAACTTCTCCGTGAATTCCGTCTCCGATGTATACCCTGTGGGCGTGGTCCTTCGTCGACGCAAGCACCAGACGTGCTCCGTTCACGTATCCGGGGTCGATGTTCACCGTTCTCTGTAAACCGCTCTCGCTCTCGAGGCGGCAGGCGGTCCATTTCCACCTCGGTAGGTCTCCTCCGTCCCGAAGGCCCTGAAATGAAAGAAACCGGCGGTACAGGACAGGAGAAATATCTTTGTAATAATCCGTGACTGTAAAAAGGAACTCAGAACTTATCAGTTCCGGGGTTCCCCAAAGGGCGGATAGCTTTTCCTCAACCCACCGCCAGCGTGTTTCGTCCGGATAAAGAACCCCTGTGATCAGTTTTACTGGATAAAAAAAAGTGCCGTCAGATTTTCTTTCCATCCTTCACCTTCAGAAATCCCAGGATATCATCGTCCCAGACACAGGCCAGGATTTCATCCCTTTCATCAACTGCGGAAGGAGGGGCTTCCGACATCTTCTCCACGGAAAAACCTTTCCCCCTGAGGCGCGAAACAAAGGCTTTCCCTACCGCCGCCCACCAGGTCATTTCTTTTGCGTTGCCCATATCTTCAGAGACATCATCCACAAGAAATACGCAGGGATAGATCTCCCTGAACAGAAAACATTTTCCTCCAGGGAGTTCCCGGAGAAATTCAGACTCATCACCTTGGGGAACAGTGATTCCGTCAAGGAGTTCGGATGCTTTTCTGTTGGCGGAGAACCGTCCTTCCGCCCAGGAAACGAATGGAAGCGGGGCATCCCACCAGAGGGGGACACCGGTTCCGATGTCCGCTCCGGACATTTCAACGATGGAGGAGACCGGAAGAATCCTCAGGTCGGCATCCTTCAGAACAAAAAGTTTCTCCTGTTTACACAGGACGTTCTTTTTGAGAAGGTCTTCCAGGGGGGTAAAGGATGAGCAAAGCGTTGTCAGTTCGCTTATGCTTCTTTCCCCTTCCCCCTTTTCCAGTACGGAGATGATCTGATCCTTTGAAAAGACGGGATGCCCCTCAAGGGGAGAATACAAAAGGCAGAAATCTATGCCGTGGAGGTAGAGATCCCGAAGAAGCTCCGAAAGGGTCACACCGGTTTTTTCCACTTTTCGCCGGCGGGTGGTTCGTTTACTTTCCCTGCCCATGACCGTCATCTCCCATGAGGGCTTTTACAAACTCATGAACGTCGAATGCACGGAGATCGTCTTCACCTTCTCCCAGGCCGACATAGCGCACCGGAATCTTCAGGTTGTGGGCGATGGCAAGGATGATGCCTCCCTTGGCGGTGTTGTCGTATTTTGTGAGCACGACGCCGGTCAGGGGGAGCATTTTGTTGAACGTTTCCGCCTGTGCAAGGCCGTTTTGCCCCATGACGGAGTCAAGAACAAGCAGCACTTCCATCCGGGAGTCTCCTTTTTCCTTGTCAAGGACCCTGTGGATTTTCCCGAGTTCCTCCATGAGATTGTGCTTTGAATGAAGTCTTCCGGCCGTATCCACAATGAGTGCATCCGCCCCGGAGGCCTTTGCAGCCTGGAGGGCGTCAAAAGCCACGGCGGCGGCGTCACTGCCGTGCTGCTGGGAAATGACGCGGACTCCGGACCGGTCTCCCCACACTTTCAGCTGTTCGATGGCAGCGGCACGGAAAGTGTCCGCTGCGGCAAATATCACTTTTTTCCCTTCCTTCGTCCACCGTGAAGCGAGTTTTCCCGCCGTTGTGGTTTTGCCGCTTCCGTTGACCCCCACGAGGAGGATGACCGTGGGGGAAGGCGGGGTGACGGGGAGGGGCTCCCCCATAGACGGTACGGCAAGCAGCCGGGACGAAATCATCTCCTCGAACAGCCTGAAAAGGTCTTCGGGTTTGCCGATCCTCTTTTCCCTGGAGTCTTTCTTCAGTGAATCAATAAGACGGAGCGTCAGGTCCACTCCCACATCGCCGCTGATGAGTATTTCTTCGAGATTCTCCCAGAAAGCGTCATCCACAACGCCTCCCGAAAAAAGAAGAGACAGTCCTCCGCTCCATCGTTCCCGGACGCCTTTTAGCCCCTGTTTCAACCTTTCATAAAAAGCCACGCCGTTCTACACCTCCGGAGAAGAGCTGCTGTTGGTATTCTGCCCCTGTTGGGCCGTATCCCTGTTTCCCTTTTGGGAGCGCCGGCGCCTGCTGTTCGGTTTCTTTTTCTTCTGCGCGTCGGTCGGTTTACCTTCCTGCCCCTGCTGTTGTATTGGTTTTTCAGCTGCAGGGGATGGTATTTCCGGAGAAGGAGCCATCGGAGCCTCGGACTTTTCACCTCCGGATGGTTTTCTCTTTCTTCGTCTTTTTTTCTTCGCTGGTGCCGCCTGGGGGGTGCCTTCCTTTTCTTTTGCCTGTTCCGGAAGGGCTTTCTCCTCCGTTTTTCGCCTCTCCTGGCGGGAGGGAGCAGTTTTTTCTCCAGTCGTTTCCTCCCTGGGTTCAGCTGTCTTTTTTCTTCCCTGCCGGAAACTGTCGTCCCGTAGGCTTCTGGTTTCCTTCAGGCCGGTTTCTTCCCAGGGGCTCCCTTCCATGACGGTTTCTTTAAACCGCTGAAATTCTGCTGTTTTGACAAGGATCTCCTTTCCTTCCGGAGTCCTGATCCGGACGGACTGGCTTGAAAGATCGACACCGTCGGTAAGGTATGTACCGGCCGGCGCTCTGAGCTTGGAACCGGGGTTGGGCAGTCCCTTCCACAATTCTCCGTACAGGTGGTGTTCGTAGGACATGCAGCACATCAGCCTACCGCAGATACCCGAAATCTTTGTGGGATTCAGCGCAAGGTTCTGTTCCTTCACCATTTTGATGCAGATGGGGGTAAACCGGTGAAGCCAATAGCTGCAGCAGCACCTCTGCCCGCAGGGAGCCAGTCCCTTAACCGCTTTGGCTTCATCTCGCACGCCGATCTGCCTGAGTTCTATCCTGGTTTTAAATTCTTTCGCCAGGTCCCGGACGAAGGCTCTGAAGTCGACTCTCTGTTCCGAGGTAAAATAGAAGAAGAGTTTTTTTCTGTCGAGGAGGAATTCAACATCCACGAGTTTCATGGAGAGATTGTGGTTTCGAAGAAGCTCCCTCGCTTTCAGGAGGACCGAGTTTTCCTCCTCGCGCTCTGCTTCGGCGTCTTTCATATCTTCCGCCGTCGCTTCCCGGACAAAAGTTATTTCCTGAAGCGGAGGTTCTCCCCCTTTCACTTGGCTGTCCGAAGAATCGTCGCTGCATGAATTCCTGTATCGTTCTTCCTGTTCGGGGGAAAGAGGACCGCCCAGAAGGGAGAGTTCCGTTCCCCTCATCGTTTCCGTCACAAGCCAGGCACCTCGCGGAGGTACCGGTTCCTGGAGGTCGAGAAGGCCGAGATACCTTGGTTTACCAAAAATCGCCAAAAAAATGCTCAAAAGCAATACCCTCCTTGAGAGCCAACACTGTAAAATCAAGAGCCATGGTTCGGGAAAGACGCCTGGTTTCCAGTAAAATCCGCAGGCGCTCCATTTTTCCTGCGCCTTCGTGGTCACCGGATTCCACGAGATAACGGATCCATGGTTCGAGTTGAGGAATCAGATCATCGATCTCAACGCCGCTGTTTTTCTCCACCCACCTGCTCCATTCTTCCTGTGTCGATGGAGATGGCTTTTTTCCCCTCCTCCCCACTCCCTGGAGGGAAACCGCCCAAGCCCTGCTTTTCAGCGTGGGGAGCAAAGACTCTTCCTCTGAAACGAGGAAAAAAAGAACTCCGTATTCCGGCGGTTCTTCCGCAAGTTTCAAAAGGCTGTTTGCCGCAGGCAAAAGCATGCGTTCCGCAGAAAATATTATGGCGCAGCGTTTTTTTGAAACCACCGGGCGGTATGCCATAGCCCGTATGAGGTCCCTGCAGGCATCGATGGCGGGAGCCTTCCCTGGTTCACCGCCACGGACGAGGTCAGGGTGCTCTTCCCCGGACCATGCCCTGCAGGCATTGCAGTCGTCGCCTCCTGTCCGGTTCAGGCAGAGAACGATTTCCGCAATCTCCCTGGCGACGGATCCGTGAAGCTCCTCGGGTATTGACAGAACAACGCAATGGGGAAAGCGATCGAGAGCGGCGAGGGAGCGGAGCCTTCCCCAGGATTCGGAGGCAGTCAAAGAAGCAGGGAGATGAGACATCCCTTCACCTCTTCCATGAGCTGAAACATGCGGGTCCTTTCCCCTTCTCTCTGAAAAACGCCCTCCAGCTCCGCCATGATGGATTCAACTTTCTCCACTGTTACGAAAAGATTCCGGTCATTGCGCCTCCATTTCATGTCCCTTCTGACACGGAGGCCGGTGATTGCCCTTCGAAGGAGTTCTTTCACCAGGTTTCTGTACTGAAGAAGAGTATTTTCCGCAGGAAAGTGCGTCAGCTTCCTGCCGAAGATATCCAGTTTTTCGATGAGTTCCCGGGTCTCGGCATCTTCAAGGGACTGGGAAAAAGGGCGGAGTTCACTTTCCCGGGAAGGGGAAAGAAGTCCTTTTTTCTTTGCCTGAAATCCCGATTCTCCTCCGGAAATGCGTTCTTCGGCTTTTTTCTTGACCTTCAAGGGGAAAGAAACACCTCCACCCTACGTTGAATCTCCCGGGCGATAGCCTCAATGTCGTTGGTTCCGTCCAGCGAAACTATTCGCTCCGGTTCCCGGCGGGAAAGAAAAAGAAAACCCTCGCGGACTTTTTCCAGAAAGGATGTCCCTTCCTCTTCCATTCGGTCCGGGCCTCCCCGGCGGGAAACTCTATGATAGGCTTTCCCCGGGGGCAAATCAATCCAGAAGGTCAGGTCAGGGACGGGAAAGCGGCACCAGCGGAACAGCTCTTCGATCTTTTCAGGGGAAATTCCCCGCCCCCATGACTGGTAGGCGAGGGTGGAATCGGTGTATCTTTCGCAGACGACGATCCGTCCTGAAGAGAGTGCAGGTTCGACTTCCCTCCTGATATGCTCGCACCGGTCGGCGAGAAAAAGAAAAAGTTCGCTCAAGGGGTGCTGCATTCCATGTTCCAGGAGAAGTTCCCTGATTTTCTCCCCCCCCGGCCATCCTCCCGGTTCTTTTGTCCAGAGAACTACTTCCCTTCCGAACCGTAAAGCCAGGTTCCCGGCCAGGATGCGGGCCTGGGTTGTTTTGCCGCATCCGTCGATACCTTCAAGGGTGAGAAACACTCCCTTATTCCTCCTCATCTTCTTGCTGATCACCGTTTTTTCCATTGTCGGGTTTCACGTCCACGATCTTTCTGAGCAGTCCCTCCACAACGAATTCCGATTTGAAAATCTGGAGGGTCCCGTCCTCCAGCCGCCGCTTCTTCATCTCGCTTAATAGCTCCTGCTCTTCCTTGGAAACCGGATCGTCGGAATCCTTCCGGTCCTTCCCCCGTTTGGATACTTTTTCGTAGTTGAATTCAATAATCAGTTCGTTATTGGTTTCCAGGGCCGACATCTCCGTAAACATCTGGCGGAAGTTGGCGATGGTCTTCCATCCCTGGACAACGGCAGACTGGTGGAGAGGTTCAATCCCCCCGCCCCGGACAAGGATTTCGCAAAACCCGTCGGCATCTTTCGGTATGACAATTTTGAAGGTTTTTTTCACCTGTTTTTTCCGGTAAGGCCGAAGGTTAACTTCCACCTCGACAGTGTCTCCCGCGGAGAACGAATCCCCCTTGACCTCGATGCCTTCTATGAACATGAGCCTTGGCTCTTCCGTGAATTCCGCCGAGACTGTCACGCCGAGGGGGTAGACTTCAGCAAAGGGATTGAGGAAGATGACATCGAGAAGTTCAGCGGTTTCCTTTAGTGCGTCGGCTGCAAGGTCGCTGTCGGAGAAGAACATGTTCTTCCGGGTCCACCCCTGCCCCAGGCCCCTTCCGTGCACCGTCAGGGTGAAAACTGCGGTCCCCTGTCCTTTTCTTCCCCAGAGATCGTCGATAAGGCCTGTGAAAATGCCTGCGGAAAGCTTGGCTCCCATGAAAGGATCGGGCACGAAATGGAACCGTTTGTTCCCTCCGGATTTTCTGTCGGTGTCCGAAAAATTGAGTGTCCCTGAAACGGAGGGGGTGAAATAGCCGATTCTCCCTCCAATTGCCTGGGGCCTGTCATGGGTCACCGTTCCGACGATCCTGAGGGGACTGGCCACCTTAAAGGGTGCCTCGATGCTGGGCACAACATTATGGATATACGCCCGGGCAACGGGGTAATTTACGGCTCCCCGCCCGAGGAAGGGGTGAGCGAACCCTATGAACCGGCCGTCCGGTGCGACCGCAGTGAGAGTTCCCGTGGACCCTATGGTTACATCCCCCCAGGCGAGGAGGACGGTTATCGCTTCTCCGGGAACAAGCCTGGCATTCATCTCGACCGGTATGTCGCCGGGAAAGCTCCCGCTCGGTATAAAGCGCTCCTTCCCAAGGAGGGTGGTAATTTCCGTCGCCGTTCTTTGGCTGATTCCATCGATGAAAAGAGGCGAAACCTCTCCTTTCAGAACGGGACCATCCGTATTTACGCTGCCGTTTTTCTCCGGAGCCCCATTCCGGGGCGGAGTCTTTTCTTTTCCCTTGCCGTCTTCATCATCAGGTTCGGATCCCGAGGGAGGAAGACCTGGCAGGGAAATTTTTTTTTCCGGCCAGTCCCACACCGATGCCATGTCTTCAAAGGGAGTCACAAGGCCGAGGTTGTGATCGCTGAAGTTCCAGCCGTAGCCCACGGCGCCTATGAGTTTGCCGTTTACGTAAACAGGGCTGCCGCTCATTCCGGCCGCTATTCCTCCGGTTTTGGATATCACGGAACCGGAAGCCCGTACCATAATGAGGTTTTTTGGAGATCCTTTTCTGGGAATGATGCTGACGATTTCTACAGGAAATCGGAGTATCTCCCGTCCGGAGATGACTGTCAGTGCGTATCCCTTCATTCCCGGCCTGAGCGAAGATGTCCTCAAAAAGGGTTCGGACGGCTTGAAAGGAGCAGCCTCTGCAGAGAGAGCCAGCAGAACGACCGACACGAGGAGAAACAAAAAACATCGAACAGGCTTCATGGGCTTAATCCTCCCGAATAAGAATCGTCAGTTCTGTTTCTTCCAGCGCAGAAAATTCATGATAAACTCGTCAATATCGCCGTCGAGAACAGCCTGAACGTTTCCTGTTTCGTGTCCTGTCCGGTGATCTTTCACCAGGGTGTAGGGATGAAGAACATAGCTTCGTATTTGACTTCCCCAGCTGATTTCCTTCTTTTCTCCCTGAATTGTCAGGAGTTCCTGCTGCCTTTCCTGCCAGGCCCTCTCGAATAGTTTGCTTCGCAGTACCTGCATGGCGGTCTGCCTGTTCATGTGCTGGGACCTTTCGTTCTGGCAGGCGACGATTATTCCGGTCGGAAGATGGGTTATCCTCACGGCGGAATCCGTCCTGTTGACATACTGTCCTCCCGCCCCGCTCGCTCTGTATGTGTCCATTTTCAGATCCTCGGGGCGAATCTCGATCTCCACGTCATCAGGCAGCTCCGGTGCCACATCCACAGAAGCGAAGCTCGTATGGCGGCGCCTGGCCGCATCGAATGGAGAGATTCTGACAAGGCGGTGAACCCCTTTTTCCGACTTCAGGTAACCGTAGGCAAATTCTCCCTCCACAAGTACGGTGGCGCTCTTGATTCCAGCTTCCTCGTCCTGGAGGATTTCAAGAATTTTGGTCTTGAAGTCTTCCCTTTCCGCCCAGCGGAGGAAAAGCCTGAGAAGCATCTCCGCCCAGTCCTGGGAGTCCAGTCCGCCTGAACCGGCGTGGACGCTGAGGATTGCGTTGTTGCCGTCATATTCTTCGGAAAGCAGCAGAAGAAGCTGCTCTTTTTCGATGATTTTCCTGAACTGTGCCGATGTAGCTGTAAACTCGTTCTGGAGTTCTTCGTCGTCCGTTTCAGAAAGCATATCCGAGAGAACGGTCAGATCCTGAAAAATACCATCCACCCTGTCCCAGGTATCCAGCTTCTGTTGGAGCTTTGCAATTTCCCTGGTGACAACATGGCAGTCATCCCGATTCCAGAAATCCTGAGCCGATGCGGAAGCCTCCAGTTTCTCTTTTCTTTCTCTTATTGAATCCAGGTCAAAGACTGTCCTGCAGGTCTTTTCTCAAAGCCCGCAGTTCCTCCAGAACAGTGGCGTTCGAAGTTATCGCCATGTCGATTCCCCCTCGTTGTTATTGTGCTGCGCGATTTTTCATTATATCATTCGGTAAGGTAGATAAGGAGGCAATTCCATGAAATCCCGACGTGCAACTATTCAACTCTGCCGCCTTCTCCGCGAGGCCAAGGGAAGCATTGTTTCAGGAGGTCTTGTTTCACGGGTTCTTTCTCTCTCCCGGCAGGCTGTCTGGAAGGCTGTCCGTGATCTTGAGGAAGAAGGTTTCGCGGTGGACTCTGTGCCCCAGAAAGGATACATACTCCGGAAACTGCCCTCGAACGATCTTTCTCCCTCACTGATCGGAAGCCTGATTTCACCGGAATGTCCCTGGGGTGAGGAAATCCATGTCTTCCAAAGTATCCCGTCAACCCAGGAGGCAGCGAAAAGGATCGGACGGCAGGGCCGAACTGACGGCCTTGTTGTAATAGCCGAGGAGCAGACAAAGGGGAGGGGGAGGAGAGACAGAGTATGGTTTTCCCCCCGGGGGACGGGACTCTACTTTTCCGTCTTTTTCATGCCCCGCATGCTTCCCGGACGGCTGCAGCTGGTCAACCTCGCCGCCGGGCTTGCGGTAATGGATGCCATCGGGGCCGTTTGCGGCAAAAAGGTGTCCCTCAAATGGCCGAACGATCTGCTGTACGAGGGTGGGAAAATCTGCGGTATCCTCTCCGAGGCCTCGAGCGATCCGGAGAGGATACGGGATTGCACCACAGGAATAGGCCTCAACATTTCCCTGAACGGGGAGGATCTCGCAGTCCGCGGTCTCGAAAATGCCGCCTCCCTGGGTTCGGAAACCGAGCCCTTCCACAGGGGTATTCTCTGCGCGGCAGTCATCGAACAATTCCATCGCCTTGTCGCGGGGCTCTGCAGTGACGGGGGAGATTCCCTCCTCTCCCGGTACAGGATTGAATGTTCTACCTTAGGAAAAGACGTTTCAGTCCTGACCGAAGAGGGCTCTTTTTCTGGAAGAGCCGTTGGAATTGGAGAAAATGGAGAGCTTCTTGTCGAAGGAAAGGACGCAGTCAGATCGTTTTGTGCCGCAGATGTGGTCCATGCGACCCCTGACGTGTAAAATCCCTAAAATGCAGATCGGGAGTTCTTGAACAACGAAAAAACACGAGAGTAAAGCCAGTGGTTTCACGGCAATGCGTGAATTCAAAAGAGGATTCACGCTTTTTTGTCGGCTTTCTTCCCGTTTGTACCGGGGAGGAACAGGTGACGGTATGCATCACGGCACCCTGTCTCGGTGGAGAATTGCCCTTGATGATGCATGGCCAGGGAAAGCGTTGAAATTGTAGACAAAACATAGTATAATGGCCGATATAAAAGATCACGAATAAAAATCGACATGGAACGATCGGAGTGTATTTTCGTTGTTTTCGACAGATGATTCCTACCGTAAAATTTTGACCGTCCTCAGCCTTTCCATGTTCTGTGCCATGCTGGGTATCGGCATCATTGCCCCCGTGCTGCCTCTCTATGCGAAGCGGCTTGGGGCGAGCGGTCTTGCCGTTGGAATGATCATCGGTGCCTTTTCCTTTTCAAGGACCGGCGGAATGATCGTCTCCGGGGAACTGGCGGAAAGAATGAATAGGAAAGTGCTCCTTCTCGCGGGGCTTGCTTTTTATGCCCTTGCTTCCGTTGCCTATACCTTTGCGTCTACGACGGAAAGCCTTATCGCCATCAGGATAGGTCATGGGATAGGTTCGGCCATGGTTGTGCCCATTACCATGGCTATCGGAGCGGAAGTGGCGCCGAAAGGGAAAGAGGGTGTTTTTTTCGGCTCACTTCAGGGGGCCCTTTTTCTCGGGATCGGCTCAGGACCCCTCTTAAGCGGGATTCTCGCTGAAACGATCGGTTTCAACGCCCCTTTTTATGCCATGACCTCGCTGACCCTCCTTTCCATCATCCTCGTCTTTCGTTTCCTGCCCGGCAACCTCCCGTCCGGCCGGGGGCACGAAGCTCTCAGCGGGCTTGGTTCGGTTTTTCGGGAAATCCTTACAGATCATGAAATGCTCGTCGTTTTTTTCTTCCAGTTCTGCTCTGCCATGTGCCGGGGGGTGCTCGTGATGATGATTCCCCTCCTCGCCTCGGACATTCGCCTGTCCCTTTCGGAAATCGGATTCGTAGTCTCCTTGAACTCCCTTTCGACCGGAGCGCTTCAGCGAATTTCCGGCAAGCTCGCTGACAACCTGCACAAACACAGGCTTATCCTCGCGGGAGGACTCATTTCGGCAGTTACCCTGCTGGGCCTTCCAAACCTGAGAACTCCATGGAGCCTCTCCCTCGCGAGCGTCGCCTTCGGCATAGGCCACGCCTTTGCCTCTCCTTCCCTGGCGGCCCTGGCTGCCTCAAGGGGGAAGACATACGGTTCAGGACGCATCATGGGCTTTTTCAACATTTCCTTCAGCCTGGGAATGACCACGGGGCCGGTGGTCGTGGGGATGCTTCTTGATCACACGGGGAAAGGGCTCCCCTTTTATCTTCTGAGCGCCGCGCTTCTTCTCGCCGCCTGCCCGTTTCTTTCCCTGAAAGAGGCACGGTGAACGAAGAGAAAATACGGGAAGCTTCTTTTTTCAGG
>Ga0209510_1003135_pt1 | contig 15929 bp, 14 predicted proteins | sample BiotimSIPDNA_FD_185749 | JGI IMG/M metagenome (GOLD analysis project Ga0209510, IMG submission 185749) | Anaerobic biogas reactor microbial communites from Washington, USA - Biogas_R1 time_0 SIP DNA (SPAdes) (version 2) | ecosystem: Engineered > Bioreactor > Anaerobic > Unclassified | place... | reverse complement strand
GACAAACTCACGCAGATCATTAGGGAAAACAACATTAAAAGCGTTACGGTCGTCAGAATGGAAGTTCCCTGCTGCGGCGGGATCGAAAACGCGGTAAAAATAGCGCTTCAAAACAGTGGTAAAATGATTCCCTGGCAGATAGTGACTATTTCAACCGACGGAAAAATTCTTCTTGATTGACAGGAGGTAATCATAATGATAGAAAAAGAGTATAAGCTGTCCAAAACCAATGAAAAAGCGATAGAAAAAGTCATATTTGACGAAAACCTTCATTATCTCCACATGGTATTCAACAAGGATGAGGGTCTGCCGGAGCACTTTTCTAATTCAAACGTGTATATGACCGTCATTCGCGGAAGGCTCTCCATCGGCCTTGATGATCAAGAAATCCATGAATACGAAGCCGGGACTCTGCTGAAAATTCCGTTTCAAACCAAAATGCATGTCAGAAATGAGAATGATAAAACGCTGGAGCTAATTGTCGTAAAGGCACCCGCTCCGAAAAGTTAAGAAGGCAAAGGAGGAAGTAAAAATGAGTATGTTTTGTTATCAGTGTCAGGAAACTGCTGGAGGAAAAGGCTGCGCGTTACGGGGTGTCTGCGGAAAAACCGAAGAAGTTGCAAAGCTTCAGGATCTTCTGATTTATACCCTCAAGGGCATTTCAGAAATTATAGTCAAAGGAAAACTTGACGTCAAATCCCTCGGCGAGACAAACTATGAAGTTCTTAGCAGCTTGTTTATGACTATCACCAACGCGAATTTCGACGACGGCTCTATTGAAAAGCAAATCATGAGGATGATCGCCGTAAGAGACGAGCTCAGAAATTCTGTTGCTTGTGTGAGTCTACACGACTCGGCGACTTTCACGGTTAATTCAAGAGAATCCATGTTGGAAAAGGCCGCTACAGTCGGCGTGTTGTCAACCGAAAACGAGGACGTGCGATCTCTGCGCGAGATGATCACATACGGTCTTAAGGGTATGGCCGCCTACGCTGAGCATGCGAAAAATATTGGAAAAGAAGATTTGGCAATCAACTCCTTTATCTATGAGGCTTTGGCGGCAACGCTGGACGATTCCTTCTGTGCCAATGATCTGGTAGCGCTGACGCTGAAGACAGGCGAATACGGCGTCAGAGTCATGGCTCTTTTGGATGAGGCCAACACATCACGGTTTGGCAATCCCGAAATCACCGAAGTTAATATCGGCGTCAGGAGAAATCCCGCAATCCTGATTTCCGGCCATGACCTGACCGATCTGGAACAGCTTCTGGAGCAGACCATAGGCACCGGCGTGGATGTTTATACCCACAGCGAGATGCTGCCCGCCCATTATTACCCGGCTTTTAAGAAATATGATAATTTTGCAGGCAACTACGGTAACGCATGGTGGAAGCAGCTTGACGAATTTGTATCCTTCCGTGGCCCTATTTTGTTTACTACCAACTGTATCGTTCCTCCAAGAAGTGAAGAGGTAAGGGGAAGGATATTTACAACAGGCTCAACCGGTTATCCCGGATGCAAGCATATTGAAGCCGACGAAAACGGCAAAAAGGATTTTTCAGAAATCATCGCGCTTGCCAAGAACCTTCCCGCGCCAGATGAAATCGAGACCGGCAGCATTGTAGGCGGCTTTGCCCATAATCAGGTAATGGCTCTGGCTGACAAGGTGGTTGAGGCTGTTAAGTCAGGTGCGATAAAGAAGTTCTTTGTCATGGCCGGCTGTGACGGACGCATGAAGTCCAGAGACTATTATACGGAGTTTGCACATAAGCTTCCAAAGGATACCGTTATAATGACCGCAGGATGCGCAAAATATCGATATAATAAGCTGGAGCTGGGCGACATTGGCGGCATTCCGAGAGTTCTGGACGCCGGGCAGTGCAACGACTCCTATTCTCTGGCGGTCATTGCCTTGAAGCTTAAAGAGGTGTTCGGACTGGACGATATAAACAAGCTGCCGATTGCCTTCAATATTGCCTGGTATGAGCAGAAGGCCGTCATTGTTCTCTTGGCACTGCTGTATCTGGGCGTGAAGAACATCCACCTCGGCCCCACGCTGCCGGGCTTCCTGTCACCCAATGTGGCCAAGGTGCTGGTTGAAAAATTCGGTATCGCTGGTATCGGAACAGTTGACGATGACATCAAACTGTTCATGAATGCCTGATGCTGTAGAAAAAGTAACCAGTCATGTTCAAACATAATTGTTTGGCATGACTGGTCTTTTCGTGCATATCAATCTTTTCTTGCCCAGATGGTCGCCCTATATGTTGACTCATCGATTGGTTCAGGAATAGCTTCGTCTGAGTAGTTTTTGTATGACCTCTCAACTGTTAGCCCCGCTTCACTAAGCCAACCATAAACCTGCGCTTGTGACGGTATGTGCTTATGCCATAGGTCTGAGATAATAAAAGGCTCACCGTTATTAGCCTTAAGCTCCCAATGACTTGTTCCTGCACATATGCGAGTCACAGGGTCGTAGATTGAGCCGTAGCTAACAGTGCGCCCTGACGTTCCCATGTCGTCTGTGCCGCTGAAATAGCTGCTTTCCCGCAAGCTGTTGAAGAATCGTGCCGGATCGTAGTGAAGATCGAAATCCAGAAATGTCAGCATACCAGTGTTTTGCTATAAAATCCTTGTTCATAACGTTTCCTCCTATCTAGCTTCATATTTTTTCATAACCACACACAATATCGGTGAATTCTTATCGTATGGCTTACCTTCAACATCAGAATAATAATCAACAGGGAAAAAATTATACATCTGCATTTCCTCTGATATAGATTGTCTCGTAAAGCATGTGTTCCAGATATTAAAACTCCGGATACTTCCATCCTCAACGATAACGAATCGCTCCATATCAATTCTCTCACCATAGTAATACTGAGCATTCAGGCAAATATGTGGGTTTGGACTCCAAAAACCACCATGGCCATAGACTTCCCATGATGTGTGCTCATTGCGATCAGATTTCCACTGAGGTGTGAATACATCAAGCAGAAATATCCCACCTGGCTTCAAAGCCCGATACACGCGGTCAAGTAGTTTATAGCGATCTTCAGGTATCAAAGCACCATAGTCACACCAAATCAACGTTACCATGTCATACAAATTTTCAAAATTCATTTTAAGATAATTCTGCATCACATATTCACTTTTTGCATCGTGTTCCTTAGCATATGCAATGGAGCGCTCTGAAAAATCCAGGCCTGTAACGCAAAGACCGCGTTCAGATAAACGCTTAGTATATAATCCCGGACCGCAGCCGATATCGAGAAGCCTTGCACCATGCGGCAATAAGGAACATATCCAATTCACCGAGCGTTCTATGGTATCGGGTCTACGGCTTGCGGCATCAGTATTAGGATTTAGGTGCGTTTCGAGCATACCTTTAGAGATATGCAGATCATCCCAGAACTTCTCTTGGGTCTTTTCGTAAATCTTCGGTTTTTCTAGTAATTTGATTAACGTATTATACACAACTCATTCTCCCTTCAAATCATTTTAGGCATAAAAATACCGTAGCAAGCATCCATCGATAGCTGCAAACTACGGTCCGTAAAGGTAATGCAAGTGTTAATAAAATAAACACGGGCATACCTATTCGTATGCCCATAAAATTCTACAGTATTAACGAAAGGTTACTCGAAACGGCATAACAATTAAAGGTGTCTATACACCTTGAAAAGTACTGTTATGCCCAATATTCTGTTCTATACGAAAGCCACCTCAATAATAGTCATAAAGCAACAACTCCCTTCGTTCTCTGCGAAGCATGAATAAATAATCGCAGAAATAAAATTAAATCTAGCATACCATTTCCTTCCTTAGAAATCAATCCTTAAGTCAAAAGGAAATTATGAATTACAAAGAATGACCCATCTGAATGGCAGATTTTCGAGAATAAGCACGAAGCAGTTATAGATGAGGAAACAATCAATGCACTCACCAGGTATGTCCCCTTGTTCGAATCCCTTACCTAATAACCATAAAAAAAGACCATCTTTAGGATGGTCTTTTTTATGCTGGCGTGCCTGAAGGGATTCGCCGCATGCATACGCATGCTGGTGACGTCGCCCACCGATCGCTGCGCTCCGGTACCGGACTCCTACGCTCACTAGGAAATGACCGTTTAGGTCATTTCCTTTTACGCTCGCGCCCTCTCGGGTTCGAATCCCTTACCTAATAACCATAAAAAAAGACCATCTTTAGGATGGTCTTTTTTTATGCTGGCGTGCCTGAAGGGATTCGAACCCCCGGCCTACGGATTAGAAGTCCGTTGCTCTATCCAGCTGAGCTACAGGCACATATGGTTATTTACTAGCTTCAAATAAATGGAGCGGGTGATGGGAATCGAACCCACGCAATCAGCTTGGAAGGCTGATGTTCTACCATTGAACTACACCCGCACGCCTGTGTCTTAAATTCCGACTTTCATATTATACAGTCGACGCATATATTTGTCAATGCCAGATTTCTAGTAAAACACGGCAATGTGAAATGAAAAAGTAAATGCAACTTAATGGTTGCGTTGACTACTTCCGAGTTGCAATAACGAATTCCATTCATGTTCTGAGAGGAGGGTTACATCATTGGATTGAAAAATCGCTATAATAGTGCTACAATATATTCATTGCTTTTTTGCAAAAGAGGAGATGTAGTTTAATTGCGCCAGCTTCTATTCTTACGAAAAAAATCGAAAAGCCCTCAAGAGCGTTCAGATAACATACAAATGAGACGTGAGGTTATCGCCATAACCTGGCCTGCTTTCATCGAGCTTGTTATGTCAACCTTGTTTGGCATGGTGGATATGATTATGGTCGGCCAGCTAAGTGCGGCCGCCATAACAGCTGTAGGCCTCACCAACCAACCCTTCATGCTTTTGCTTTCGGTCTTTGCTGCCGTTAATGTCGGAACAACTACACTTGTCGCCTGGCACATTGGCGCAGGCAACACACAAAAAGCCACTGCAGTCACACGACAGATAATTATTATCAACATGGTTCTTGGTCTTGTAATGAGTGCCTTTGGAGTGTTTACCGCAAAGTACATAGTGACATTCATGGGTGCTAAGTCAGACACGATAAAGGATGCAATATCATATTTTCAGATTGTATCTGCTGGGCTCGGTTTTCAGGCCGTTACAATGGGCGTTACCGCATCATTAAGAGGTGCTGGTGAAACAAAAATTCCAATGATCTATAATATAGGCAGCAATTTGTTGAATGTTTTTGGTAACTATGTGCTGATATATGGTAAGTTCGGTTTCCCGAAGCTGGGAGTGGCAGGCGCGGCTGTTTCTACTACATTTTCCCGGGGAGTTGTATGCATAGTCGCACTAGCTATCGTTTATGTCTCTAACGTCTCCGTCATATCGCTGCGTCATAGAAAGGGCAAGTATCGATTTGATTGGAGCATTGTTAAAAAGGTTTTTTCCATTGGTCTGCCGGCAGCCTTTGAACAGGTTGTGATACACGGAGGCCTCATTTTGTTCGCTCGCACAGTTTCAGGCCTCGGCACGCTGGGGTATGCCGCCCACCAGATAGGTCTTAACATTAACGGCTTGTCCTTTGCACCAAGTATGGCCTTTGGTGTTGCTGCCACCACCTTGGTTGGTCAAAGTCTGGGCGCAGACGATGAAGAAAAAGCACAGAAGTATGCGGATATAGTGCATCGGATTGCCGTCTTAGTTGCCTGCTCCGTGGGCCTTATGCTGATTTTCTTTTCACACCCAATTGCACGTTTATATACCAATGATCTGACTGTAGCCGCTATGGCAGGCACTGTATTGAAGATCATGTCACTTGCCCAGCCATCAATGTCAACACAGCTTTCTTTAGCAGGCGCCTTGAGGGGTGCAGGGGATACAATGTATCCTTTGTATGCATCCATCTTCGGCATATGGATCTTCCGCGTTCTTGTTGCGTATCTTTTTGTAAGCATATTCGGATGGGGACTTATTGGGGCATGGGTAGCTTTGGTGCTTGACCAGACTACCAGAGCTGTAGTCGTGTACACCCGTTATCGCTCAGGTAAATGGAAGTACATAAAAACACGCTCCACAAAGACAGGGAGCATGAAGGTTTATTCATAGCATACCACTTCTTATATATTGTATACATGTGGCCTAACCTCATCATCTTCTATTTCGATGATGCCATAGGATTCATCCGAATCATCCCTGGGGTCACTCGTACTACCCGGATTTAATAGGAAACAGTTGTCCTTCTTAATAAGCTCAGGACAATGGGTATGACCGAATAACACCATGTCGGCATGTAGCTCCTCTGCTTTTATGAACAGCTTATTATAATCCCATTTTACAGAGTATCTGTGGCCATGTGTGATGAAAATCCTCTTCCCGCACAAATCAAGTAATTTTTCTGCCGGGACATCTTCAATCATAAAATCGCTGTTGCCATAAATATATTCAATAGGGATATCAGGAAATAAACTCGATAGCTTCTGAGCATCCCTGAAATAGTCACCGAGATGTATAATCAAGTCAACGTCTTTATTTGATTTTATAGCTTCTTCAGCCTTATATGTGTCTCCATGCGTATCACTTATAACCAGTATTTTCATTTAAAAAGTAACCCCCGTTGTTATCTGTTGTGGAGCATTTGACTAATCTGACTCTATTAGGTCAAATTATGTTTCGACATGATTTAACCATTCGTTCTCAAGTATTTCTACCAATTTTCTCAATGCCTTGCCACGGTGGCTCAATTCGTTCTTTGTATCTGAATCCATCTGAGCCAATGTTAGCCCGTATTCGGGTACATAAAACAGCGGATCATAGCCAAAGCCATTTTCGCCTTTCGCACCAAAAGTAATCACACCCTCACAAGTGCCTCTTGTCATAACACTTCTGCCATCAGGAAAAACCAGCGCTATAGCACATACGAATCTTGCGGTTCTTTTGTCTGCGCTCACTCCCGAAAGAGCGTCAAGCAGCTTATTGTTCTTGTCTTCATCTGTCGCTCCCGGCCCTGCATACCTTGCAGATTGTACGCCGGGTGCTCCGCCCAGATAGTCAACTTCCAATCCTGAGTCATCTGCCAATACGGTTTCTCCTGTAATACTCCAAACACCCCTGGCCTTTATCAGAGCATTTTCCTCAAAGGTGCTGCCTGTCTCCTCAATCTCATCTTTTACACCCGCCCGGGCCATTGAAATAACATCATAGGGGAACTGTGCCAGTATCTGCGCAATTTCCTCAAGCTTGCCCTTATTCTTAGTCGCTGCAATAAGCTTCATTTCTTTCTCTATCTTTCTCAATATTTTATGGTGCTTCTATATCTTTCGAGCATCTATCTATCCATTACATCATTTATGGTGGCAGGAATTGCTAACCCAGCTGAAATATCTGTTCCTTCCGGCAGCTCAGCCTCACGTCCGTTCACCGTAATCCGAATAGCCCTAATGCTGTCGCACTGGCGCAAGGTGTATGCAAGCTGCTTCAAAATTCCTTCCTCCCGCATAGTGCCGCCGTAATTCAAAAACCCCTCACTAAAGTCCAGTGTAATTACTCCATCCGAAACGCTGCTATCCCTCAAAAAGACATTTTCCGGTATTTCGCTGTACAAACCTCCGCCTGCCTTTGTTGACACAAGAAGCTCCACAAGTGCTTCCGGCAGCTCATCAGCCTCTGCTGTGTTTTCGACAGATAGGGGGACAGGGTATATATATCCGGCATTCGCCTGCTTAAGAAAATATATATCAGCCTTTCGTGTTCCCGCCTGTATCAGGACATCTGTGTTAATCATGACATCCTCCCTGCCCAGATCGCAGGACAAATCCGTACCGTACTTTAATATCCCCTGAGGATATCCATTAATCAATATCCTTACTCTTTCTATGGTTTCGAAACCTGTTAGTGTGTAAACGATTGCTGCAATAATGTTTCTCTCAGACACCGCACTGCCGTAATTGAGCAAATGTCTGCTAAAGTCAATTATTGCAACGCCATTCCTAACATCAATACCCAATATATCGGTATCCTGGGGTATTACCGGATAAACACCATAGTAGGCAACTTCCTCCCTTGCTAATGCGCTGTCGATGGTAAGACTGACATTAGCCCTTGCGATTCCAGGCTGCGGCTGTATCCATCTGGTCATCGGCACGAGGAAGCCATCTGCATCCTGATAATACACGGTTACAGGACGTCTCGGCTCGGAATAGAGCAAACTGCTGCTTGCATTGCTTTGAGCGGTAAGTACTGCCGACTCGTTAATTAGGGCGCCTTCACCGGCACTCTTACTTGCACCATCGTCGATCCTATCAGCAGGTGACCCTGTGGCATCTAGCCTATTCCCAACCGGCGTATTTTCCGCTCCCTCTATCGGAAAGTCGCCATGCTCCGAAGCATTTGCACGACTGCCCTCTGTAATGTCTGTATGTGTACTGTCATCGACTATGACCATTTCCTGACCATCGGTAATCGCAGACGGTTCGCCCTTTGACTTGCCTGAAAAAGGCATTTGACATCCCGCAAGCATAATCATTAAAATCACGAGAAAAATAACAACAAATCTTCTCATATCGTCCTCCATTTGTAACTTACTAGTTACCAGAATTATGGACAACTTTATCAGCTTTTATTATTTCCCGTGCTCCCTGGTATTTCCCGACAATGTTCTAATCCTGAAAACGTCTTTGTCTATATTCAGTTGCCAATTTATCATCCTGCCTCAGCAAAAAGCATACTCACTAATGTTATCACAAGGAGGATTCAAAAAAAATCAGTAGAATTCATAAATTCTACTGCATCTTTTTATAGATATTTATATATGTTATAGGTTAGAACTACTCGGTCAGTAATTACTTCATTATTTGCAAAGCCTGATCCACTGAATCGCATAGGCCTTGGGCGGCGTTCTGCCTGAACGACTCTCTTTGAAGCCTGGCTCTGTCGGCGCTGTTTGTTATGAAAGCAATCTCCGCAATAGCCGCCGGCATTTCTGTTTCTCTCAGTACAATTAGGTCAGACCTTGACCTAAGTCCTCTGTCGGTTGCCTTCAGCACTGAAAGCAAATTTTTCTGAATAATTTCAGAGAAGTCCTTTCCCGTAAAGCCGCTATTGTCAGATGGACAATATAGTGTCATTGTGCCGTCGACATTTCTGTTATTTACTCCATTGATGTGTATGCTTAAGAATAGCTTCGCGTTTAGCATGTTTGCGATATAAGCCCGCTCATAATTATCGACATTGGAGTCCTCTGCCCTCATCATGTATGTCACTATTCCTTTTTCCTCAAGCAAGGCATTCACACGCTTTGCAATATCAAGATTGAGCTCCTTCTCCGTCAACCTTCCATAAGCGGTGCCTATTGCGGTGCCACCATGCCCTGGATCAATCACCACCGGCATTTTCGAGCCACTGCCAGGCTTTATCAAGGTAATCGCCGTTACTCCGGATGACCTTGTGTATACCATATAAGAAATTTTTGACTTGCCCCTAAACACCAACGAAGTTGTCCCTTCCTCAGCGTTTGTTCTAACCTCAAAATAACGAAGATATGAATCGTTTATGTCAAGAATCCCCTCGCCCAGATCCGCCTGCTCCGTGGGAAAGGTTATGGTATATAGCCTCTTCGATAGATCGTACTCGGCTTCGTAGAGCTTTTGAAGATCCTTGTCCCCCTGAGTAAGCATTGCATTATCCAAGGTAAAATACACCCTGTCATCGCTATTATAGTACATAATGTTCTTGAAGGAGGGTTTATCAAGCCTCATAACCAGCTGATCTTCGGATTCTTCAAAACGATATTGGTATTGGTCGTTGAGATTAAGAATAATGCTGGCACCGGTTTTGCCTGTTTTTTTGTAGCTTACTGACTTAATCTGACTGCCATCTACATTAAAGTATGCATCGGTGCCTATTATGCCCGCATCAGGCACTGTCAGTGTCAGCCTCTGCGGATTAGTTTGCCTTGACACGCTATATCCTTTATACTTGCCAAGTGTAAGGGAAAGCCCTTCACCTGATTCATCCCTGAAAAACTTGATGCCCTTTTGATTGCTGAACATTATGGCCTTTTTAGCATTGAGCTCTTCCTGGGGCAGCTTTTTAGCCACATAAACATTCAGGCCGCTATCACTATTCTCTATTGAGTAATCGTAGCCTTCCTTTACATCGAGAACAACCCTGGCAGTCGTGTGTGTGAACTGAGCATACCTTACCCGTTCAACCAGCTTACCTTCCGCCTGTATTGTTCTCTCCTTTCCAGAAAGCTCGGTGCTATCCAAATCAATAACAATTCTTAACGGATCTGCTAACTCAAAGCTACGATAACCCTTAAAGCCACTAATCGCCAGCTCAACTACCTCATAATCCTCATACTCAGAGTAGTTAACCTGCGTAAGCACTCCCATATTCGCCTTTGCAATATTTACTTCTTCGGCAAATGAAATTATACTACCAATAGGCAAGATAGAATAAACTAGAATAAAAATAAGAATTGTGTGAAAGTACCTTTTCATTATGACACCCCGTCGAATTCATCTTAAGTAGAATTTGTAAATATGCAATTGAGATTTATGCCTTGTAATTAGAGCATAGCATAAAATTCGACATAGATGGGGATAGTACCATGACCTTAATTTTTTGTTAACTATATTGTAATATTCTCGTGAAGACACAATTTTCCACGCAGATAGGTAGTAGTCACGATATGAAAATAGGCCTATAAAGTGAGTCCAATGGGTTTTGAATAAACTTAGGGATTTCTCAGTGAAATAATACATCCGCAGTACTTCTGACGGTAGAGTCCCATTTCTTTTGCTTCCCGCTGTCCCTCTCTAAAGCCGGGGCGAAAATCCTTGTAGTAGAAGCCGATACCATATTCCGAGGCAAATCCTTCGCCCAGCTCCTTAATCAAATCGTGCTTTTGATAGGGACTCACAAGAAGGGATGTGGTAAAGGCCTCAAAGCCTCCAGAGGCTGCAAGCTCGGCGGCTCTCTTCAGCCTGACACTATAGCACATAATGCATCTATCATCAGCCGGACCTTCGAAATTCTCCCAGTCCGATTGCCTAAAATCGTCATAAATCTTTACATCCAGACTTTTTAAGGCCGCAAACTCCTCCACTGTCTTTTTCCGTCTTTCGAACTCCTCTATCGGATGAATATTGGGATTAAAATAAAGGCCTGTCGGTTCAATTCCTTCCTGTCTCAGCACCGAAAGCGGGTATGTTGTGCATGGCGCACAGCACATATGCATCAAAAGCTTCATTCGAGATTCATTTCCTCCTGCTCATAGAAATCCTTATTAATTCTAACCCCCATATGTTCATAGGCAAGCTTAGTAGCTATCCTTCCCCTGGGTGTTTTATTTATAAAGCCAAGCTGTAAAAGGTATGGCTCATAAACATCCTCTATTGTATCAGCTTCTTCCCCGATACATGCTGCAAGCGTATCCAGCCCAACGGGTCCGCCCTCAAACTTCTCGATGATACTGCTGAGCATATTCCTGTCTGTGATATCGAGCCCTATTTCATCGACCTCCAGAGCAGTCAGAGCCATGGCAGCGACCTGCTCATCAATAACTCCCGAAGCCTTTACCTGCGCAAAATCACGGACCCTCTTTAGCAGCCTGTTAGCAATTCTTGGAGTGCCTCTTGATCTTCGGGCAATCTCTCTGGCGCCTCTTTCATCTATCGCTATATTCAATATTCCCGCAGAACGCTTTACTATCACCGTCAATTCCTCAGTGGTGTACATTTCCAATCGGTTGATGACACCAAATCTGTCCCGCAGAGGGGCGGTCAACAATCCTGCTCTTGTAGTTGCTCCAACAAGCGTAAACTTTGGCAAATCCAATCTAATCGAACGGGCACTCGGACCCTTGCCGATGATGATGTCCAGCGCGTAATCCTCCATCGCCGGGTAGAGTATTTCTTCAACGGTTCTGTTGAGCCTGTGAATCTCATCAATAAAGAGAACATCATAGTCGCCAAGATTCGTTAATATGGCAGCAAGGTCACCGGCTCTCTCAATAGCCGGTCCTGATGTAACACGAAGATTTACGCCCAGCTCCGAGGCAATAATTCCCGCAAGAGTGGTCTTGCCAAGCCCGGGTGGCCCGTATAGCAATACATGATCCAGTGCCTCCTTACGCTGTCTGGCAGCTTCTATAAAAACAATCAGATTTTCCTTGGCCTTGCTCTGCCCTATATATTCACTGAATTTCTTTGGCCGCAGACTGGTTTCATCTATATCCTCACTGACTATACTCGTTTCAATCAGCCTTTCATCATCCATCTGTGCTTCCCCCTAATGTTTATAAACTAAGTCCCTTCAAGGAATTTTTAATTATTGTTTCCAAATCCAGCTCATCAGAGTAGACCGAAGCCACGGCCTTGCTTGCCTCCATAGGCGAGTAACCCAGCACTACCAGAGCGCTGATAGCTTCCGAAAGCCTCGAGCCCTCCTTGGGAACTATAGACTTGTCTCCCAGGGCTCCAGATGCCATATCTAATTGCTCCTTGCTTATCTTATCCTTCAATTCTAGGATAACCCTTTTTGCCAGCTTGGGCCCGATTCCCTGAGCCCCGGTCAGGGTTTTTACATCCTCTGTGATAACAGCAAGGCCGAACTGTGAGGGTGATACTGCCGAGAGAATGGCCAGGGCCGCCTTTGGTCCTATGCCGGATACTGTTAGCAGCAGCTCGAACATTGCCAGCTCTTCCTTCGTTGCGAACCCGAACAGAGTCATAGCATCCTCTCTGACATTCAGGTAGGTATAAACCTTGAAATCCTGGTTTTGCACTGCAGCCTCCAGAGTCGATAAGGGGGCAAATACCTTATAACCTATTCCTCCTGCCTCGATAACAATATAATCCTTGCCTCTTGAATCAATTCTTCCCTTAATATATGCGTACATAAGTCCCCCTGAACAAGATATTAGTAAAATCTCGGCTTTGCCTATTAAATACTATTAAAAACCCAGCCTCGCCATCTTGGCAGAGTGTCCATGGCACACTGCCACAGCCAGCGCATCCGCCACGTCATCAGGCTTAGGTACCTGAGACAAATTGAGAATCGCCTTCACCATCTGCTGTACCTGGGCCTTCTCAGCCCTGCCATAGCCCACGACCGCCTGCTTAACCTGCAAAGGTGTATATTCGAAAACCTCTGCACCCGATCTTGCGGCTGCAGTAAGTACAACTCCTCTTCCATGGGCAGCTGCTATGGCCGTCTTGATATTCTTGTTAAAGAACAGCTCCTCCACGGATATGGCATCCGGCTTGAACCTTTCAATAATCAAAGATATCTCATCATCCAGCTTGAGGAGCCTCTGGGCAAAGGGCGTTCCGACTAACGTTTGAACCGCACCGTATTCAAGAGGCGAAAATTTGTTCTGTTCATATTTTACTATACCGTAGCCCGTGATTGCAAATCCCGGGTCAATTCCCATGATAATCATTTATATGCACTCCTATTAAGGACTTAATAAGGTACTATCCTCACTATTTATCCATAGATTTCACTAAAGCGAAAGATTGCATCGGTGTATATTTATAATTCCTATTGCATAATTATGCACTGAGTTGTATAATCAACATTAATCGAAATATTACTTGTTAACATTCTAACATAGTTGCGGAGGAATTCATATGAGCAGCAAAGAAAAAGTAATGCTTGCATATTCAGGCGGTTTGGACACATCAATTATTATTCCCTGGCTGAAGGAGAACTACGATTACGAGGTAATCGCAATGGCCGGTGATGTAGGTCAGGGTGAAGAGCTTGATTCTCTAAATGAAAAGGCTATTAAAACTGGCGCCAGTAAGCTATATATTGAGGATCTGAGAGAGGAATTTGTAACTGACTTTATTTACCCTACCATCAAGGCGAATGCTATTTATGAAGGGAAGTACCTTCTGGGGACAGCCTTTGCAAGGCCGCTTATCGCCAAGAGGATGGTTGAGATTGCATTGAAGGAAGGGGCAACGGCTATATGCCATGGTGCTACCGGGAAGGGCAATGACCAGGTGCGTTTTGAACTTACCGTAAAAGCATTGGCTCCCCAGCTCAAGATAATTGCCCCCTGGAGGATCTGGGATATCAAGTCCAGAGAGGAAGAAATTGACTATGCCGAAGCCAGAAACATTCCTGTTCCGGTAACAAAGAAGGACAATTACAGCATGGACAAGAATCTTTGGCATCTAAGCCATGAGGGTCAGGATCTGGAGGATCCATGGAATGAGCCCCAGTATGACAAAATGCTAAAGCTGATGGTCCCTCCCGAAAAGGCTCCTGACAAGCCGACCTATGTTGAAATTTACTTCGAGAGTGGTATACCGAAAAAAGTAAATGGTGTTGAATACTCACCTGTGGAGCTTATCGAGTCTCTAAATAAGCTCGGGGGAGCAAATGGAGTAGGAATTACTGATATGGTCGAGAACAGGCTTGTGGGCATGAAATCCAGAGGGGTCTATGAAACTCCCGGTGGCACAATACTCTATGCTGCACACAGGGAATTAGAGCTGCTATGCCTTGACAGGGATACACTGCATTATAAGGATCTTGTCGCTCAACGTTTTGCTGAGCTTGTATATTTCGGTCAGTGGTACACGCCGCTGAGAGAAGCGATTAGCGCATTCGTGGATAGCACCCAGCAGACCGTTACCGGCACAGTCCGCATGAAGCTATACAAGGGCAATTGCATGCCTGCCGGAGCAAAGTCCCCCTATTCACTATACAGCGAAGAGCTTTCTACCTTCGAAAAGGATGAAGTCTACAACCAGAAGGATGCGGATGGCTTCATCAATTTGTTCGGACTGCCAATGAAGGTCAGAGCCCTGATGATGGAAGGTCAGAGGAAATAAGTGTGATTATGAAGGACCTTGGGCAACAGTGTCAAGGAATTAATAAATTGCTCGCGGCGCGATACACACAAAACGCGTAAGGAAGGCGCTAAGGCGCCCGCGGTTTGGCGTACAATTCGCGCAAGCGCTCATTGGATTAGAAGGCTTGTGGGAAATGGCTCACGGCAAATGATGGAGGTGCTCGTTAATGAAGCTCTGGGGAGGCAGGTTTACTGCCGGTACCGATAAATCGGTGGATGATTTCAACTCGTCGATTCGGTTTGATCAAAGACTATATAAGCAGGATATCGAGGGTAGCATCGCCCATGCCGAAATGCTTGGCAGGTGCGGCATCATACCTGAGGAGGATGCAGCACTTATATGCAAAACCCTGCTTGAAATACTGGATGACGTAGAAAAGGGCTCAATTGAGTTCGAAGTGGACGCAGAAGACATACATATGAATATTGAGAAAATACTCATATCCCGAATCGGTGATGCAGGCAAAAAGCTCCACACCGGCAGAAGCCGAAACGACCAGGTGGCGCTGGATCTTCGTATGTATCTGAAGGTGGAAATAGGCGAAATGAAGGGCATGCTGATTGATCTGCAAAAAAAGCTCCTGCATATCTCCGAAGAGCATCTGGAAACAATTATGCCGGGCTATACACATCTTCAAAGAGCCCAGCCAATTACACTGGCTCATCACATGATGGCCTATTTTCAAATGTTTCGAAGAGATATTGGCAGGTTGGAGGATTGCTACAAGCGCATGGATGTAATGCCCTTGGGCTCCGGTGCCCTTGCCGGCACAAGCTACGCTCTTGACAGACAGTATGTGGCTGACAGGCTTGGCTTCTCGGCTATTACGGAAAACAGCCTCGATGGAGTCAGTGACAGGGATTTCGCTATTGAGCTTGCCTCCTGCATCTCTATTATCATGATGCATCTGAGCCGCTTTTGTGAAGAGCTGGTACTCTGGTCGTCTACAGAGTTTTCTTTCATAGAAATGGACGATGCATTTAGTACCGGAAGCAGCATTATGCCCCAAAAGAAAAATCCGGATGTGGCTGAGCTGGTCAGGGGTAAGACAGGTCGAGCTTATGGTTCGCTGG
>Ga0209510_1003134_pt1 | contig 15929 bp, 22 predicted proteins | sample BiotimSIPDNA_FD_185749 | JGI IMG/M metagenome (GOLD analysis project Ga0209510, IMG submission 185749) | Anaerobic biogas reactor microbial communites from Washington, USA - Biogas_R1 time_0 SIP DNA (SPAdes) (version 2) | ecosystem: Engineered > Bioreactor > Anaerobic > Unclassified | place... | reverse complement strand
AATTTTTCAATTCTTCTTTCTAAATTGTTTTGCGGGTTTATTGCAAAAACCGAAGCAGTAGTTATCGTTAAGATTAGTGCGAAAAAGGCTATTGCTAATAATAAAAATTTTCTTCTATTCATTTTCTATTCCTCCTTTCTTTTTTCCTTTTGTCGTGTATTTCTCTAAGTAGTTCACCAATAACACCAATACCTAACGGCGGACAAACGATGACAAGAAGAACATACACTTTGTTAATAACCCTTCGAGGCAAAATCGCAAACATTATCATTAAAAACCAATTCAACAAAATATAACTAATTAAAATTATTTCAAGTGTTGTCATTTTCTAACTCCTTTTTTCTTGCTTGTTTTGTTTTAATCTCATAATAAATTGCTTGACTTATAAAAACTAAAATTAGTGGTGGGCAAATAATCATCATAACAATTCCAATAAAGGTATCACTGTTTCCAAATGTTATTGATATGATTACCAATAACCAACTTATTAAAATATAACTTGCTAATACAATTTCTAAAATACTCATTTTCTTTCTCCTTTTTTTTATTTTTTTATTCACTTATTAAAATCAAATTTACTATGGGCTTAAAAACCAACCATAAAATCATAACAAGAATTATTATCAGCATATTTTCAATTACTTTTTTCATTTTTAATACCCCCATAAAACAACGCTTTTAAGACTTTTTTAATTTAAGATAAGCAATTACCTTACTTTTTGATAAAATACGCTTAAATCAATTATTTAGTGCCTTAAAACTTATTCTAACCTATAATTTAAGACTTCTTTTTCTATTGATAACATATACTTACCATTTTCGCACCTTTCAAATATGCGACTAAACAAACTTTCATCTTCGGCAAATAGAGTTTGTGGTGTTTTTTCAGCTGTGATAATTGTTATTGAGTTTGAGTTAAGGTATCTTGTGTTAAGAATTTCCCAAACGAGTGCTTGTGCTTCGTCGTTGCGTTCTTTATTTTTGAAAATATCATCTATAAGTAAAACATTAGCATTTATTATTTCTTCATATAAGTTCATACTTTCATTTTTTGTAATTTCATTAAAAGATTTTAAGCCTCTACCTATTTTTTGTAATACAAAATAATTTATATATTTTGATTTTTTACCCCTTATCAATAACTTATCATATACTGCGTTCGCTAAATGCGTTTTCCCACTTCCTACTTTTCCACCTATATACAACCAATTATTATTTACATTTTTACTATTTATATATTCTTGTATTGTTGCTTTAATACCACTTTGTTCTTTTGTTTTAATATAAAAGTTATCAAGTGTATATTTGTTGTAAGGCGGTGCTGACGGTTCATTGTTTTTTTGTTTTATAAGTTTTCTTTTGTCATAGCAACTACACATCTTATAAATAAGTTCCCCATCTACTACCTTTGCTATATAACCCTTGTTTTTACATTTTTCACACTCTAAACCATAACTTTTCATTTTTTCTTTGTTATAATCTTGTGCTTTTAATTCCAATAAACTTTTCATTTGTTTTTCCCCAAACCATACCACTCCATTTTTTTAATACCATTACTTACAAATTCTTTCATAGTAGAATAATATACTGTTTCACTATATTGTATATTTACACCTTTTATTATTATGCGTTCATCCCCTATAATACTATGTGCTGTCAATTCCACTTGTTCTAAATCTCTTTCTAAACACAGTTTTTCAGCCAACCAATGTAAATATATAGGCACTGTATAATCGGCTTTACTTATATCTTTGCCAAAAAACGCACCACCGCCTTGATGAAACAAACCACAAGAATTATCACAAGCAAGTTTTCTACCAGTTAAACCAGTATCAGCAAAACCACCACATAATTCCCACTCGCCTTTTGGATTGATTGAAACAACCTTAAAATCTTTTAATATATCTTGTTTTAATAACCAATTTATTAGTTGGTGTCTTTTTACTTTTTCTTTGTTGGACGCTATATTAAGAGTAAACTTAATCGGTGTCCCATCTTCTTCGTAAACCGCAATAAACTTACCATCGGTTTTATAACCAAACAACAATGCTACATTTGATAGTCTATCAGCAAGTTCTTTTAACTCGTTTATTTTTGGTGTCCATAATTTGTGATAACCAGCATAAAATACACCATTATCGCCCGCACCGTCGCTACCCACTACATTACTTATTTCTTGTGATTGACTATGTAATTTAATTCTTATTTTAATTTTTTTAATATCATAACCTAATTCTTGTAAAATCTTTTTTACTAATTTTTTTACTTTTTTCTTATTAAAATAATCGCTTACTTCCCCACCCACAATCACTTCGTTATTAAACCACACTACTTCAACTGCCGTTCTTACTCCTTCGCCAAACATATCTTTAATGCTTTCGGCTAATATATCGCACACTTTATCAGGATGCCCTTTTAATACCACTTCAAATACTTTCATTTTACTATCTCCTTTTCCTATTCTTCCATAAAATCAAATATATCATATTGTATAACATTTGTTGTGCTTCTCTTAAAGTAATAGCGTCCATTTATAACAACTCTATATTGAATATATTTATCTCTTCCAACGCCTCAAAGTCCCCAATATATTCCTTTATTCTTTCTTTGCTAAAATCAAAAGTCGCTTTATCTAATTCAATCCCAATGCTACTACAACCAATTTTCTCACATCCAATAGAGGTTGTGCCTGTTCCCATAAAGTTATCCAAAACCAACGAGTTTTCGTTCGCACCATACAAAGTTAATAACTGCTCTACCATTGAACTTGAAAAACACGCTTTGTTTATATCGTTAGCAAAGTCGTTATTTGGTGCTTCAATATAATTAGGTTTCCCTACTAAAATGTTTTTATACTTTTGATGAAAACTTTTCCAATCGCTTTTTCTAATAAAGATGAAAACATTTTCCCAAACTCTCGTTAATCTCGCCTCTTTACTTGGCGTTCCATTTCTCTTTTTCCAACATATTTGTTCTATTAAAACAAAGTTGCTTTTGTCCTCTATTTCTGTGATAACTCTAAATAAATTGGAGGCGTTATTTTTCAAACTACTCATATAGTTAATATTATAAATAATCACTCCATCCTTTTTCAAAATCTTATCATACTCTAAAAAGTGCGACACCAACCACTCCTTGTATTCATCGTTGTCTTTTGAGTCGTTTATTTTATCACTTCCTTTATAGAAATCTGTTCTAAAAGCGTTATATGGTGGCGAGGTTAAGATATAATCTACTTTTGTTTTTTTGTCAATTAGATATTTCAACCCAACATTAGTATCATCGTTTAGTAGCGTGTGGTTGCCTACTTTTTCTAAATTACTCATCTAACTTTCTCCTCTCTAACTTCATTAATGCTCTTATTCGTAATCTGTAAAATCATTTAATTCAAAATCCCAATAATAAAATTCTGCAATTTCTAAAAACTTATCTTTTATTTCTTCTTCATCCCCACCATTTAAAAGTAAATCAAGTAAATCGTATAAATCTAAAACTAAATCAAGTAAATCGTATAAATCTAAAACTATATCTGATTCAAGAAGTTCTTCTTGATAAATAACATTTTCACCATCTGACGTTAATCTATTTCTCAATTCTAAAACATCTTTATAACTTCCCTTTAAAACTCTTTTAATTAATTCCTTTATTTGTTTTTGTGTAATTTTATTCATTTCTCATTCTCCTTTATCAAACATATCAATTTCTCTTAATCTTTGTTGTGCTATATTAAAATATTTTTCTTCTTTTTCAATTCCTATAAATTTTCGTTTTAAATTTAAACAGGCTATACCTGTTGTTCCACTTCCCATTGTGAAATCTAATACTATATCTCCTACAACGGTATGAGATTTAACTAAGTATTCCATAAGTTCAATAGGTTTTTGAGTTGGATGAAATCCTCTTGATCCCTTTGCTCTATTATTAAACTCTTGGATGTTTTCAGGGTATTTTAAGTCTGCGTCGTATTCTTGTTCAGTTATATTTCTTGGTATGTTTCCCATCGTTTCATTTGGTGTTTCACTATTGTAAGTATAACCAGCCTCAATCCGTTTCTTCCCACTTTGTGCTCTTTCTTGCATAATAGGGTAGTAGTTTGCTTTTTTACCTGACCTTGTAAACACCACGACATCTTCAATATGTTTCATTGGTTGATACTTAGCACTTGCAAAATTGCTTGCTATTAACTTTTTATAATACCAATTAAATTTATAATTTTTAATATTACTACTAATCAAAACACTTGTAAAAGGTTGTTGCCCAAATAGTAAAATAGGTGTGTTATCATCCTTAACTATTTTATTTAATCTTTCCCACATATCTTTTAATGGTATAATTTCATCCCATTTACAAGCCGTAGTTCCGTAAGGAATATCTGTAATTATTGCATCTACTTTAACACCTTTCTCAATTAATCTATCTAATTCTTGTAATGCATCTCCATTTATAATATTAAAATCATTTATCATTTTTCTAACTCCTTATTTTTCCATAAAATCAAATATATCCATTACCCCTGCTTCTTTTTCTCTACGTTCTACTTGTGTTATTCCATTTATCCTATCTTGTGCTATATCATAATAACTTTTGTCAATTTCAAATCCTAAAAATTGCCTTCCTAATTCTTTTGCTGCAACTGCTGTTGTGCCACTACCTAAAAACGGGTCAAATATTATATCATTTTCTTGTGTTATATGTAATAAGTGTTTTTTAGTCATTTCGTAAGGTTTAATTGTTGGGTGTTCGTATAAATCTTTATCACTTGTATTTATAGGGCTTTGATACCATTTTGATTTTAATTCATATCCATCATTTAATTTAACACCTTTTTCTCTAAAATGAAAAGCATATTCTAAATCACGCAACCACACATTATTTGTTGCTGGTATTGGATTTGTTTTAACCCAAACAAGTGGTTCAAAATATATTTCTTTATTTGGTAAATTCAAGAAATAATTAATTATGTATTGCATTTGTAATTTTGAAAACCAAATTATAATATTAACTTTTTTCATAACCCTAACAAAGTCATCTAATATTGAATAATCAAAACCACTAATAATACTCGCTTTTGTTAATTCACTACTATTTTTATTTATGCTTTGTGATAATTCACTTGACCCACCACCTCCACCAATATATAGGTATGGCACATCTGTATAAATACAGTCAATACTCTTGTCTGGTATTTCTTTTGTTGCTTTATAACTATCTACGTTATAAATGTTGTTTGGTTTATATTTCACCCCCATAATCACTCCTCCAAAAAATCAAATATATTTTGTATTCCTAATTCTTTTTCTTTATCTTCTTTAATGCTTTCTTTAATAATAGTGTTTGTATCTAACGTTGTTTCATAATCTTTAACTGCACCAATTCTCGCTTTTGCTATCTCAGCATATTCTGGCATAAGTTCAATACCTATCCATGAAAACTTTTCCATTTCACACGCTATTGCCGTTGTTCCACTTCCCAAATACGGGTCTAAACATATACCGTTTGGCGGCGTTATAAGTCTAACAAGGTATCGCATTAAATCAATAGGTTTAACGGTTGGGTGTATGTTTTGTGTAGGTTGTGTTGTAAATCGCTTTTCTACATCTTTCATATCAGTTGAAGAAGTATCACTTTTACCATTAAAAACCTTTTGTTTTTTAGGAAAATCATACAGCCCAAAGTTTCTTTCTTCTTGACTTGCTTTTGCTGTGTAAAAGAAACGTGAAGCACTGCCACTATCACCATAACCCTCAAAGTCGCCTCTTGTGAAATCTGTTACACCATCACCTTGTTTATAATCATTTGCTTTAAAACTTCCCGCTGAACTTTGTGTGTTTGGAAATAAACTTACTACTTCATCACTTCCGTCATGGATTACATTTGCTGGCCACCTCCCCTTTTCACCTACTACGCTTGTAACATCTTTGCTTGCATTAAATATGCCATGTGCTCCACTTCCATTGTTAGTTTGAAATCTCAATGGATCACCTTTATCTTCTTCACTTATAAAATCAATCCTACTCTCATCAATGTTAATACCACCTACACCGTGTTTTAATACATTTTGTGCTACCGTTCCGTCTAACGGTTTACGAGCCATTACGATAGGTTCTAATGCTGGTTTAAGTGCTGTTCCCCAACCGTTCCATTGCTTGGCTTCTTCGGTTGCTGGTGCTGTGATGTCAACTTCTACTGCTTTACTTGCACCAATAGTGTATCTTTTTTTCTCGTTCTTATTTGCTATTCCTGACATTTTTGTTCCTATAACTTCACGTTCAGCACCTAATTTTTTATCTATCGCTTTGCTAATATCCATTGATTTCGGGAAACCACTACCATACAACCACGCTATCATATCTCTTATTTCAAAACCTGCTAAACGAACTGCCATTACCATCCAATCGTATGTTCTTGTCCCAGCAAATGATAATACATATCCACCTGGTTTTAACACTCTATATATTTCTTTCCAAAAGTTAGGTTGTGGAACAAATGCATCCCACTCTTTACCCATAAAGCCTTTGCCTTCAACTTCATAATAACCATCGGTAATCCACGCTTTTAATACTTCATAAGCGTTAGGTTCTTTACCTAAACCATACGGCGGGTCAGTTACTATACTATCTATACTATTATCAGGAAATGTTTTTAATATCTCTAAATTGTTGCCTAAATATATTTTATTTTTTTCAATCATCTTTAATTTCCACCTATACTTGTAATTTTATTTTTAATTCTTTCCCACTCGCTTGAATTTTCGTTTTTAATTTCCAATTCATCTTCCCACCTACCTTGATTTAACCAAGTATATGGATGTGGAATATATTGTTCGTTTTGCCATTGTTTAGTTTGCTTATATTCTTTAATTTTTTCAAGCATAATTTCTACTGTTTCAGGTTTAGGTTTATGCGTCTTAAACCAACTTAAACATTTTGCTTTACCAATTTTTTTAGGATATGCTTTCCAAAAGTCATTAAAGAGTGTATCAATTTGTATCAATTTTGTATCAATTTCGTTAATCGTTGTATCAGTTTGTGGTTCATTTTGATTTTTTAGTGTATCATTTTCGGTTTCGTTTTGCTCAATATATTTATATACTATACTAACCTTACCTATACTATCCTTACCTATGCGGTCATTTGGTTGACAGTTGGTTGTCATTTGGTTGTCATTTGGTTGTTTTACACTATAAACTTCGTTGTTTTTTATCTCTAAAAGGGCATATAAATCAGCATAAACAGTGTCTTTTTTCCTATCTTTTCGTATCATATTATGCAAAAACCAATGCTTGATTACTACTACTCCATTTTCAAAAATTATAACAAATCTTTTAGCAATTAAAATACTCATATCATCTTGACTTGCACCAATAGAACGCATTATTTTTTTAGCATTATTTATAAAACCGTCGTCGTCAGCTTTCATATTTAAGTGAAAGTATAATGCTTGTGTTGATAAAGGCATATCTAAAAATGCGTCGCTATCTATAATTTGATTTGTAAACATCCGTCTTTTTGCCATTTTTTTATCATCTCCTTTGTTATAAAGGTTGCTATTACCATACTAATCACCCAACCTTATGTTCTCTACTTTAACACCACATACTCTTGCGAAATCAATTAAAAGTTGTGCGTTTGGAGTAGTGTTGTTATTTTCCCAATTATTTATCGTATTTACAGTTACTCCTAATAAATCTGCTAATTCTTGTCTTGTAAGATTTGCGTTTACCCTACAAGCCCTTAATGATAGTTTCATATTATCTCCCCTTCCATATTTTATTTTACTACACCTTTGTTTATAACACAAGCATTTTTATAAAAGACATTGTGTTTTGTGTATTTTGCTAAACTATATTTCCTTTCTTATCACAAATAAGTATTTTAGGAATAGGCTTATTTGCTTTTTGTAATTTTGTTGTGATTACTTCCTTAAATCTAACGGGGTTAGTGCCATAGCCACTTGATAAGTGCATTAAAAAGATGGTTTGTGTTTTATCTAAATTAAAAGTTGCGAGTGTATTGCCAGTATTTTCGGCTCCTAAATGCGATTTCATAGTGCGAATATAGTGTTGTTCTTTGAATTTATCGTTGTTTTCTTTGGCATTTTTAAGGGCGAAATACATATCGTTGTGGATGTAGTTAGTTTCAATTATTATGATATTAAATTGATATTTGCTTAAATCATATTTTATATAATTTGTATCAGTTATATATAAAATTCTAAAATTATTTTCTATTGTTATTATATAACCCAAATTCTCTACTTCTACCCCATTTGTGTCTAAATGGTTTAGTGGTATTCCAAACACTGCTATTCCGTCGCCTATCATTTTTTGCTTAAATGGTTTTAATATAAAGTTGTTGTTAAGTTCCATATCATACTTTGTAAATACGCTTTTTGGTGCGTAAGCCTTAACTCCACGCTTTACAAACTCTTTAATCGCTATTGCGTGGTCGTCGTGTTCGTGCGTTATCAATGAAGCGTTTATATCGTTTACTGAATAACCCCAATTAAACAATTTACTTTTTAATGTTTCCGGTGCGAAGCCCATTTCCAAAAGCAAGATAAAGGGAATATCATATTTAGTCCTATATATTTCTAAAATAAATGCGTTTCCTTCACTACTACTGCCTAATGATTTGACTACTACTTTTACTTTTTTATCTTTTTTAGTTTCCATATAATACTCCCTTCTTTATTTTTTATAACATCCAATCGGGCATATTTGGTGCTGGTTCTTCTTCTTTTTCATCTTCAATAATTTCGCCCGTATCAGTATCAAACTCTATGATTTCTTCTTCATTTTCAACTATAAAATCATCACTAACATTTAAGATTTCTTCATTTTCAATTATTTCCACATTGGCATTTTCTTGAAAATCAAGTTCGTTATTTTCTATGGTTTCTTCGGCTGTGGTTGTTTTTGGTTCGTATTTTTCATCTTCAAAAGTATCTTCATAAAGTTTTTGTAAGATAGGATTAGAATAATCTTTTTGATGTTTTCTTGTTGCTAAATTTCTTAATTTTCTTTCTATCATTGCTTCTTTACTAACGCTTGAAGTCCACGCTAAACCTATCATTGCGTTTTCATCCATATATTTTATGAGTTTTCCGTTTACTCTTTTTGTTTTTTCAACTTCAATTTTTCCATTTACAAACTCATCTTTTGTTAATAATTCATCTAAACTATATTTATCTAATTCTCTTAATTTGTTTTCGTCAGCACCATTTTGTCTTATGTGGGCTAACAATGGTCTTTTAACTTCTTCTCTTTCGGCAATAGCAACTTCAATTTCGTTAGAAGTGTTTTTAATTAAATAATATGCGAATAAAGGCTTTTTGCTCTTAAACTTTGGTTGTAGTTTTGGTAAAACCACTTCCCAACCGTCATAATAAGGCGGTGTGAAATCATCTCCTTCGTAAACAATAAAGTACTTGATTTCTTTTACATTTAAGCCAAAATTCCTTAAAATTGCGTCATTTCCAGCACCTTCAATTCCCATTTCTAACTTTTTACCCCAACTGCCATCGCCACGCTTTTGATTTCTTAATATGAAATAACACTCTCTTGGTGTCGCACTTGGATTTAACTTTAAGAAAGCGACTTGTTGTAAAACATTTTCGGCATTGTTTCGGTCTAAATCAGCCCAAACTAAACCATTATTTCTTAACAACTCATCAACTACTCTAATTGCTGACATAATGCGTCTTGTTTCATCTTCGGTAAACTCTAATTTGCTTTCAATAGCATAATTTCTAATACTACTTATATAGCCTTCGGTTGCTAATAACAAACCTGACTTGTTTATTTTTTCTTTATTCATATTTTATTTTCCTTTCTTATAATTCAATAACAGTTAATGTTTCTTGTGAAGCACCAACTCTTGTTGCGAATACTTGTTCGCCTAAATTAAATAATTGCTTTTGGTGTAAATAATCTAAACTTGACAACTCATCTACAAATACAAAACTTGGTAAAATGTTATAGTGCGTTTTAACGGCTTTAATAAAGTTCAATGCTACTCTTGGATAATCGCCGGTGTTAATGTTATTTATGTTAATAAAGTTATCGTGAATATCTTTTGCTAATATATTACAAACTCTACTATCAATAGTGTTATTAGTTATGTTAATCTTAAATAATTCTATCTTAAAGTTTTCTCCAAACTTATCGGCTACTCTATTTTCGGTTTCGCTTAACATTTCTCTTTCAACTTCTTTTGTTAAAAACAATAATTGTTCCACTTCATTTAACCTTTCAATTAAACCTTCTTTTTTTGCTATAAAACCTTCTATATCTTCTTTATATTTTTCAGCTATTAAACGGCTATCAAGGAATTTTTGTAGTTCTAATTTTTGTTCTTTTAGGTTTTCAATTTTGGTATTAAAGTCATTATTTTGGTTTTGTTCTAAATTAAGAATATCGTTTTTAAGGGCTTTAATTTTCGCATTAAGGTTATTAGTCGTTTCATTGTCTAAAACGGCTTTTGGGCTTGTTTTTGTGCGTTCAGCGTCTATTTTAAGCAGTTCGTTAAGTTGGTTTTTAAGTGGTTCAAGTTCGTTTTCTTGTTTTGTGCGTTCATTTTTGTTTTTTTCAAGGTTTTCATTTAAGATTTTAAGTTCCTTATTGTTGGTTTCAATACCTTCGGTTAATTGGTCTAAAACATCTTTTTCTTGTTTGCCTTTTAAGTTTATTTTTTCTAATTCAGCATTGATTATATCTAAATGTTCTTTTGTTTCATTTAAGTAAAATACTTGATTACATTTAGGACAAGTTAAGGTTTCGCTATTGCTCGGGTTTTTAAGTTTTTGCCACTCGCTTGATAAATGCTTTATATTTTCTTTTGTTGTTGTGATTTTATTTTCTTTAACAAAAATATCACTTTCTTTTCGCCTAATTTCATTTTCAATTTCGTTAATCGCCCTACCAAAATCATAAATAGTGTTTTCTAAACTTCTAATATCTTGTCTTAAACCATCTATAAAATAACTGTTATCGCCGTTGTTTTGCTTGGCTTGTTCCTGGTCGTGAAGTTCTTGTAATTTTGCTTGTTCTTTGTAAAGTTCGTTTTCCAACTTTAAGACTTGATTTTCTAAATCTTTAATTAAAATATCACTATTATTTTTATCACTTAAAACACTTATTTCATCTTCAATTTCTTTAATATCATTTTCAACTTGTGATATGTTAATCGCATAATAATTTCTTTCAATTTCGTTCGCTTTTCCTGCAAACTCGCTAATTGTGTTGCTCAAACTTTGAATATCAAACTGTAAGCCATTGTAATTTGTCCTACTATTTCCGGACTTTTCAACCCTTAATCTCTCTTTTAAGGCTTCTAAATCTTTGTTATTTTCATAAAAAGGTTGTTCTAATTTCTTGTATTTTATGTTGTTTTTGATTATGTTTTCCGGTGAAACTTCGCCAGTCATATCAATAATTAAAGCCCTAATATCTTTATAATCTACTTGTTTTAAGTAGTTTGTATTGTAAATTAAACTTGCTAAATCTATATTTCCTAAATGTTTACTTTTACTAAACTCGTTTATTATATCTTGTAAACCTAAATAATCATATAAATTATATAATGCTTGTCTATTAGTTTTTACAACTCCGCCATTGATAGAAAAAACTGTTTCTCTACTTGCTAAATCGCCTTCGTTATTATATTTTTCATAAAAAGTTTTTGCGAATATATAATTGTTGTTAAAAGTTAATTCAACTTGCGTTTTAATACCTTTATCGCTATCGGTTGGAGTTATGTTTTGTAGTTCGCTTTTGCTAACACCAGTAAACAATTTGTCAGTAATCGCCCAATAAATCGCTTCAAGCACATTACTTTTACCAACCCCATTTTTGCCTTCTAAAATAAGTCCATTTTTTTCCGGTCTAATTTCTAAAAACTTAATGTTCCTATAATTTTCTATTACTATTTTTGTTAATAGAATTTGCTTTCTAAAATCATTTTCAAATAAATCCATTTTACTATCTCCTTTTTTTATTTAATTAAAATGGTGCTTCTTCCGTTGTTTCGCCAATCACTTCTTCTGCTGTATCGCCCTTTGTTCTTGTTTCAAGTAAAACAACTTCTCTTACATTTACATTTGTTTGATAAACCGTTTCGCCATTGTCTTTTTTATAGACGTTAGTGCTAATACTTCCAACTACACTAACTCGCATACCTTTTTTACCATACTTTGCTAAATTAGTCGCCCAACCACCCCACGCAACGCAATTTATAAAATCTACTTTTTCTTTATAACCTTGCACTGCTACTGTAAAATTCGCCACTTGCGTTTTACCTGCACTTTTTGCTTCAACATCATTTGTTAATCTTCCAATTAAACTTACTACATTTAAGTCCATATTTTTTTATTCTCCTTTTTCTTCCGTATATTTTTCGGCATATTTTCTAATAATTTCTCTTTCCCAACCATTAAACTGAATTTGCATTTGACCTTCAACTACTTTTTCTACATTTTTGTAATAATAGCCTATTGCCTTATGTAAAATACTTTCACTACTTGGCATAATCGCAACCATTGTTTCTATCATTGATAAAGTTTTATTAAGCATTAAGCTGACGCTTTCAGCGAACTCATCTTGATATGGTATAAAATAACCATTATTATTACTTCCAATAATTGTATTACTTATATTACTTGTTCTAATACTTTTGATTATTTTTCTAACTTCGGCTGTGCTTCCCAATTCAAACTGCAACATTAAACTCTTGCCACTAATTGCGTTTTCTTTACCTAACGCATACTTTTTTAAGAATTCTAAAACTTGCCACTCAATACTTCTTAAATCGTTTTTAACTAATCTTTTTGTTTCTTCTTCTTCATAATAATCCCATAAACTAAACATATATCTATCTCCTTTTTTTACCATTTACCATCTATTAGAATTAAATCATCTAAATTATGTATATTATTAAACAAATCCTGATAATCACTCGCCAACTTTCATTTTTTTTAATCTTTTTTTTAATGTTTTCATTTTTACCCCTAATAAAGCGGATAAGCCCTAAACTTATCTAATTTTATAACTACAAAATCATCTTCTAAATAGTGGTCTATTACCATTTCGTTGTGGTATGCATAACCTTTGTATTTTACTTTTGATAAAAAATCTTCAAATGATAACAAGCCACATTTATTATTGATTACATTGTTAATATCAAAATTAAGTATTTTATCATCATAATCTATTATTACTACTTTATTATTTTTATATGTGTTGAATAATTCTTTTAACTTAACTGTTTTTCTTACCATTAAAACTTACCTTCTTTCGTTTGTTTTCTATGAAATCTTAATGCTTCATAAACGCTTATGTTTTCGCTTATAAAACTGTTTCTTAACTTAATATCGCCCGTTGGTGCTAATGCTAAAACAATACTTTTCGCACTTGACTTACTCGGGAACGACCTTCCTGTCATCCAAAAACTAACTGTCATTGTTGAAACCGACAATAATCTTGCTAAATCAGCTTGATTAAGTCCATTATCATCCAACATCTTACCTAACCAAATACCAATTTCATTGCCTTTATAACCAAACTCCATATTTTACACCCCCCTTCTATTGCTTAAAACTTGTTTTAACCCACCAAATCGCTTGTATTTAAGGTTTTTATTCTTTAAGCGAGTATTTTATCATAGCGTCAATAAACTCGCTTGTATCGTTGATTACTAAATGAGTGTTGTTTTTATCAAGTTTGAATAAATAGTCGCTAATAATCATTTCCATTATTTCAAATGCGTTTACAATAGTTGTGTTATTGTCTTTTGCTATTTTTTCAGCCCAAGCAATGATTACCTTTTTTTCTAACATTTCTTTTGAATTGAATAAAAATTGAAAAGTTCTTTCTTCGCTAACTTTAACATAAATAAAACTTGTATAATTATATTTTCTATCAGTAAATGCTTTTGTTATTATTTTAATCATTATAAAACTCCTTTTCTAATCTCTCTAAAATTAAAACAGCTTCTTCAATATCACTTAAATTAAGGTCGCTTGACATTGTTATTTTAATTTCGCCAGTTATCAAGTTTTTTTCAAGTTCCAACGGCTCATCAAACTCACTATCAAAACTACAATTTAATCTTTTGTTGTTTCTACCAAAAATATAATACTCATAATAACTACTACTTTTTAATTTCATTTTTTCTATCTCCCTTTTTTCTTTCTATTTTTTATTTTCTTTATCTAAAACATATAAAAACTCATTATAATTATTGCCAACCATAATCCAAGTTGCTAAAAACTTCCCACCGTTCATATTATGAAGCGACATCAAGCCAAGCCAATCATACATATTATAAACTCCACTTTTTCTAACTTCTTCAAATCTTACCAAGTTTTTCCAATCCTTTTCAAACAGCTTATGTTTATCTAAAAACTCTTTTTTATTCATTTTTTATCTCCTTTTATCTTCATCAGCTTCTTTTTGTGCTTTCAAAATAAACTTATGGTAAACACCCAATTCAATCACATAATCAATAACTTCATTATCAAAATAGTATTTTAATTTATCATCAATTTCGCCCAAAGTTAAGTTATCGTTATACCTTATAATCTCATATAATCTTTTATAAAAACTTGTTAAAACTATATCTCTAATATCTAATTTCATAATTATTTCTCCTTTTAATTTTTATATTTTCGGGCTTGTTTTAAGTGTAAGCCCTTAACCACTATTTTATAATTAGTGATAGTGTCCGGTAACACTTGCGTCCATTAAAAATGTTTTTTCTGGATTGCTATCTTCGCTAAAATATCTTACACCATCATTAAACTTGTTATCTTTTAATCTTGTAAATACAACTGTATAACCATAAACTAATATATATAACCCATTAAACTTTTTATTTAATAAATAGGCTATATCCACATTGGTTTGGTCGTATCCCCAAACAGCTGTATATGCTTTATCGGTATATTTTAATCCTTCAATTATAGGCAACTTGTCCCAAATAGCCATATAAAGTGAGTTATCGCCGTTGCAATAAAAACGGTTTTTATCTTTATTTAAGGATTTCCAAACAATCGCTTCTCTTATATATTTTAAGTTATTATAATAATCAATGTTATCAGGTCTAAACATATAATTAATGTTAATCAAGGTATCATTTTTATATTTTTCTAATGCTTCATCATAACTGGCCGCATATTGATGAAAATAATTCAATGCGTTTTCATTTTCTTTTAAGTAATCATTTAACATATAATTTTTATATTCTTCTATACTTATATAATCAGTAAATAATTTATTATATATAATTTTATTGCTTGTTTTTTCTTTTGCCTTTGCTGGTGCTTTTTCAAAATCTAAACTGTCAAAATCAATTTTTTCTTTACTTATAAATCCACCCTTAAACTTTGAATAATAAATCTTTACACTTTTTAATAACTCGCTAACTCTCTTAAACTCTTTATAATCTAACTGGTCTTTTAACCTATAAACAAATAAATCGCTATCATCTCTCGTGTCTTTTTCTAACTTTTCAATAAATAAGTCTTTCATTTTCTTTTCTCCTTTACTTCAATACTTTTTAACGGATTAAGCATAACCGGATTTTTAATACAATTCAATGATAGCATATAATTTCTTATACGTCAATAGAAAAGATAAAAATTGTTAAAATAATTTTTTAAGGTATAAAATCAAGCCTTTAATTTTAATAATATAATAATAATGATTAGTTATTTTAATAGTAGTTATTTTAATATAATTTATTTATATATAATATATTTTATATGAATATATGCGTATATATGAGATTAAACATACCCATCAAGCCCTAAATGACTATGTTTATTTTATAGTTGCTTCTTTCAGCTTCTTTTATTTTTAAGTATTTTATTTTATTATTATTGTATTTATTATAATTTATTTTATTTTATTATATATAAAATCTTTATTGTTT
>Ga0209510_1003133_pt1 | contig 15929 bp, 10 predicted proteins | sample BiotimSIPDNA_FD_185749 | JGI IMG/M metagenome (GOLD analysis project Ga0209510, IMG submission 185749) | Anaerobic biogas reactor microbial communites from Washington, USA - Biogas_R1 time_0 SIP DNA (SPAdes) (version 2) | ecosystem: Engineered > Bioreactor > Anaerobic > Unclassified | place... | reverse complement strand
GCGGAACATGCGGCCGGGCCAGGAACTTCGCCTTCCCGCTCGGTGTGGCGAAGCGCAGCCTCGGTACGGTTCCGTCGGTGTGTTCCAGCTTCGGCTGCGACACTCCGTCGTTGAGATACCGCACCGGATTGCGGTCGGCGCCGCCGGGCGGGCACGGCCACTGCACGGGTCCGCGCCGGAGACGGTCGTAGGTGATTCCGCGCAGGTCGTATCCCGTCGACGGATTCGCGAACCCGGTGATCTCGTCGAAGATCTCCTCGGCACTCGAGTACGCGAACGCTTCACCGAAGCCCATTTCCTCGGCCACCCGCGTGATGATCCGCCAGTCGGGCAGGGCGTCACCGACCGGGTCGACCGCCTGCCGGATCAGGTTGAGGGTGCGGTCGGATCCGATGGTGACGTAGTCGGATTCGGACCACAACGCGGCCGGCAACTGGATGTCGGCGTATTCCCCGGTCTCGGTTCCGGCGTAGGCGTCCTGCACGACGACGAGTTCGGCCTTCTCGAGTGCCTCGAGAACGGTTCCGCGGTTCGCGACCGTCGCGACCGGATTGGTACAGATGATCCAGCAGGCCTTGATCTCCCCGGCCGCCATCCGCTCGAACATGTCGATGGTTCCGGTGCCCACCTCGATCCGGAGGGTGCCGGGCTCGAGGCCCCACTGCTGCTCCACGAACGCGCGATCCGCATCGGACAGGACGGAGCGCTGACCGGGCAGTCCCGGCCCCATGTAGCCCATCTCCCGGCCACCCATCGCATTGGGCTGGCCGGTCAGCGAGAACGGGCCGCTGCCCGTGCGGCAGATCGTGCCGGTCGCCAGATGCAGGTTGCAGATCGCATTGGTGTTCCACGTGCCGTGGGTGCTCTGGTTCAACCCCATCGTCCAGCACGTCATCCAGTCGCCGGCCTCACCGATCCAGCGGGCGGCCGTCCGGATGTCGTCCTCGGGGATCCCCGTGATCGCGGCGACCGCGCCGGGGGTGTACTCGGCGAGGAACTCCTCCATCGCCTCCCACCCCTCGGTGTGTTCGTCCACGAACTCCCGATCGACGTGCCCGTTCTCGACGAGCAGGTGCAGCAGGCCGTTCAGGAGGGCCAGGTCGGTGCCCGGTTCGATCCGCAGATACAGATCGGCCTTGTCGGCGGTCGCGGTACGACGCGGATCCACGACGATCAGCTTGGCGCCGGCCTTGACGCGGTCCATCATCCGCAGGAACAGGATCGGGTGGCAATCGGCCATGTTCGAGCCGATGACGAAGAACACGTCGGCGTGGTCGAAGTCCTCGTACGACCCAGGGGGTGCATCCGAACCCAGCGACAGTTTGTATCCGGTGCCGGCACCGGCCATGCACAGTCGCGAGTTCGATTCGATGCCGTTGGTGCCGAGATATCCCTTCGTCAGCTTGTTCGCCAGGTACTGCGACTCGAGCGACATCTGACCCGACACGTACACGGCGACGGCGTCGGGTCCGTGTTCGTCGATGATCGACCGCATCCTGCGGGCGGTCTCGGCGATCGCATCGTCGACGGGAACCGGCATCGGGGTGGCACCGCGCGCACTGCGCACGAGGGCACCGGTGAGTCGGCCGCCACCGGCCAGCATCTCCGCGCTCGTCGCACCCTTGGTGCACAACCGGCCCCGGTTCGTGGGGTGATCCTTGTCGCCGTACGCCTTGACGACCCGCCGCGCGCCCGTCTCCGGGTCGACTGCGACGTCGAGAATCATGCCGCAACCCACACCGCAGTACGAGCAGGCGGTCTTCACCGACGTGATCGCATCCTGCATGTCCCGCTCCTGATCGGCACCGTCTCGAAAGGCCGGTGTCCATGCTGCGGACACGGTGTTGCGACAGGATCAATCGCGGTGATCGGGATGTGACAACTGGCTCACCCCGCACGCCCGAGGTTGTGAGGGATGCGAAACATGCGCAGCGTCCGGGACACACCCGAGTGCGCGGTGCCCGACACGGAACGACCGGGTGAGGCACGAGGCGTACCCGTCCGATGCCGGGACGGTCACACCTGCTGACGCTGCTCCCACCAGGCCCGCAGCCGCGTCTCGGCGTCCGCGCGCTCCAACGGACCCTGGTCCAGACGGAGTTCCTTGAGGAAGTTCCACGCCTCACCGACCACCGGCCCCGCGGGAACACCCAGGATCTCCATGATGGCGTTGCCGTCCAGGTCGGGACGCACCCGCGCGAGATCCTCCTGCTCGGCGATCCGGGCGATCCGCTGCTCGAGATCGTCGTACGTGGCCTGCAGGGCGGCGGCACGCCGCTTGTTGCGGGTCGTGCAGTCGGCACGCACCAGCTTGTGCAGCCGCGGGAGCAGCGCACCGGCGTCGTGCACGTACCGACGCACCGCGGAGTCCGTCCACTGCCCCTTGCCGTAACCGTGGAAGCGCAGATGCAGGAAGACGAGCTGACCGACGTCGTCGACCATCTGCTTCGAGTACTTCAGTGCCCGCATCCGCCGACGCACCAGCTTCGCGCCGACCACCTCGTGGTGGTGGAAACTGACGCCGCCGCCCGGCTCGTTGCGTTTCGTGTCGGGCTTGCCGATGTCGTGCAGCAACGCCGCCCACCGCAACACCAGATCGGGATCGCCGTCCTCGAGGTCGATCGCCTGCTGGAGGACGGTCAGCGAATGCCAGTACACGTCCTTGTGCTGGTGATGCTCGTCGATCTCGAGTTTCATCGCCGGGATCTCCGGGAGCACCCGCTGCGCGAGACCGGTCTCGACCATGATGTCGATGCCCTCGACGGGATAGTCGCCGAGGATCAACTTGTCGAGTTCGGCCTGCACCCGTTCGGCGCTGATCCGCAGGATCTCGTCCGCCATCCGCACGATCGCATCCCGCACCCGTTCGGTCAGGGTGAACCCCAACTGCGAGACGAACCGCGCCGCGCGGAGCATCCGCAGCGGATCGTCGTGGAAGGAGTCCTCGGGGAGCGCCGGGGTGTCGAGGACCCCGGCGACCAGATCGTCCATCCCGCCCAGCGGGTCGACGAAGTCCTCCGCCCCGCCCGGTCCGATGCGGATCGCCATCGCGTTGACCGTGAAATCACGGCGGACCAGGTCGTCCTCGAGCCGGGTGCCGTACTCGACGATCGGGTGCCGGGTGACGCGGTCGTAGGCGTCGCTGCGGTACGTGGTGATCTCGATCTGGTCGGCACCCTTGACCGCGCTGACCGTGCCGAAGTCGATGCCCGTGTCCCACTGGTGGTCCACCCAGCCGCGCAGCAGCTCCTGGACGACCTCGGGGCGCGCGTCGGTGGTGAAGTCGAGGTCGGTGCCGAGCCTGCCCAGCACGGCGTCACGAACGCTGCCGCCGACCAGGTAGAGCTCGTGCCCGGCCTCCGAGAATCGGGTACCGAGCGGAGCGAGCACATCCGACAGGGCACGCAGCGTCGACTCGGCGCCGGCCAGCAGCCGAGTGCGACGGTCGGCGTCCGCGGAGGGGGAGTTCACGTCTTCGAACCTTACCGAGCGGACCGGGAGCATGGTTCGACAGGCACCGACTCCTTTACATCTACTATCTATGAGGTGTCGCCCTCAGAACGTGCCAACCGCAACCGCCGCAGCTCGCGGCGGCGCGGGTCGGGCGGCAAGAACCCCGTCCGCGGTGGCTCCGCGGCGAGCGCTCCCGCAGTTCAGGGGCGTTTACGAACCGTGCGGGAGACGTCGGCCGGGGGTCTGGTCGTGGACGGTCTCGGCGGGCCCACCGATCAATTGTGCGCCGCGTTGATCGGCCGTACGGACCGCCGCGGCCGGTTGCTCTGGTCGCTTCCCAAGGGGCACATCGAGAAGGGTGAGACGGCCGAGGAGACGGCGATGCGGGAGGTGCACGAGGAGACGGGGGTGCGCAGCACCGTCCTCACCGAACTCGGCAGCATCGACTACTGGTTCGTCACGGAAGGCCGGCGCGTCCACAAGACTGTGCATCACTATCTGCTGCGATATCTCGGAGGGGAGTTGTCGGACGCCGACGTCGAGGTCACGGAGGTGGCGTGGGTGCCGCTGCGGGAGCTGCGGACGCGGCTGGCGTACGCCGACGAACGCAAGCTCGCCGCCATCGCCGACCGGCTCATCGCCGATCTCGACCCCGCCTGGTTGCCGGATGCCGACGGACCGGGGGCCCATCTCGCATGAGATCGGTTCTCTCCCGGGCCGCGGCCGCCGTCGTCGCGGTGCTCACGCTCGTTCTCGGTGTCACGGTCGCGGGATTTCCCGTCACCGCGACGGCGCAGCCCGTCGACGAACCCCGGTTCCTGAGGTTGAGCATCGACGAGATCACGCCTCAGGTGGTGTCGACGTCGAGCGATCCCGTGGTGACGGTCAGCGGAACGGTCACGAACATCGGCGATCGGGCGGTCGACGACGTGTGGGTGCGGTTGCAGCGCGCCCCACAGGTCACCGATTCCGGTGAGCTCCGCTCGTCGCTGACCCTCGACCAGTCCGGATTCGACACCGTCGGCAACTTCGAGGAGGTCGCCGACCGTCTCGAGCAGGGAGCGCGTCGGACCTTCCGGCTGGAGCTGCCGTTGCGGTCTTCCCTGGTTCCGTCGCTGAACATCGCGTCGCCGGGGGTGTACCCGCTGTTGGTGAACGTCAACGGCACCCCCGAGTACGGCGGGCAGGCACGTCTCGACGACGCCCGTTTCCTGCTGCCCGTGCTCGGTGTTCCGGAGTCCGGGGAGCACGGTGCCGACGGGTACGAGGCCGACGAGTACGGAGCGGGGGAGTCCGGAGCAGGAGAATCCACGGGCGGCACCGACGACGCCGTGTTCCCCGCCGTCGACGCCACCCCCACCGAACCCGTCCCGACGACGCTGCTGTGGCCGCTCGCGGACACGCCGCGGATCGCGGCGGGTGTCCCGGGTTCGGCCACCGACCCGGTGCGTTTCGTCGACGACACGCTCGCGACGTCGTTGACGGAAGGCGGCAGGCTCGACGGGTTGCTGCGCGCCGCCGAGGACACCGCGGCGAACGATCCGCGGGTCGCCGACGCGATGTGCCTCGCGGTCGATCCCGACCTGCTCGTCTCCGTCGCCGGCATGACCACCGAATACCTCGTCGTCGACGACCCCGCCGACCCGCTCGGCGCCGCCACCCCGGGTTCCGGGACGGATGCGGCGATCGGCTGGCTCGAGCGACTGCGTGGCCTGGCGACACGGATGTGCACGACCCCGCTCCCGTTCGCCCAGGTCGATGTGACGGCGCTGGCGGAACTCCCGGAATCCGCGGGGCGGGACTCGCTCGTCGGCACGGCCCTGGCTGCCCCCGCCGTGATCGTCGACGAACTTCTCGGCGTCGACTCGCTCGACTCGGTGGTGTGGCCCGATGCCGGTGTCCTCACCGAGAAGGCGGGGCTGCTGCTCGCCGAGGACGGTCCCGTGACCGCGCTGCTCGCCGACGCGGCGTTCGACTCCGGGTATTCGGCCCGTCCGTCGACGATGCGGGTCAGCGGCGTCGACGGTTTGACCGCGGCGGTGTTCGACGGCGCGTCCGCCGCGGCCTTCGCCGCGATGGGCGACCGGCCGCAGACCCCGTCGTTCGTGCCGGAGAGCGCACGCTACGACCTGACCGAGGACACGGAGACCGCGCGGTTGCAGGATGCGCTCGCCGCGGTCGCGTGGCCGGCGCTGAACGCCGCGGGTGATTCGGCCCCGGACGGCACCGCGACCGCGGGGGGCTCCACCGATCCCGTGGTGTTCGCCCCACCGCAGGTGTGGTCGCCGTCACCGGACGACGCGGCGGCGACGGTGTCGCTGCTCGGGACGCTCGTGCGGTCCGGGCTCGCGACGCCCCGTCCGTTCCGGGAGGTCGTTGCGGATGCGGCGGCGAAGGCCGGGGACGTCGAGGCCCGGCTCCTCACCTACCCCGAGGAGGCACTCGACGACGGTGTCCCCGTGTCGTCGGCAACGCTCGCCGCCGACCAGGCCGAACGGCTCGACACCCTGCAGGACGCCTTCGTCGAGGATCCCCAGGCACAGCTCACCCCCGGACGGTTCACCGCACCCCTGCGGCACGGCCTTGTCCGCGCACTGTCCTCCGCCGACCGACGCGGCACCGATCCGGAGGCCGCTGCCGCCGCCGCGCTGAACCGCCTCCACGAGACCACCGAGGCGGTGGACCGGGTGTTCGAATCGGTGACGGTGCTGTCGCCGGGCGGGGTCTACACCCTGACCTCGGAACAGAGCCCGCTGGTGCTGGTCGTCCGCAACGATCTGCCGGTGGGGATCACCGTGCGCCTGCACGTCGACGTTCCCGACGGGGTGGAGATCACCGATATCGGGCCGACGCAGCTTCCCCCGCGCGGCAGCCGAACCCTGACCGTGCCGGCACGGATCAGCGAATCCCTGAAGATGGACATCGAGTTCGCGTTGACGACCGAGTCCGGGCTGCCGCTCGGCAGTACCGCGCAGGTGACGGTGCGGTCCAACGCGTACGGGAGGATCATCGCGATCGTCACGGGATGCGCGGGTGCACTGCTGCTGTTCCTCGCCGGACGACGACTTCTGCACAGGTTCCGGGGCGAACCGGACCCGGCCGACGAAGGGTACGAAACGCGATGAGCGGGAACTCGACGCGAGACGCGGGCGCCGGGGCGCGGACGGCGGGCACGGTGTCGGCTCCGACGACCTCTCCCGACGTGACCGGCACCTCCGGTGGGTCGGGGGGTGGCCGGCGCGCACAGAGCCTGCTGGCCGCGACCGGATCCATCGCGGTGGCGACGCTGATCAGCCGGATCACGGGTTTCCTCAAGCAGCTGCTGATCCTCACCCTCCTGGGCGCCGGTGTCGCCAGCTCGTTCACGGTCGCGCACCAGATCCCCAACATGATCTCCGAGCTGGTGCTCGGTGCCGTCCTCACCTCCATCGTCGTGCCCGTGCTGGTCCGTGCAGAACGGGACGATCCCGACGGTGGTGAGAAGTTCATCCGGCGGTTGTTCACCGCCGCGCTGGTGCTGCTCGGGTCGGCGACCGTGCTGGCCGTGGCCGCGGCGCCGTTGCTGACCACGCACATCTTCCTCGACGATTCGGGGCAGGTGTCGACATCGCTGACGACGGCGCTCTCGTTCCTGCTGTTGCCCGCGATCGTGTTCTACGGGTTGTCCGGCCTGTTCACGGGCATCCTCAACACCCGGCAGGTGTTCAAGCCGGGGGCGTGGGCGCCCGTGCTCAACAACGTCGTCGTGCTGTGTGTGCTGGTGCTGTACTACCTGATGCCCGGCGAGATCACCCTCGACCCGGTGCGCATGAGCGACCCGAAACTGCTGGTACTCGGTATCGGTGTGCTGCTCGGTGTCGTCACGCAGGCCATGTCGCTGCTGCCCGCCCTGCGCCGCGAGGGCATCAGCCTCAAACCGCTGTGGGGACTCGACGATCGGCTGCGGCAGTTCGGTGGCATGGCTGCCGCGATCATCCTGTACGTGCTGATCAGTCAGGTCGGCATGATCTTCGCGACCCGCGTGTCGTCGGCAGCCGACGAGGCGGGACCGGCGATCTACAACAACGCGTGGCTGCTGCTGCAGTTGCCCTACGGGGTGCTGGGTGTGACGGTGCTGACGGCGATCATGCCGCGGCTGAGCCGCAACGCGGCCGAGGGCGACACACCCGCCGTCGTGGACGATCTGTCCGTCGCGACCCGCCTGACGATGATCGCGCTGATCCCCATCGTCACCTTCCTCACGATCGCCGGACCCCAGATCGGTACCGCTCTGTATGCGTACGGCAGTTTCGGTGCCGGCAACGCCGACCTGCTCGGCCGTGCCGTCAGCTGGTCGGCGTTCACCCTCATCCCGTATTCGCTGGTGTTGATCCACCTGCGGGTCTTCTACGCGCGGGAACAGGCCTGGACACCGACCTGGATCATCCTGGGGATCACGGCCGTCAAGATCGCGCTGTCCGCGTTGGCCCCGGTCGTCGCGTCCGACAGCGATCAGGTCATCGTCCTGCTCGGCGTCGCCACGGGCGTCGCCTTCACGGTCGGTGCGTTCATCGGCGGGTTCCTGCTGCACCGCACGCTCGGGAACCTGCAGATGACCAACGTCGGCCGCACGGTGTGGCAGGTCCTGGCCGCGTCGGCGGCGGGTGCGGTCACGGTGCTGCTCACCGAACGGCTGCTGCAACTCGACGCGCTCAGCGACCGGCTCGGCGGCATCGGTTCGTTCATCCGCGTCGGCATCACCGGTGTCCTCATGGTGCTGGTCTCGCTCGTGGTGATGTGGCTGCTCAGAGTGCCCGAGATCCTGGCCGTCGAGGCCGCGGTCCGGCGGAGGCTGCGCGGCGGCGCGAGCGACGAACCGGCCGACACCCCCGACGAGACCCCCGGCGGCGCGGCGGCAGCGACGGCGCCGCGACGCCCCGTCCCGCCGCTGCCGCCGTACGTGTACGGCGAGTACGACGCGGAGCGGACGGTGGTGCTGCCACGCATCGACTACGGCGAATACGGTGTCGGTCCGTACGACGCGATCACAGAGGTCATCCCGGCGATCCGGGACTTCCCCGGTCGCGACCGGTCACAGCAACAACTCCCGTACCCTGGTCGTCAGCAGATCCGGTCGGGGCGTCGCGGTCCGCGCTATTTCGTGGCTCCCGGCGACCCCAGGCTCCGCACGGGCAGTGGTGGACGAGTCGACGACGAAGGAGTGATGGTGAGCGACGACCACGCGGCCGGCAAGTCCATGCTCGATGCGAAGGACCGCGCAGGTGCGGACGGGTCGGGTGAGGCGAAGCCGGCGAATTCCGGCTCCCGTGAGACGAAGCCGACGGATTCCGGTTCGGTCGGGGCAGCGAACGAGTCCGCCGCTCGCGGAGCCCCGAGCGACGGCGCGGCCACGCAGGCGGTACCCGCTCCGACGGCACCCGACGCGCCCCGGACGAAGGCGCCGCAGGGTGCGCGACCGGCGCGTCCCGCACGCGAACCGAACCTCGACACCGGCATCATCCCGATCGGCTCCCCTCAGTTGCCTCCGGTGCGCGTCGCCGGATCCGCACCGGCACGTCCGATGCGCGGTCCCGAACTGATCGCCGGCGCGTCGGTGGCGGGTGGGCGGTACCGGCTGCTCGCCCCGCACGGCGGCGCCCGCGGGTTGCGGTTCTGGCAGGCCCTCGACGTGAAGCTCGACCGCGAGGTGGCACTGACGTTCGTCGATGCCGAGCAGCAGGCCGTCGACGCGACGGGACCGGACTCACCCCAGTCGGTGTTGTCGCGCACCCTGCGACTCGGACGGATCAATTCGCCCGGTCTCGCGCGTGTGCTCGACGTCGTGCGCGGCAGTTCGGGTGGCATCGTCGTGTCCGAGTGGACGCCCGGTCGGTCGTTGCGTGAGATGTCGACGACGGAGCCGTCCCCGATCGGCGCGGCCCGGGCGGTGCGTGCCCTCGCCGCCGCCGCGGAGTCCACTCATCGCGCGGGCAGCGCGTTGTCGATCGACCATCCCGACCGGATCCGCATCAGTGTCGCGGGCGACGCGGTGCTGGCCTTCCCCGCGACCTTCTCCGATGCCGACGCGATCTCCGACGTCCACGGTCTCGGCGCGACCCTGTACGGATTGATCACCGGTCGGTGGCCGCTCGACGAACCCGCGGCGCCGGGTGCCCGCGGGGCGGACACCGCGCGCAAGGGCGGCACCGTCGGAGGTATGCCCCCGGCCGAACGCGGCGGTGGTGGGATGCCCGTCGAGCCGCGGGTCCTGCGACCGGATGTGCCTTTCGAGATCTCCGCCGTCGCGGTCCGCGCGTTGTCCACGGACGGTGGTATCCGTACCGCCGCCACGGTTCAGCACATTCTCGATCAGGCGTCGGTCGTCGATCAGAAGACGGACATGATGCCGGCGCTGCGACTCGGTCAGCGTTCCGCGGTCACCGAGAACCATGCACTGAGCGATCCCGAAGCGCTCGCCGAGAAGAAGAAGCATTCGCAGCGCATGATGACCGCGCTGATCGGGTTGGGTATCACCACGGTGGTGCTGCTCGCGCTCATCGGGTGGTGGATCACCAATCTGCTTGCGGGCGATGCGAACGATCTGCCGCTCACCAGCCAGGAATTCGGTCTCACGTCCACCGCGGAGGCGCCCGCTCCTCCCGCGGACCCGACGGGCGCCGCGACACCGGCCGTCGCGTCCGGTCCGGTCGCGGCCACCTCCGTCAGCGTGTATTCCCCCCAGGGAACACCGGATTCGCCGGCGACAGCCGCGCAGGCGATCGACGGGGATCCGAGTACCGAGTGGAGCACCGACGCCTACTTCGATCCGTTTCCGTCGCTGAAGAACGGTGTCGGGTTGCTCGTCACGCTCGCCGAACCCGCCACGCTCACCGACGTCACCGTCACCACCGACACCCCGGGCACCGTCGTGGAGGTGCGCAGTGCTCCGTCCGACAATCCCTCACTCGACCAGACCCAGGTGATCGGTTCCGCCACACTGGGTTCGGGCGAGACCGCGATTCCCGTGGAGGCGAACGGGAGTACGTCACACGTGTTGCTGTGGATCACCGACCTGAGCACGAGCGGTGGCAGCAACAAGAGCGCGATCTCCGAGGTGACGTTCGAAGCCGCACGCTGATCCGGGCTCCGACCGGAACCTCACGAACGGCGCTGCATCCGACGAATCGGATAACATCCGCGCGTGCGAATATTCGGGGGGATCGCCGGTATCGCCGTGTCCTCGTTCCGGGACGGGTCTGACACAGGGGTAGCGGACACAGGGGTAGCGGACACAGGGGTAGCGGACACGGGGAGCCCGGACACGGGGGTGCCGGACACCGCGCTGTTGGCTGCGCACGCGGCGGGCGACGAGCACGCCTTCCGGATACTGGTGCGCCGCCACTACGACTACCTGTGGCAGGTGGCACGCCGGGTGAGTCCGTCCGTGGACGACGCCGCCGACTCCCTTCAGGACGCGCTGCTGTCGGCGCATCGGAGGGCCGCGACGTTCCGTGAGGACGCCGCGGTGCGCAGCTGGTTGCACACCATCGTCGTCAATGCCTGTCTGGATCGGATCCGGCGTTCCCGGGCACGGCCCACCGTGCCGCTGATCGAGGATGCACTGTCGGCGTCGGTGAGCCACGACGATCCCATCGTCGATGTGGAGACGGCCCTCGACATCGCGACGGCGTTGCGATCGCTGACTGCCGACCAGCGTGCCGCGGTCGTCGCCGTCGACGTGGAGGGCTACTCGGTGCGCGATGCGGCCAGGTTGCTGGGTGTTCCGGAGGGCACGGTGAAGAGCCGGTGCTCGCGGGGCCGCACCGTACTCGCGCAACTTCTCGGGGATTTTCGGGGTCGAGGGAACCGATCGTGAGTTCGGTCCGTCTTAATCTGGTGAGTGCATCCGACCCGCCGAGGAGTTCCGCGCATGAACGAGGACGATCTTCCCCGTCCGCCGTACCCTGTCGCGCTGCTGGCCGATCTGCACGCGGGGGTTCTGGACGATGCCGTCGCCGAGCGACTGTGGTCGTCGGTCCGCCGCGACGCCGACGCCATGGCGATTCTCGACCGGTTCGATGACATCCGGCTGCAATTGCGTGAACTGCGGGTACCGGACGTCGACGGCGCGGGTGAGGGCGGACGGATCCCACCCGAGATCGCCGCGCGGATCGACACCGCGCTGGCGGCTCGGGAACGGCCCGCTCCGGCACGGGTCGGACGCTGGGCGGCGGCCGCGGCCGGGATCGGTGTCGCCGCGGCATGCGCCGCCGTCATCGCGTTCGGGTTGCGACCGGGCGGCGACGACACCGCGCCGCAGGCGCAGCCGGCGACCGGTGGGGGCACCCACCTCGTGGACGGCACACTGCCCCCCGACGCACTTCGCGCCGTCGTCGGCAGTTCCGGGCTCGGCCCGCTGTCGGATCCCGACCGGTTGGGGGAGTGCCTGTCGGCGAACGGTTTCGCACCCGATTCGGTGATCGTCGGTTCCCAGGTGATCCGGGGAGCGGGCGACGATGTGATCGCGTTGCTGCTCAGTGGCCCCGTGCCACCCCAACTCACCGCGCTGGTCGTCGGAACACACTGCAGTGCAGCAGATCCCGCGACAGTGCAGGTGGAGGTTCTCGGCTGACGCGGGCTCACCCGCGATCGCGCGCAACCGGCAGGAGCAGTTCGAGGATGCGTGCGCGCAGCGCCGGGGTGTCGTCCTCGGCCGCGATCAGACCGGCGAAGAGCGCCGATCCCGCTGCCATGACCAGCACTGCGCGCGCGTCCAACTGCGCATCCGACAGCTCGGGATCACCGGAGTCGGTTCCCCCGTCGACGAACAGCGCGGTGCTCGGACCGCTGAACGTCCGCCACAGGGCCGTCCGCAGATCCTCGTGGTCGCGCAGCGCCGCGAGCAACCCCGGCAGCGCGGCCCGGACATCGGGGCGGGAGAACAGTTCGGCGCTGGCCGTGACCACCCATTCGATCCACCCTCGCCGGTCGATGCCGTCGTACGGGGCGAGATCCGGTGCGGAGCCCAGCAGCGCGTCGAGAACCAGGTGCGCCTTGGTCGGCCACCGGCGGGTCAGGGTTGCGCGCCCGACTCCCGCCTCACCCGCGAGCGCCCGCATGCTGAGTCCGTCCCACCCCCGTTCGACGAGCATCCTGCGGGTGATCTCGAGGACGTGGGCGTCGATACGCGGGTCGCGGGGGCGTCCGGGTGCGGCGTCAGGCATTCGTCCCTGTTTTCTGAATCGACGGTGGCGGTGCGATGTCCCGCAAGGCTATAGTCGGACCACAATTACGATACCACCGGCATCGAAAGTAGGGGCATGTCTTCGCCGCGACCGACCGTGTTCGAACCCGCCCGTCTCGGACCGCTGACGCTGCGCAACCGCATCGTCAAAGCGGCCACATTCGAAGGAGTCATGCCGCGCGGCGCCGTCTCCGACGAACTCGTCGAGTTCCACACCGAGGTCGCACGCGGCGGAACGGCGCTGACGACCGTCGCCTACTGCTCCGTGTCACCCGCCGGCCGCGTGCACCGCGACACCCTCGTCCTGGATGCCGACGCCGTGCCCGGACTCCGCAGGCTCACCGACTCCGTCCACGCCGAAGGTGCGCTCGCGTCGGCGCAGATCGGTCATGCGGGCCTCGTCGCCAACCAGATCTCCAACGGCATGCGCAGCACCGCCCCGTCCACACGCATCAGCGCGCCCGGAATGGGACTCGTGAAGGGTGCCACCCTCGCCGAACTCGACACGATCGTCGACGATTACGCCACCGCCGCGCGGTACGCCGTGGATTCCGGCTTCGATGCGCTCGAGATCCATCTCGGGCACAACTATCTGCTCAGCTCGTTCTTCAGTCCCAACCTGAACAAGCGCACCGACCGCTACGGCGGCAGCGTCGCGAATCGCAGCGCCTACCCCCGTCGCGTCCTCGAAGCCGTTCGGCGCGCGGTCGGCGACGACGTCGCGATCATCGCGAAGTTCAACATGACCGACGGCGTACCCAAGGGACTGTGGCTCGACGAATCGCTGCCCATCGCGAAACTCATCGAATCGGACGGGCACATCGACGCGATGGAGCTCACGGGCGGAAGCTCCCTGCTCAACGGCATGTACTTCTTCCGCGGCGACGTCCCGATGAAGGAATTCCAGGAGTCGCAGCCGAAACTGGTCGGCTGGGGCCTGAAGCTGTACGGCCCGAGGATCTTCCCGAAGCTCCCGTTCGAGGAGGCGTTCTTCCTGCCGATGGCGCGGCAGTTCCGGTCGGAGTTGTCGCTGCCGCTGATCCTGCTGGGCGGAATCAACCGCCGCGACACGATGGAGACCGCGCTCGACGAAGGCTTCGAGTTCGTCGCGATGGGCCGTGCGCTCCTGCGCGATCCGTATGTCGTCGACAAGATGCGGCGCGAGGTCGCGCACGAGGGTCTGTGCATCCACTGCAACAAGTGCATGCCGACGATCTACACGGGAACCCGCTGCGTGATCCGCGAGACTCTGCGGGACGTCGAACTCGGCGTGTGAACCGTCCGACCGCCTCCGGCTCCCGGCCCGTCCCGGAGCCGTCCGCGGGAGACCGGATGGACACGGTGGTGTCCCGATGTGTGGCGTGAGGCACGGCATACGGGGAACAACACCGTTTACCCTGGTGTTGGTATGTGAAACCCCAGCCCCAGACGACCCGGAAGGCTCACATGTCGACAGCGCCCACGATCCACGACATCATCATCGTCGGTTCGGGACCGGCCGGATACACCGCGGCGATCTACGCCGCCCGCGCCGAACTCGCACCGCTGGTGTTCGAGGGAACCCAGTTCGGCGGTGAACTGATGACCACGACCGAGGTCGAGAACTTCCCCGGATTCCGTGAGGGGATCATGGGTCCCGAACTGATGGATCAGATGCGCGAGCAGGCGCTGCGTTTCGGCGCCGATCTGCGTACCGAGGACGTCGAGGAGATGGACCTCACCGGTGCGGTCAAGACGGTCGTCGCGAACGGCGAAACCTACAGTGCCCGCGCCGTGATCCTCGCGATGGGCGCCGAACCCCGCTATCTCGGGGTACCGGGGGAGGAGCGGCTGCTCGGCCGCGGTGTCTCGGCGTGCGCCACGTGCGACGGGTTCTTCTTCCGCGATCAGGACATCGCCGTCGTCGGCGGCGGCGACTCCGCGATGGAGGAAGCCACCTTCCTCACCCGCTTCGCGCGCAGCGTCACCCTCATCCACCGCAGCGAGAACTTCCGCGCATCGAAGGTCATGCTGGCCCGAGCCCGCGAGAACGACAAGATCCGGTTCGCCACCAACACCCGTGTCGTGGAGGTGCAGGGTGAGAACAGCGTCGAGAATCTCGTCGTGGAGGACACGGTGACCGGTGAACGCCGCGACCTCGCCGTCACCGGTCTGTTCGTCGCCGTGGGTCACGATCCGCGCAGCAGCCTCGTCACCGGCCAGGTGGACCTGGACGGTGAGGGCTACGTGCAGGTCACCGCACCCGGCACCGCCACGTCGCTGCCCGGCGTGTTCGCCGCGGGAGACCTCGTCGACCACACCTACCGGCAGGCCATCACCGCCGCCGGCACCGGTTGTTCCGCCTCGATCGACGCGGAGCGGTGGCTCGCCGCGAATCGCGACGAAGCTGTCGCCGCGGTCTCCGCGTCCGTCTGAGCCCCACCCCGTCGATACCCCCACGGCCGGTCCGGCACCACCTCGAACCGCCGTCCCGCATCAGTTCACCCGATTCCAGGAGGCACAGTGTCCAACACCGTCACCATCACCGACTCGTCGTTCGTCGAGGACGTCCTGCAAGCCGACAAGCCCGTCCTCGTCGACTTCTGGGCGACGTGGTGCGGGCCGTGCAAGATGGTCGCGCCGGTCCTCGAGGAGATCGCCGGTGAGCACGCCGAGAAGCTGACCGTCGCCAAGCTCGACATCGACGCCAACCCGTCGTCGGCGCGTGACTATCAGGTCATGTCGATCCCCACGATGATCCTGTTCTCCGGTGGCAAGCCCGTGAAGACGATCGTCGGCGCCAAGGGCAAGGCGGCGTTGCTGCGCGAACTGGGGGACGTGCTGTAGTACCGTCCCAGGATCAGCCTCGGATACGCCCGGGAAAGCCTGTTCGGAGCGTGTTTGAGACAATCCGTCCGGGTGACGCCCGGCCCTCGGGCCGGGCGCGACCGAGCGGTACCCAGTCAGTTCAGATCAGCGCAGTACGGATCAGCACGGAAAGGCCCGAGACATGCGTCCTCTTCGTCACGGCGATCACGGTCCTGCCGTCGCCGAGATCCGCAGCATCCTGGCGGGTCTGGGATTCCTCCACGACGGGACGCCCGCGCACGGCGGAATCGACGGCGGCGGCGAACTCGATCCCGCGCTCGAGGATGCCGTGTTCGATCGACTCCTCGACGGTGCGGTACGCGCGTTCCAGCAGCAGCGTGGTCTGCTCGTCGACGGCGTCGTCGGTCCCGCCACGTACCGCTCGCTGCGTGAGGCGTCGTACCGG
>Ga0209510_1003124_pt1 | contig 15965 bp, 17 predicted proteins | sample BiotimSIPDNA_FD_185749 | JGI IMG/M metagenome (GOLD analysis project Ga0209510, IMG submission 185749) | Anaerobic biogas reactor microbial communites from Washington, USA - Biogas_R1 time_0 SIP DNA (SPAdes) (version 2) | ecosystem: Engineered > Bioreactor > Anaerobic > Unclassified | place... | reverse complement strand
CCCATGCTCAGTCACTATCTTGTGTTGCGGCAGCCTGCAATGTGTCCTCGTTTATTACATCATGTATGCTACCGGCACTACCCATAAACTCCGTCATGGTTGCTTCACCCTCAGCACTAATTCCTTCCCGCTTAAACACCTTTACTACGGTCTTAAGCAGTATCTTAAAATCCAACCATAACGACTGGTTATCTATATACCATACATCCAGCTCAAATTTGTCTTCCCAGCTGATAGCATTACGTCCATTTACCTGGGCCCAGCCGGTAATCCCCGGCTTTACCTCGTGCCGCCGGGCCTGCTCGGGAGTATAGCGCTCCAGATACTGCATTAGCAGAGGCCGCGGTCCCACCAGGCTCATATCACCCTTAAGTACATTAAATAATTCGGGGAGCTCGTCCAGGCTGGTTTTACGAAGGAATTTTCCCAGGGAGGTAAGCCGCTGCTCATCAGGTAGCAGATTACCCTCTTCATCCCGTTTATTGCTCATAGTTCGAAACTTATACATACGAAAAACCTGTCCGTTCAGCCCTGGCCGCATCTGGTGAAACATTATCGGCCATCCCATCTGTATCCATATTACAACCGTTATAACCACCAATATAGGAGATAGCACAATCAGCCCCAGTCCGGCTACTACTATATCTATACAACGTTTTACAACCGGGTACATGCTTTCCCCTCCCCGATATTTCGTTCTAACCTTTAACTGCCGTCTGTTCTGGACTTGCCTTGTCCTTCTCCTTCTTTCTTTCAGCTTCATCCAACGATTTATCCCTTAACTTCCCTGCTGATGCTGCCACCAGAAAAGAATTAAAAAATGCCAAAGCATACATCCTCCAATCCGTTTTATCCCCTCCGGAAGCGACATTAGCAATAATCAGTATTACAAATGCACATAATGCCGCATATAAATCCGTTCCCCATTTCCAGTATTTACAATCGTCTATTATTCTACCAGTATATAATACAATCAAAAAAGTAATCATAGCCGCCCCGGATAAAGTCATTAATGTTTCCCATGACAATAAGCTATCTGCCATGCCTTCCCATCCTCCGTTTTTCCCCGCTCCTGGCTAAATCATTCCCATCTCCGATAAAAAGCCTACCGCCTTATCAATTGAACCCTGGGATATGTCCCAGCCAAATTGTTTGGCCTCAATAGCAACCTCATCGGGCTGAATAGCTGTGTTACTTTCCTTCAGTATATGATAAGTCTTAGCCGCGATAGAAAGCGAAACATAATCCTCATCCCCCGCCTGGGAGAGCTTCTCTAAGCAACCTTTGATTTCCCTATATTCATCAGGTTTTCGCCTTTCCAAATCACGTAAGACCTCCAAGCCGTCGGCAGTAAGCGTATAATCAAACCTCTTCTTTTCAAAACCCGTTTCTTCATCTACTCCAAAACCTACTGTTTTCTGTTCTACCAACCCCAGAGCTTTACATTTGCCAATTGAATTATCCAATTCCGGGGAATATGGTCCATAATAATGGGGATTATATGGTAACCCCAAGTCTAATAAGACATTCAAAAAATAGGCCTTTTTTTGAATCAATGTTTTCCCCCGCATCGTTCCTCCTGCTTCCCCTAACATCAACAGGAAAACCTCAGATGCTTTCATTGTTTCCCTCCTCACCACTATCTTTAATCACATTTTCAATTAAAACTTCAATCTGCTCCGAATACTCGCGGAGCCGAACCTTCTTATCCTTATCACCCTTATAAACAATTGGGGCATAAACCTCAAGAAACTCATCTTTTTCAGCCTCATTAATAGAACGAAATAATAACGATTCTTCTTCAAATATATCTGGAGTATTGCCCTGTAAAACTAATATAGAGCCTTCTGAGTTCCTTGATTGCTCCCTTACTGACTGTATAGTAAATTTATTTGCAATAACTAGAAATGGGTCAATACCAATGTGTATACCAATAGCATTTTCAATATCCTTACGAAACTTATTAAATTCTTCAGATATTCGTTGGCGTATAACTGGTTTCTTAAAATCCCCTATCCGTTTGGTAAAAATCCTTTTAAACAGCTTTCTTTCTGTCAATCTTTGAAATATATGTTTGCAATACCCTTGAGGAGTTTGGTCAGAGCAAATGGTAGTTACTAACACTTCATCGTTCCATTTTAACCATTCCTTTAAAAATTCAGGAGAACCATCATAGGTATAAAGCTTACACAGATAATCAATCTTATCCTTGGTAATACCTAATTCAATTGCCCGAATAATCATAGAATCAGTTATTAAACGGATTTTATGCCGGTATACCTGAGTAGTCATATAATATTTTGCCAGTACAAACTGTTCCAAAGTATGTACACCATCTGCCGATATTGCTAAAACCCTTTCGTCCATATCTCTTTTAACATCCATAGTGTCTATTAACCGCTCAATATCATAAATTCCATATTTCACTCCGCAAAAATAACTATCTCTGAGTAAATAGTCCTGTTTATCTGCATCCAATGGCCCGGATATAATATCCTTTAAAATACGTTCTCCCCATTCCCCTTTAAGAACACCCACAATTTGCTCTTGAAGTCGTTCACCAAGCAGTTTGGTCAAATTATCATCATGTAAAATCAACTCGTAGGTTATAATCTCATGGATTTTTTCCTTGTCAGTTGTTAAAGTTACCTTTTCCTTATCATAAAATTTATCGACTATTGACTCCGAAACATGCGAGAACGGCCCATGTCCCACGTCATGTAATAAGGCTGCAAATCGTACAATCCTTATACTTTCCATATCATCATTATCATTAAGTAATTGACCGGATAATCGGCCTGCCAGGTGCATTACTCCCAGGGAATGGTCAAACCTGGTATGTAAAGCTCCGGGATAAACCATAGAAGCTAGAGCCAGTTGTTTAATCTTCCTTAACCGTTGAAATAACGGGGTGTCAATAATTTCTTCTTCCACAGAACTTCTATGAATAAATCCATGCACCGGATCTCTTATCTCACGCATTTTCACTCACCTCCAAGATGATATTAAATTAAATTGGAGTTCGTGATAGCATATGTAATTACCTGCCAATAATGGGTAATATTTTTGAATTGGGTACATACTGGTTTCATATAAGCATTTTTATTGATTGCTGGAGTTTCACAATCGGTGGAATCTCCTAATTATAATTACTTTCAAATCACCCTACTTATCCTCTAAAACCCCTTACCAATTTCATACTATACTAAATCTAAATGCCCCGCTATTATCCCCACAGACCTGGAAACATCAAAATGTTCCTCCAGATAACGCCTTCCCTTTTGCCCCATCTTAGTTCTCATAACTCTATCTTCACATAGAACCCTTACCTGTTCCTTAAATCCTTCCCTATCACCTGAATAGGCCCATAGACCACATTGAGTTTCGTTCAGAAGCACCCTGATGTCAGAAGCGTTATCTGTTGCCGCCAGGATAGGTAATGCCATGTCCATATATGCCAGTGTCCGGGAAGGATAGTTCGGTATGGTAAATCGCTTGTCCAGGCAAACTAATCCTACATCACACTCAAACATTAGACGATCATAATCTGCCTTAGGTAAATGTCTAAGAAGAGACAGATTATTTAATTGCAACTGTTTAACTTTTGCTTCTATTCTATCCCTTTCAGTTCCATCTCCAACGATTACAAAATAGGCCTGCTTGTAGTCACGTAGTTCATATATGCAATCAACCAGAAAATCTATACCCTGTGGAATTCCCAGATTTCCACCAAACACAAAAACAATTTTATCCGTAGGTATTCCTAGCTTTTCCCGTATCTCATATGAACACTGGGTTGAGTTATGTGGCATAACCTTAATGGTATTCGGAAACAGCTCCACCTTGCCTTCATCTATTTCCGGGTTGTTTTTTAAAACATAAGCTACATTGGCGGGAGACATACAACCTATATAATCCGAAATGGTATAAATCTTCTGTTCCTTTTTTCTAAAATATCTATAAATAAGACTTCCAGGTTTCATAAGCCCCATATCAACTGCGTTTTGTGGGAAAATATCTTTTAACATCAGATAGGTACGGCTGTCATGTTTGTCTTTGAAGTGTCTAACAACTTTTTCAAAGGTAATCGGCGGGGTTGCATACATCAGCATATCAAAATGAACACCTTTAAAATATCTGTTTATCGCAGCCAGATACTGTCTTTCAATACTTATTGTAGAAATACCCTTTTCAATAAAATTGGTTTTGGTAATATTGCCGGTTCTTACCAATAAAATATGTATGTTATCCTTTCTAATCAATTTAGTAGGAAGATTGGCTCTTTTTTCCCGGGGAGAAACCACGTACATGTTAATTCCTGTACTTGCAAGCTCTCTGACCAGATCGGTATAAATGCCCCCTTGCTCTATATCTTCCATGCTCGATAACGTCAAAAACAGAATATTCAAAATATCACCTTTGTGACGAACTATGCCGTTCATCCTTTTCGTATATTATTTATAATATACCTGCATAGTTTCGTAATTTCGATACATCATATCCACCAACTCCGCCCAGGAAGGCGGATTATACCCGGTAGCCTCCCTAAATCGGGAAGAGTCCAACGACCGGTCATTGAAAACATCATCAAATGGTTGAATCTCTATTTCCTTGGAATAACGTTTGGCAACCAGTTTTAATAGGTCATATTTAGAAATAGGTTCAGCGGAAACGTGGTATAAGCCACTTAACTGGGGGTTAGGAAGAACGTACTCCTTTATCACCCGGGCAAATTCTACCGTAGGAATCCCCGAGTAAATAGCCCTAGTAAATCCATTTATCGTACCTTCCTGAGCAAGAAACCATTCAATCAATCCCAGCTTCCCTTTTAGCTCATGCCCAATTATTGAAGTCCGCAAAGTAATACAGTGAGGATACTCCACTTCCCCCAGGAATTTGGATCGTCCATAAAGGTCGGTAGCATCGGACGGGTCTGCTTCGGTGTAATTACCCTTACTTCCATTAAAAACACAATCCGTACTAACTTGAATCATTCTGGCACCTGCGGTACGGCAGACTAAAGATACCCGGTGAGGGAGCAATGAATTGGAGGTAATAGCTGATAATGGGTCGTTTGCCAGGGGTAATTGTTTAATCAAACCTATACAATTAATAACGATATCCGGTTGAATAGATGCCAGAGCCCGAATAACGGTATCAAAATTATCTGCATCAACGTTTATCCTGATTTTCTTCCTTAAATCAGGTGAAAACCACTGCTCAAAGTGCTTGCCGCTGCGTGCGGTAGCATAGACATCCAAATCGCTACATTTTGATAGCTCATAGAAGAGGCCATGACCTATCATGCCTGTCCCCCCGAGAATAAGCAGTTTCTTCCTCTCCATTGTTCTTCTCCCCTTTTAAGTTAGTCTTTATTCCATACCGTCCGATTCACATAATCCGTATAACTTAATATAATCCGTACCACTTTTTCCGAAACATTAGGCATACTATAATCTTTAACTCGGTATAAAGCTCGTTCATTACCCCGTGGTTGAGCCTCTAAAATACTCAAGGCTTGCATAACCCGGTTAATTTCCAGGCCAGTCATTATGACTGCTGCTTCTTCCATACCTTCTGGACGCTCGTGGGCTTCACGAATATTTAAAGCCGGGAAGTTTAAAATAGAAGATTCCTCAGTGATTGTACCACTATCGGATAACACCACATAAGCGTTTTCTTGCAGCTTGACATAATCTAAAAAACCCAGTGGCTTAAGAAGTTCTACCTTAGCATCTAATTCAACTTCTTTATCCATGAACCTTTTTCTGGTTCGAGGATGAGTAGATACAATTATTCTCTTATTATAATGTCTGGCCAAAGTATTAAGAATGTTTACCAGTTTCATTAGGTTTTTATCCGAATCTACGTTTTCTTCACGATGGGCACTGACCAGAAAATAATCATATTTACTAAGTTCCAGCCTATCTAGGATATTCGAATCATCAATCTGTTCCTTATAAAAAGATAATACCTCAAACATGGGACTACCCGTTTTAATAATCCTATCCGCCGGAATACCCTCTCTCAACAAGTACTCCCGTGCTATATCGCTATAAGGAAGGTTAATATCACTTACATGGTCAACAATAGAACGATTAGTCTCCTCCGGTACTCGTTGATCAAAACAGCGATTACCTGCTTCCATGTGAAAAATGGGAATCTTACGCCTTTTAGCAGGTATTACAGACAGGCAGCTATTGGTATCACCTAGTACCAACAAGGCGTCAGGTCTTTGTTCCTCTAAAATCGGATCTACATTAATAATGATATTACCAATAGTTCCCGCCAATGAAACCCCGGCTACTCCTAAATAATAATCTGGCTTTCTTAAGCCCAAGTCCTTAAAAAATACTTCATTTAATTCATAATCATAATTCTGACCGGTATGTACCAAAACATGCTCTGTATAAAGATCCAGTTTCGCAATTACACGTGATAGGCGGATAATCTCCGGCCTGGTTCCTACTACGGTCATTACTTTTAGTTTTACCATGGTTATACCTCATTCTAGATTTATATCGTTTCCTAAACTCTACATTGGCCTCAAACTACAAGTTACTCAGGTAAGAAAGACTGATATGTAGCATACAAGCACTTTGTCAAATTATCCGATAAATCATCCATAGTTAGGGAGCTGTTAGCACGAAATTCATAAATCGTATCCGCTAACTTCCCCAGGGTAATTTTATATACAGGACTAACTGAAGGCCGCTCTACTCCCGATTGTCCGTGGTTCTTTAAAATAGATATAAAACTTTCTAACACATCATCAATGTACACCAGTTCAAGCTCTCTATTGGGATCAGAAATACTTATATTCATGTCTCGGGCAATATTGTAGCAGAATGTAGCTACTACCGTATTGTAATTGGGCCGGGACCATTTCCCGAAAACTCCAGGCAATCTATAAATGTAGACCGGCGCATTAGTTTTTTTATGATATTTTATTAACAGCTCTTCGGTCGCTTTTTTACTTAATCCATAAGGATTATCTAGCACAGCCTGGGCTGAAGAGGAGAATACTATGATTGGTTTTTGTTTCAGGTTTTCTAATATATTTATAATCTCCCCGGTTAAGTCAACATTCATATTAAAATCGGAAGGATGTTCAGGGCGGTTAATTCCCGCTAAATGATAAATTAGATCAACCCCCTGAACTATATCGTCCAGACTGGCTGTACTGTTTCTATCGTAGCACCTAATATCCACACCATCCAGATGAGATAGACATTCAAGCAGGTTTTTGCCAATAAATCCATCAGATCCCGTAACTGCAACTCTGGTCATGTGCTTCCCTCCCCGATAAGGCATCCTTAACAAAATCCAAGGACATTAGCAGCTCTTTTATCTCATTAACATTAAGCCTTCTTGTATTATGAGAATTATAGTCCTCCTGATAGGAAAGCTCCTCCTTACCCTCAACAAAATACTTATTATAATTCAAATCACGGTTATCTGCCGGTACCCGGTAATACCCGCCCAAATCCTCAGCCCGCACCAATTCCTCACGGGTCAGCAGGGTTTCATAGAGCTTCTCCCCATGCCGGGTGCCAATAATCTTAATATCGTTATCAGCATTAAACAGTTCCTTAACTGCCAGGGCTAAGTCTCCGATAGTAGCAGCAGGAGCCTTCTGTGCAAAAATATCACCCTGGGAGCCATGCTCATAAGCATAGAGTACCAAGTCCACCGCATCCTCAATAGACATTAGAAACCTGGTCATATTGGGGTCAGTTACGGTTAAAGGTTGCCCCCTTTTAATCTGATCAACAAACAAAGGAATAACCGACCCCCTGGATGCCATCACATTACCATAACGAGTACCACAAAATACTGTACCCTTTTCATCCATAGTTCGAGCTTTAGCCACCATGACCTTCTCCATCATGGCTTTGGAAATCCCCATGGCATTTATCGGGTAAACGGCCTTATCCGTACTCAATACAATCATATTTTTAACCTGATTTTTAATAGCAGCATTCAGTACATTTTCAGTACCTAGTATATTAGTCCGTACCGCTTCCATGGGATAAAACTCACAGGAAGGCACCTGCTTCAGAGCCGCGGCATGAAATACATAATCAACACCATAGAGCGCAGACTCTATACTTTCATAATTACGAACATCACCTATGTAAAACTTTATTTTATTGTTCATTAATTGGGTCCGCATGTCATATTGTTTCTTCTCATCCCGGCTAAAGATACGAATTTCTTTCATATCGTTATCAAGAAAACGTTTCAAGACTGCGTTCCCAAAGGTACCAGTACCACCGGTAATGAGTAGGGTTTTGCCTGTAAACATTTAGTAGTTGCCCCCCTGCACTCATACGAATAGATTAACCATTTGATAGTTTCTTTTTTATATTTAGTTTAGTACTTAATTTGATTTTCCTAAGAAAACATTGTCATTCCGTAATAGTTTACGATTATGCATGTTCCTAAATATTAAGTCTAGAATAGACATTAAAAATATGAATCTTGACCGAATTTTCATTATCAATGGTCTTTTAATAATGCTTGCATTTCTGCCATGAATTCTTCGATATAATACAATGTCTTCAAGGTGATAACTCTTCTTCTGCAATATACTAGCCTTGGCAATCCATAGGTCATGTGATTCAATATAATTCGGAAATGGTAATATTGCGCTTAGCAATTCCCTTTTAAATGCCATTGCGCATCCACTATATGCTCCAGTACCTAGAAAAATTCTGAACAAATTTTTTGACGTTTTTCGGGATTCATACTCCTTAAGGGCTATAATCGGGTAATCCAAATCATTACCATCACTATCTATAAATCGTGAATTACCGGAAACCAAATTAATATCATTTCCTTTTAAGATTTCTAGCATTTTTTTAGCACGATTCTCAGGCCATATATCGTCTTGGTCAGCCATAAATATGAATTCATTTTTTGATGAGGCAATAGCTTTTTCAAAACTTTTGTTTACACCCAAATTAACTTTATTAGCAATCACTTTTATTCTTGAATCTTCAATACTCTTTAATATACTTAACGTAGAATCTGTAGAACAATCATCAATAATTATGAACTCATCACCATCTATGAGTTGATTTATAATGGAATTAATTTGATCAGTTAAATATTTTGAACCATTATACGTCGCCATACATACACTTATTGTTTCTAAACGCATATTCTCCCCCATCAAAATCACAAATCACCTTGCAAAATTCTGACTTGTTTTGTTATATCTAATTATTTCCGTCCAATACCATAAAATTACTAAAGCACCCATTGAGTTAACGAAAATTGGATTTGACATCGACATAGCAATATATATCAGAAACATCATAAGAACTTCTTTACCCTGTCCTTTGTATGAATTTAGTTTAAAGACCGGAAATATCCAAAAAAAGTAAAGTAAAAAAGCTAATGGGATACCGAAATACCTAACCACATCTAAAACAGTTATCTCAGTATGAGCCGTATATCTATTACTGCCTTCTGAATAATAATATGATGCCAATCCATCACCCAATAAAACATTTTGTGTTGTTAAATTATCAATGAAGGACTGAACATGGCCTATCTTAACCTTATTGGATACTTCATTTGGATTAAATACATCACTATTAAAGCCAATAAAGATAGTGGCAAAAATAAAAATGCAAAAGGTTACATTTAATGCAAACAATTTGGTGTATCCTTTTGTTCTTGTGATCATTAAGGCAACTATACCTAATATTAATCCAATAACTAAAGCTCTTGCACTACTCAGGCACATTGTAAAAGCCATTAATATTATAATTAAGAATGTCTTAAACTCCCTTTTTATCAAAAAATCTTTGAAAAATAGACAAGCTGAAAGAAATAAGAAGGGGACTGTACCCAAATGAAAGAATAACCTATCCTCTCCAAAGTATCCGCGCAATCCTGCGGCAACTAGATTATAGTTTTTAAGTGTTTCAAGAACATTATATACTACATCAACTTTATTAATAAATAACATGTAAAGAACAAGTGTTAAAACCATTAATATAATCCCACAAATTTTCACTAACTTATTGATATCAATGCCACTTTGTTGTATTGGATAAATTAAAAATAAACTTAAAGGGAACAGTGCGAATTGGATAGCAAGACTAGTATCTACATTCCCAGTTAAAGAATTAATATATCCATAAAAAAAAATCATCAATATAAAAACTGGTGACATTGTTGACATCACAAACTGTTTTTTTTGATTAAGCTGAATAACTGTTAAAAAAACAAGTATTACAAATGCTATCTTATTTATAATAGCAATGGGTACAATCAATGTGCTTATAAAATAAATATATAGCAATACTATAACTGCTTTTTTTATGTTGAAAATACTAACTCACCCCATTAATAATAGCAAGTAGTGGCATTTGTACCCTAATTTATCTAAAGTTACGTTTTTCAAATCCAATGAGTTGAGCTAATTTAATAGCTGCGTTTATCAAAGTTAAACTCGATTTGTAATCTCTATAGGTTTTATTCTCACCATTCATAAGTTTTTCGAATTCGGCTTTAGTAATTCCCAATTTGCGAGCAATAACATCCATATCCTGCATAGCTTCTTCAACTGGATAAGGGGGTTCTTTCAATATCTTCAGCGCTTCTTCTCTTGTAAGTTGCCCTGTCACGATAAGACTGGAGAAATGGGCACGTCTTTTGTCATAGCCAAACTTTTTAGGTAACCAATACCCTTCATAAAACCTGGTAAAAACATTTTCGAAATGCTTATTTTGGTACCTTTCCCAGCCAAACCGTTCGGATAATTCATTTATAGTGTCTTCTTTTACATAAGGAGTTAGATTAAGAGGTTGAACTATTGTCATTCCTTTTATGTATCGATAATACAAACGATATTTGAACATTCCACACATGGGGAATTTCCTCAAGGGTCTAGTTCCAAATTTCCTGTGAATATCTTTAATTTGGGTAAGATCATTTACATATGCCCATTCAATTGGTTCCCGAATACACTCCGTAGAAAAATTGGCACCGGTTAGTACATACTTAAAACCATTTCTAGCGGCGAAATTATATAGTGCAGCAAATATTGCATGATCTTGTGGCGTATCTTGATATGGCACTTGGGATTTAAAATATGCAAGCTGTAAATCTTTCATTTCCTCCCAATCTACAACTTCAGTATAAACATCCAGATCCAATTCCTTTATTAGGCGCTCAACGTTCTTATTGGCAACATCTAAATTCCAACCGGTGTCAACACAAAATACTAACGGGCGAAGGCCGAGCTTTTTTTTGGCAAGATAAACCAAATAGGAGCTATCTACTCCCCCACTGAGGCCAATCAGACAATCATACTTTTTATTTTTGCCATGCCGTTTTATATTACTCACGATCTTCTCCAATTCCCTAATACCCGTTTCATCCGGATACCAGTTGGGCAATATATTTTTATAAAAATTATTACAATGATCGCAATATCCTTTCTCATCAAACTGTATTTTGGAATCAGTAGTATCCATTACACAATTAGCACAAATCTTATATTCTTGATACTTCATTATCATGCTCCTTAATCAATAACGGTGAAAAATATGATAAGCAGTCATCTTGGCATAAGCTTTATTATTTAAAAACAACAATTGTTTTATTATTCTAAATATTAATATGATTGGATACAAGCCTCTATCAATTTTTGATGCAAATAGTCTAATAAACAATGCTTCTGCATGCAAAATGCTTTCATAACGTTCTATTGTCATATAATGATTATAATTTGATACGCTAAGATTATGTTTTATTGTTTCATCCATAAGATAAATCTTTTTTTTGTTTAATTGGATAGTATGAAATAACCAGTCATCTAGACAATCTAATTTAAATAACTTATTGAACCCACCAATGTTATTTAAAAAAGAACTCCTAATAACACTTCCAGAATTAATTACGGCTACATTTTCGTGAATGTAACCTAAAGTTTTTATTGTGTAGGGTCGAATTATTCTCCCGGGCCATATTCGCGCTGGAGATATAATATTAGTCTCAGTAGACTCATCAACAACTTTTGGAATTATTGCAACTACTTCATCATCGCATACTATATGTTCCAGTGTTTTTCTTAGTTCTTCAAAATAATTAACAGGTAGCCGAGAATCCTGATCTAACAACATTATCCAGCTAATATTGTGTTTATTGGCCAAGTTTAATGCCATATTATAAGCTGATACCAACCCCCCATTATCTGGATCGTGAATATATGAATAAGTATATATATTTGAATTATTCTCTTCAAATAGCTGACTTATCGGGCTGTTGTCATAGAGTAAAATTTCAAAAGAAAATTCATCCTCCGATACGTTATTAATTGCTTCCCTTAATGTTATGAATGTTTTTGACTCTGAATATATAGTCTTATACAGGACTATCACAATAACAAGTTTTGTCAATATTAGCCCTCCGTTTGTTTATACCACTACCGGAAGTATTTATCTATAACAACTATCCATTTCGATAAGAAACCTATTCCAATTACATATTTTAATTCCATATGTCTCTTCTACGTTTTTATTATCTAATATAGAGCTCATTGGCCTTATAGCTGCCGTCGGATACTCCCTACTGACAATTGGTATTAACTGTTTTAGTTTCCTATCTGAATCAGGAATGCTCTTAAAAATCCTCTCCGCAAACCCATACCAACTGGTCTGCCCCCCGGCAGTCATGTGGTATATTCCCTTTCTTTCCTCAAAATACCCATTAAGCCCTTCTTCCCGATTGATTCCCTGGGCGAGTATCAGGGCGGTAGACTCGGCAATCATGCGGCACCAGGTGGGGGCGCCGATCTGGTCATCTACTACTCTTATCTCTTCTCGTTCCCGGGCTAATCGCAACATGGTTAGGAAAAAGTTCTGGCCTCGGGTTCCGTAAACCCAGGAGGTTCTAAATATTAAATGATTCCCATCAACGGCCTCTATAGCCTGCTCACCTGCCAGCTTCGTTTTTCCATATACATTTAAGGGATTGGGAACATCCTCCTCGGTATAAGGGGTGTCTTTGGTTCCATCAAAAACATAATCGGTAGAATAATGTACCAATAGGGCTCCCAGCTTTTTGGCTTCTTCAGCCAGTACCCCGGGGGCATCACCGTTTATAGCCATAGCCAAGTCAGGTTCTGATTCCGCTTTATCTACAGCGGTATAGGCAGCAGCATTGACTATGATATCCGGCTTAAGCTCCTGCACGATGCTGCGTACATCACCGACTCGCACTAAATCAAGCTCTTCCTGGTCCAGTGCCATAACATTTCCCAGCGGAGCCAGGGTGCGCTGCAATTCCCAGCCCACCTGACCATTCTTACCTAAGAGAAGAATTTTTCTACGGTTGCTTTCATTATTATCCATGAGGTTCACTCCATTGGGGTAGTTTGTTAAGATCAATCTCCCTTAACAACGGGTATTTCGTATCTTTATCTGATAATAAGGGCTCCTTCACCGGCCAATCGATGCCCAAGTCTGGGTCGTTCCAGGCGATGCCACCTTCGGTTGCAGGGCTATAAAAGTCAGTACACTTATAGGCAAATAATGCAGTTTCACTCAATACACAGTAACCATGGGCAAAGCCTTCCGGTATAAAAAACTGCATCTTATTCTCAGCCGACAGTTCCACCCCATACCACTGCCCGAAACTGGGTGAACCGACCCTGATATCCACGGCTACATCATATACCCTGCCCTGCAGCACATAAACCAGTTTCCCCTGGGCATTAGGTTGCTGGTAATGTAATCCCCGTAAAACACCATAGCTGGAATAGGACAGGTTATCCTGTACGAAATTAACATCCAGACCGGCCTCTGCATATCGTTTAGCATTCCAGGTTTCCATAAAAAAACCGCGCTGATCCCCAAATACATCCGGTTCTATTACTAGTAACCCGGGAATCTCTGGTTTTAAGATCTTCAATTTGTTCCCTCCCCGTCAAGGAGATTAAGTAAATATTGTCCATAGCCGTTTTTTCTTAAAGGATCGGCTATCTTCATCACTTCATCTTTATTTATCCATCCCATACGATAGGCTATTTCCTCGGGGCAGGATATTTTCAGACCCTGACGTTCTTCTACGGTTTGGACAAAACTGGATGCCTGCAACAGAGATTCATGGGTGCCGGTATCCAACCAGGCATAGCCCCGACCTAATTTTTCTACCCTTAACTGTGATTTTTCTAGGTACAGGCGATTCAGGTCAGTAATCTCAAGCTCTCCCCGGGCAGAAGGTTTCAGACTACTTGCCAGATCCACCACTTGATTATCATAAAAATAAAGCCCGGTCACAGCATAATTAGACTTCGGATTGGCCGGCTTTTCCTCCAAGCTTAAGGCCCGATCCTGAGCATCAAACTCAACCACTCCATATTGGCGAGCATCCTTTACCCAATAGGCAAATACCGTGGCTCCTTCCTCCTGTTTTGCGGCATGTTGTAACTTTTCAACTAAGCCATGCCCATAGAAAATATTATCACCCAGTATCATGGCACAGGGATCATCGGCAATAAAATCCTTTCCAATAATAAAGGCCTGGGCTAATCCATCAGGGCTAGGCTGGACTGCGTACTGTATATGTATTCCCCATTGCCTCCCATCGTTTAGCTGTTTTTGAAACAGGGGCTGATCTTGGGGGGTGGTTATAACTAAAATGTCTTTAATCCCGGCTAACATTAAGATGCTCAAGGGATAATATATCATTGGTTTATCATAAATAGGCATGAGCTGTTTGCTTATTACCTGGGTCAAAGGATAAAGCCGGGTACCTGACCCTCCCGCCAGAATAATCCCTTTTGTAATCACTTTACTTTCCTCCCCATTAATACTTTAAACTGTTCCTAACCCTAATCGCTGCCGCTGGTAGCTGCCATCCTGGACATTTTGGCACCATTCCGGATTATCCAAATACCATTGTATTGTTTTACTCAAGCCACTATTAAAATCCTCCCGAGGTGCCCACCCCAGTTCATTACTTATTTTGTCGGCATCTATGGCATAACGCAAATCATGCCCCGGCCTGTCCTTGACAAATACAATCTGCTCCTTATACTGCCGCTTATCTGTACGTGGTCTAATTTTATCCAATTCGCTGCAAATGGTGTTTACTACTTCCAGGTTAGTCTTTTCGTTATTTCCGCCTATGTTATAGACCTCACCTGGTCTCCCCCCACGCAACACTGTATATAAAGCCCGGCAATGATCCTCCACATAAAGCCAATCCCGAACGTTCTGCCCGGTACCATATACCGGCAACTGCTTACCCTCAAGAGCATTTAATATCATTAGCGGAATTAATTTCTCTGGAAATTGCCGGGGGCCGTAATTATTGGAGCAGTTGGTAATAATGGTAGGCAAGCCATAGGTATGGTAATAGGCTCTTACTAAATGGTCGGACGCCGCCTTGGAGGCTGAATAGGGAGAATTAGGCTGGTAACGCGACTCTTCTGTAAATAGGCCTTCCATGCCCAGAGAACCGTAGACCTCATCGGTTGAAATATGTATGAAACGAAACCTCTGCTGCTCTTTTTCCTCCAGCTGGGTCCAATAACTCCGCACAGCCTCTAGCAGTTCAAATGTCCCTACCACATTTGTCTGAATAAACTCCCCTGGGCCATCTATAGACCTGTCTACATGGGATTCCGCTGCTAAATGCATTACCGCAGTAGGTTGATATTTGGTCAATAGGCTCTTAACCAATTCCCGATCGCCTATGCCTCCCTGTACAAAGATGTGTCGCTCGCTATCCGTCACATCCTGCAGGGATTCCAGGTTACCTGCATAAGTAAGATTGTCCAAGTTAATAACAGTAACATCATCTGTTTTCAATAGATAATGTACTAGATTGCTGCCGATGAAACCGGCTCCGCCGGTGATTAAGATATTGGGCATATCAAAATTCCTCCGCTCCCAAAATATTATATTTGTATCATTTTCTTATCTAAGACCTGGTCAAAT
>Ga0209510_1003121_pt1 | contig 15978 bp, 11 predicted proteins | sample BiotimSIPDNA_FD_185749 | JGI IMG/M metagenome (GOLD analysis project Ga0209510, IMG submission 185749) | Anaerobic biogas reactor microbial communites from Washington, USA - Biogas_R1 time_0 SIP DNA (SPAdes) (version 2) | ecosystem: Engineered > Bioreactor > Anaerobic > Unclassified | place... | reverse complement strand
AGACCGTGAATTGCCCGTTGCCAGAGCCAAGATCAAGGTCAATGCGAAGCTCTTTAGCAGCGACCAGTTCTGCCAACTGCGACTCTGGCGTGCCTGCGTCCAAGCCATTTTTGACGACAGGAGCACCCTGCATAGACAAGCTGACTCGCGCCGGGTCAAAGGCAATGCCGCTGTAGCCGGCGGCGCAGAGAATCCGTCCCCAGTTCGGGTCTGCCCCGAACCAGGCGGTTTTGCACAAGGCCGAGTTGGCGATCGCCTCGGCGCAGCGGCGCGCGTCCTCATCGGTCTGGGCGCCGGTAACATTGATTTCAACGAAACGGGTGACGCCTTCGCCGTCGAGAACCATTTCACGAGCCAGGGTGCTGAGAACATGGACAAAGGCTCGGCTGAAGACTTCGAATTCCGGCGTATCCTCTTCAATCACCGGATTGCCAGCAGCGCCGTTAGCGAGGGCGATGACCGTGTCATTCGTGCTGGTGTCGCCGTCAACAGTGATGCGGTTGAAGCTCTGGTCCAGGCTGGCGGCCAGGGCCGCGTGCAGGGCTGCGGGGGTGATAGCGGCGTCGGTAGTGACGTAGGCCAGCATTGTCGCTTGCGGCGGCTGCATCCGCAGTTTAGGGGCGATCATGCCCGCCCCCTTGGTCATGCCACCGATGACGACGCGCCGACCGCCGAGCGAAAGCTCCACGGCCAAGCGCTTAGGGCGGGTGTCGGTCGTCATAATCGCCTCCGCAGCGGCCTGGCTGCCCTGTTCGCTCAAAGCGTCCACTGCCTTGGCGATGCCGCCCTTGATCACGTCCATAGGCATGGGGACGCCAATGCGTCCGGTGGAGGACACCAGCACCTGCCGCCCTGGAATCTGAAGCAAATTAGCCAGGTGCGCGACAGTGGCCTCGACATCGCGCAGGCCGCGTTCACCAGTGCAGGCATTGGCGTTGCCGCTGTTGACCAGCACTGCCCGCACGGGCTGCCCGCCAGCAATAATGCCGCGGTCATAAATCACGGGGGCAGCAGCAAACAGATTGCTGGTAAACGCCCCTGCTGCCACGCACGGACGGCGACTGTAAATCAAGGCCATGTCCAGAGCGCCGCTGCGTTTCAGACCAGCGGTAATTCCAGCCGCCAGGAAATCCGTCGCGCTGGCGACGCCGCCCTGCTCAATGCATACATATTCCATCTTCATGCCATCCTGTCATACGATATAGTTGATTGAATCGACGGCCAGGCGCGACGCCGGACATCTCAGCAGCGGTCAGTCCGCCTGCTGGCTACTGTCGTCTCGGCTTGAACACCACCGTCACCGCCTTGCCAGCGCCTCCAGCAGCGCGGACAGGCTCCGTGTGCACCGAATGCAGTGTGTCGTCCTCCAGGCTTTCGGGGTCTGGCACATCCAGCACTGTCGAACCCACCGAGTAATTCACCACCACGTTGCCTTCAACGTCTGCCAGAAATTGTCCTTCTTGGATAATAGAGCCGACGAAGGTCCAGCCGATTCGCCGCATAGTTTTTTCGGTTCTTCGGTCCTGTATCCAATTTTCGATTGGCTGGCGTTGTTTTTCGCCCTTGCTGTCAGTCCATTCCAGGTCGATATCCACCAGGGCGCCTTGTTTTTGACCGGGTCCTGGCAAGCGCTGGCCATTTTCAGCTCCCAGCAGGTACAGCATCGTCTGGACTTGCAACGCCTTCACTTCTGTCACCAGCAGCGTTTCATGCAGACGTCCGTGCGGATGGGCGATAATCACCTCCAAAGGGCCGGCTTCGAGCACGATTTTAGCTGGGAAGGCCAATTCACCGACGGTGCGCCGGACGGTGATATCCCCGACCTGCAAATTACCGTCCGGCAAGACGGTTGCGCCTGGAATCGCGGGTTGGTTCTGGGCCTTGGCAGGCACTCCAGCTATGCCAGCGGCCAGCGCCAGGAGCACTGTCGTCAAAGTCAGGATGCGTCTCGGCATCATAGTCACCTCGCGTCATTTCCGTGGTTTGATTTTCACAAATGTGTGTTCTCGTCCTTCCCGGAGTCGGGTGATATTTTCCTTGTGTCTGATAATGATCAAAGCGGCAATGGCGAACAGCAGCAAGGGAATGGACCAATGCATGTCGCCGGTGCCGGTCAGGAGCATGATCAGGGAGGAGACCGCCATGCCCACTGCGGCGGCCATGCTGGCAATCGAAACGATGCGCACCGTGAAAAAAGTCACCAGCCAGACCAGTGCGCCGATCAGCACCGGCCAGAAAGCCACCCCCAGAACCGCACCCAGGCTAGTTGCCACCCCTTTGCCGCCATGGAAATTCAGCCAGCAGGGGAAGACGTGCCCGATGACTGCGCCGATGGCGGCGACGATGCCGCCCCAGCCGGCGCCGACCTGCCAATTTGCTGCCAAGCCATGGCCGATCAGCACTACTGGCAGCAGCCCTTTGAGAAAATCCAGCATAAAACAAATCAGACCCCAGTCTTTGCCTAGGGTGCGGCGGACATTGGTCGCGCCGATGTTGTGACTGCCATGATGACGGATGTCCAGGCCATTGAATTTCCCGATCAGGAAACCACATGGTATGCTGCCGACCATATACGACAGCAGAAAAACAACGATGCCGCCGGAGATAAAATTCAATAGTGGCATAGCGACCCTTTCCTGGTGGCATAGGATGATGATTGATAATGTTGTGACTGGTCGCGGCCGAGCCGGTTCAGGGCCGTGCGCAGGCGCAGGCGTCGACCACGCCGTCTTTGCGGAGGTGATAACATTCAAGGCAACGGAACACGTCAACGCCATAGACAGGGGTGCGTTCGGGGAGTACATAGACCTGGATCATGGCGCCGGTGTCCAGCTCAATGTGCCGCGGATTGTTGTCCGCCACCATCACGGCAGGCCCGCGCAGCAGCTGGATGGTCAGCCGCGCTTCTCCATGGATGACTGTGTGGCCGAGGAGGTCCATGGCGTTGTTGAAGGCCAGGCCAATGCCAGTGCGGATGTTGCCGCGGGTGATGCTCTGGTAATAGCCGGTGCTGCCGAACGGCGTCGTCACCACCAGGCCATCCGCGACCACCTGGCCCCGGAACAGCTCGCCGTCAATCCAAATCCGGTAGCGAACGGCGCTGGAAGCGAGTTGTCGGGTGAGGACGATATCGTTCAAGGCGCACAGCCGGTCGCCGTTTTCCGTGACCGCCTCCAGCTTTTCCAGGTAACTTTTCTTCAATTCGCCATTGAAGAGCTTTGCCAAAGTGGTCATTTCCGAGTGCTTCTGGCATTTGGGATTTTGCCGACGGTCCCTGATTGGGCATTTCGGGATTCCCGGGAAGCACAGCTCTGCGCCCAGCAGCGAGCCGTCGCCGCCGTGCGAAATGACCAGGTCCGGCTCTTCCTCGACCAAGGCCACCGGATGCAAGCGGATCAAGGGCACGATGTCGTCCAGATTCCGACCCACGACCGTGACCCGCAAGTCCTTTTTCTTGAATAGGCTATCCATGATGATATGGTGTTGTCCGATAGGAAAGATGATGGCATGACCCCGAGGGCCAGTCGGGAAAGCTGTCATGTAAAAACAAGCTTATACGATAATCGCCCATCCGCAAAAAAACAAACTCGCCCTTGTCCAGAACCGGTTTCGTCCTGGTGCGACGTCATGCGAGTACTCCCGCTCCCCTTTGATGGGCGCCGTCTTGGGCTTGGTGGCAAAACTTGACCAGGCCAAGTTGTTCGCGGCAATCATTCCTCGAAATAGGGCTTCAAGGCGCGCGTCATGACGGCAAAAATTTCGTCCACTGCCGCCAGTCGTCCCAAGCCAGCTTCTCCGCATGCCACTGGTCCGGCGACTGGCCCGATGAAATGCACGCCGCGTCCGGTCAGGATTCGGCAGTTGGCTTGCACGGCTGGGTGCGCCCACATCCTCGGGTTCATGGCTGGAGCGACATACACTTGTCCGACATGGGACAAATAATAGGTACTCAAGGCATCATCGGCAATGCCGTGTGCCATTTTCCCGATGATGTTGGCTGTTGCTGGCATGACCAGCAAGGCCACTGCCCGCATGGCCAGTTCCACGTGACCGGGCTGCCAGTCTGGCATCATCCACAAATCCGTGATGACCGGATGTCTCGACAGTGTGCAGAACGTCTGCGGGCAGACCAGCTTTTGCGCGGCTGCTGTCATGATCACCTGGACTTCCACGCCTGCCTGGCGCAATCGGCTGGTCAAATCAGCGGCCTTGTAGGCCGCGATGGAGCCGGTCACCCCCAGTACCAGCAATGGACTCTCCGGCAAGTGTTCAGCATCCAACGGTGCCTTGTTTGTCTTACACATTGTTCCAGGGTTCCTTTCGCATGAGGGCGCAACGGCAATGGGCGGCTCGCACAATGGCGGCGAGCTTTTCCGCAGCTGCCGGCGCTTCGTCGTTGACGATAACATAATCATACTTACGCCAAGCGGCCATTTCCCGGGTGGCGTTGGCCAGGCGGCGCTGGATGGCGTCCTCGGTTTCCGTTTTTCGACCGCGCAGCCGCCTTTCCAGTTCGGTCATGGACGGCGGCGCCAGGAAGACGAGCAGCAGGGCCGCCGCCAACTCCGGCTTTCCTGCCAGCACCTGGCGGGCCAGCTGCGCCCCCTGGACATCGATGTCAAGAACCACGTCTTCTCCCGCCAAGACCCGCGGCTCCACCTCCTGGCGCAGCGTGCCATAGCAATTTCCATGCACTTCCGCGTATTCCAGAAATTCTCCGGCTGCCTGCCGGGCCAAAAATTCCTCCCGGCTCAAAAAATGGTACTCGCGCCCGTCGATTTCGCCGGGTCGCGGCGCACGGGTGGTGCAGGACACGGAAAAATGGAATCCCGGCAACAGGCTAGTCAGATGCCTACAGACTGTCGACTTGCCGACGCCGCTGGGGCCGGAAAAAATCACCGCGACGCCGATGTTGTTTTCTTGGCTCATTGCTGTCCTCGCTCTTCTCGCTGGCGTCAGACCTTGCGCTTATTCACCTTCTTTGACAAAAAGGATAGCACGGCCGTCAGGATACGTCAACGGTACGGCATTGAACAAATCCCTCAGAAGGATAGAATCTGGGCTGACGATGCTGACCGCCACCTTGTCGCCAAGCTCTTTGGCGACGCTTCTTGCGGCCGATGTCATGTCCCACCACTGCAAGCGTTTCTGAAATGACGGCTCTGTTCGGGAGACCCTGGCCAGTGCTCTAAGCATATAGACGTCGCCATCGCCGGGATACCATAGCGCAGCCTGTTCCAGGGCTGTTTCGGCGAGTTCCCATTCACCGCGCAGGATACGCAGGCGCGCCAAGCGCAGATGGGCAGCGGCGCGATGCGGCGTGCGCCGGGTCATTTCCTCGGCGCCTTCCACGGCGATGTCTAGGTGCCTAAGCGCCATTCCAAACTCGGCAAGCATCCTGGGCGGCACTGGCGAACGCGGCAGGCGCCGGCTCGCTTCCCGCAGCATGGCGATGGCCTTTTCCGGATGCAAGTCTCTACTGGAACTGACAACCTGGAGAATCCTCTCGCCTGGCACGCGGCCAATCGGCAGGCATGCCAGGCACCCGCCCAAAACCAGAACTACCCGCAGCCAAACCGGCGCCAGGGGCGCAGCGGCGGCCTCGTCATCGGCACTGCTTGCAGTCTCTTCTTCCGGCGACAGATTGACTAGTGCCATCATGCCGATCACGGGAACCAGGCAGACCGTGGCTGGGATAAGTTCGTTGAATTGAAACAAGGCGTGCACACCCCAAGCACCAGCACCAGCGCATGCGGCAGCCCGCAAGGCAAGATGACGCCGGTTGGGAAGCGGCCTCCAGGCCAGGTAAAACGGCAGCCCAACAATCGCCAGAGCCGCCAACATGCCCATCAGTCCACATTGCGAGGTCATGGACAGCAATAGGTTGTGGGGGTCCCTGGTTTCCTCTGCTAACAGCGGTTTCAGGCGCATATACCAGGGGAAGAATTCTCCCAGTCCAGCGCCAGAGATGGGGAATTGACGGATCAGGTGGACGGCGGCCCGGTAATATTCGATTCGGGCTGAAGCCGACTTCAAGCCATCGCGGCTCTGCTGGCGCGCCAGCACCGCAAACGCCGTCAGTGCCAGCAGAACCGCCAGGACAGGCAACAGCCCATGCCAGCGCCATTGCCGCAGTCGTGGCCAATGCCAGGCTGCCAGGCCAAGACCGGCAGCCAAGCCGATGGCAGCGCCGCGGCTGCCGCTCCAAAACAAGGCGCCGCCAAAAAGAACTATCCCTCCGCCCACGAAGAGCACCAGGCTCAGCCGTTGCGGCGTGAAGCGGCGCGCCCAGGAGCGCAACGCCAGCAATGCCAAGGGAAAGCATAGGAGAAGATGGGCGGCGTAGACATTCGGGTCGACGAAGGTGCCGTAACTGCGCGTTTGCGCCATCTTCTGCTTCATGACCTCCTGCACCTGCACGCCTTGCTCAACCGAAAAGGCCTCCATATTCTCCTGCATCGCAGCCAAACCGCCAAAATGCTGGCGCCAGCCATGCAGGGCAACGATGAGCGCCGCAGCCGTCAAACAATTAAGCAGCACAGGGACGATTTTCCGGTCTGCGGCGCGGCACCACCAGGCGGCCCAGGCCATGGCCGCGACCCCGGCGAAATGGCCGTACCACTGCCAGGCGTAATCGCGCTCCGTCGTCCGCAACAGCCCGACCGCGCCAGCGAGCAGCGGCAGGCTCCAGACCAACGGCGCCAACAGGCCGCAATCGCGCCGCGGCCGGGGATGAATCAGCACGCTCGCCAACAGGCCAATGCCGCATAAAACCGGAGCCAGGTAGCTCGGCAAACAGGTGAAAAAAAGCCATTCCCAAACGTCAAGAGGAAAATGCGCCTGCTCGCCATTAGTGACAAAACCGCCGAATTTAAACGGCAAAATGAAGACCACGGCGCCAAGATAAAACCGCAGAAGCCGCGCCAATCGCCTTTCCGGAGCTGGGGTGGATGGTTGTTCTGGATGCATGGCCGGAAAAATTTCACTTTTGGAATTGACGTTTCGCCCACTTTCGGGGCGGCCAGGCACTTGCCCAGCCTCGATGCCAAGGCGGCACCGGAGAAATGACACGGGCTTCCTGGCCGGACTCCCCAATCATCAACACAACAACTTGCCTGACAAACAGTTGGAAAATTGCCACCGGGGGACGGCACCAGCGGGACTCGGCCCAAATCAAACCGCTGCCTTTCCCTGGCTCGAAAACAACTGCCTGCCCATACCCTCCGATTTTGTGCGAACTGGCCGTCATCGCGCCCAGCGTTTACTCTTGCCCTGACGGCGGTGGCGGCGCCTGGCGCAGAGGGCGCTGCCCTTGGCCCTGGTTTTGTCCTGGTTGGCGATTCTGGCTTGGATTGCCGCCCTGGCGATGCTGGCCACTGCCTTGGCCTTGTCGTCCCGGGTTATTCTGCTGCTGGCCGCGCCCTTGGGCGTTGCCGCGGCGGCCTCGGTCAGGTCGGCGTCCGTGCCCTCCGGCACGTTGTTGGCTGCGGCCTGCGTTAGTTGGCTGCCCACCGGCGTTTCCTTCTGACCGGGAGTCTCCCTGGGCGGCGTTTCGGGTGACGCCATTACCAGGCTGCTCGACGTCATCGGCACCGCCAGCTTCTTCCTCGCCGAGGTCAGCCGCCGATGCAGCGCCTTCCTTGTCATTTTCCTCTGCCGACTTCTGCTGGCGCTGCTCCTGGGCTGCAGCACGGTAGGCGTCTGCTTCAAACTGCAAGCAGCATTTCAGACGCCCGCAGGAGCCGGAGATGTTCTGCGGATTCAGGGACAACCCCTGCTGCTTTGCCATTTTGACGTTGATACTGTTGAATCCGGTCAGGAAACAAGCGCAGCAGTAAGGCCGGCCGCAGGAACCAATGCCACCCAACACCGCTGCTTCGTCACGGACGCCAATTTGCAAAAGCTCCACCCGAATTCGAAACAACGCGGACAAATCACGCAGCAACTCCCGAAAATCCACCCGCCCTTCCGCCGAAAACTGGAAAACCAGCAGTTTTCTGTCTAGGGCATAGTGGGTGTGAATCAGCTTCATCTCCAGGTTATGCGCCCGAATCCGCGCCATTGCCGTCACGTGCGCATCGCTCGCCTGTACCTCGTTGTCCTTGACTTGGCGGACATCATCATCAGCGGCGCGACGCACCACCTGCGGGAGCTTCTGGCCCTCGATGCGGCGCCCGCGGTTGTTCTGCGAACGAGCTTTTTCCAGGGCCTCGTCGCTGTCAACAGGCTCTCCAATCGCCTCCATAATCACGCCGCAGTCAATATACCGTTCGCAACGAACGACGACCGCCTCTTCTTCCTGCAACTGCAAATCCGCCTCGCCAACGCACTCGTAGCTGAGGCCGCTGGTGATCTTGACCCTATATAATTGCTTCATAAGTGACTTCTCGCTGCTATTACCTATAAACGGCCCCTGCCCAAAAACGGCGGAGAGAGCGTTCCCGCAGGATGGACAAAGCCGTATGCCCAAAATGCCCCTGCGGCCTTTTTCGCCAGGGCCGCAACATCTATTAAGATAATCCATTTTGCCTGAATTGCACGTCAGCCATTTTCCAGCCCGCCAATAATCAAGTATATTACCTTCAGCATCATTCCTCGGCAAAGCCGACGAGGAAGCTGAGACGGCTCTCCATCTCCCAAGGCAGCCACTCTCCACCTACCCGACCGACGTGCGCCTGGCGCTGGACGCCCTGCCAGAACCGTCTTTGCCTATGCAACCGAACGACCTCTGACATTTGAAAAAACCGCTATCCGCACTAACATCACCTTGCCATTCTCGGCTTTCCTTCCACCCAGGACACGACCATGACCATCCTACAGGGCCTTCATTTGGCCATCGCGCTTTACTTGAAGCTGTTTTTCCTGCTGACGCCCTTTTTTGTTCTAAGCACATTCCTGACCATCACGGCCGGGGTCGACACCGCCCTCAAGCAGCGGCTCGCGATCAGGATTGCCCTCGGCACTGCCGGCGTCACCCTAATCATCTTTTTTTTCGGCGTCTGGATCATGAAGATATTCGGCATCACGGTGGACGCTTTCCGTACCGGTTCTGGCGTCCTGCTCCTGTTAGTCGCCGTCTCCCTGGTCTATGGAACCCAGAATCAAAAAATGGACTTCAAGAAAGAGAACCTGATGGACTTGGCGATCGTACCTCTGGCGGTGCCAATCACGGCAGGCCCGGCCACCTTGGGCACGCTTATGGTCATGGGTCTGGAAACGCCTCTGGTCAGCGGCAAAATCATCACTGTCGTGTCGCTGGTCGGCGCCGTCGCCTCCATCGGCGTCATGCTGTTTTACTCCGAGCGCATTGAAAAAATGCTCGGTCGCGCCAGCATCTCCATCCTCAGCAAAATCACTGGCCTGATTCTCTGTGCCATCGCGGCTCAAATGATCGTCATCGGCGTCCGCCAACTCTGGTTCGCACCATAGGCACGCCCACGACGACACCGACCGCCTTGCCTTCCATCTCCCCTGAGCGTTCAGTTCAGCAATCGCGGTCCGGAGCTGCTTTGGCCGTCCTCCAGCCCTGGTGCAATGCGCACCTTCTGGCCGGCTGCCTGGCCAGCTGCATATTGCTCCTGATTCCGTTTCAGATTCTGACGAGTAGCGCGGACGTTTGGATGCCGGGCTGCGAAGTAATCCTCCAGGCCTGCCTCGCCCTTCTTGATGACTGCGGCGGTATCTTCCTGGGCGTCCTGCCGTTCCAGCACGGTTCGAAAGCCATGGATGACGCCCAGGGCGTAGTCGCGCCGCTTGCGCTGGCCGCCGCGCATCCGGGTTGGCAATGCGTCCCAGCCGCGTGAAATATAGTTGCGGAGATAATCGTAGACGTAGGCGGCCACTCGGACCCGTTCCAGCCTACCGCTGATTTCGAGATTCCAGCCCTGCCGGAACTGAGAGTTATCCGCGTCCCAAATCGGCTCGGGCACCCACAGCGTCTTCACTCCCCAGAAGTCTTGCAGAAGAACCCCGAGAACGCCGACCTCGGTCGACCGGCGTAGGCTGGCCTGGCTTAGGCAGACAGACACAAAGCCATGGCCTTCGCCTTCCAGGGCGCTTTCGTCCAGATCATGCTTAGCCATCAAGGAGCGGGCTTTAGCCAGGGCTGCCTCGGCCTCGTGCGATTCCGCGCGTTCGGCCAAGGTCAGGAGCTTCTGCACGCGGGTCATCAGCGCGGAGCGCGGGTCGTCCTCGGCAGCGGCATCGTCCGGCCGCATTTGCTGGTCGATAGTCGGATAATGTCCTGATGCGGCCGGATTTGCGCCCAGGCGTTCGCAGAGTTGACGGAACAGCGGTCCGTGCGGCGGCTCTGTGCTGTTCGGGTACAGGCATTCTCGGAGCTGGTGGGCTATTTCATGGCGGAGCACGTCAGCGACAGCATACCACGGATGTTCCAACAGCAGCCGTTCATGCAATTCCAGCTGGCGGAGGTCGCCGCCGCGCCAGCGTCCCCACTGCGTCATGTCCGCGTGGATTACCAACGTCGGCTCGGAAACGAGGGTTCGTTCCCTCCTGGTCAGGCTTTGATTGATAATGTCCCGCCATTCCCGACGCAATTCTTCCACGGCATGGCGGATAAACCATTTTTTGTGAGCTTCTATATAGTCCATCGTCAACTTCCTAATCTTCTTGCTATCAAGGCTGGCAATCATTCGCCGATAGCCAGGAAACTCCCTGCTTGTCCTGTAAAGGTCACGCTTTCGGGACGGATATTGGCAGGGGGCGCCTGCAAGCCGTCAGAACACAAAATGACTGGGCGAGCCTGGAAAGGCGGCTCAAACACAATGGTCTCACCAGCGGCAGCCAGGCCGGCTATCCGGCGCTCCTGCTGCAAGTTGGCCCTGGTGTCGTACGTATAAATGCCCAGCAAGCGCACGGGATTGCCCTCGGCGGCGAGCCGAACCGTATGCAGTCCGAAAGGCAGGTCGCGGATTCCCTGGCGATTTTCCATGAAATGCTGATTGCCGGCCTGGTCGACGAAGGCTACGTTAGTCGCAAACCGCAGCTGTTCCTGGCCGTCAACCAGCACGATCAAAGTCCCGCCTTCGGCGTGGTCCAGGTATGCGATGGAGAAGTCAGTCGCGGCAGCGGTCAGTTCAACTGTCTGCCCCACCGGCACGACCAGCACGTCCTCGCCGTATGGCGCACCCCAGGCTGACGACCATTCTTCCTTGGCCAGGCCAGCATGCTTCAGGGCAGGATGACTGGATGGATAGAACCGCCGGCCGTTCACTACCTTGAGGTCGATAGCAGTGAGCTTGGCATCTTCGCCGACCAGCTCCAGTATCTGCCGGTCGCCAAGTCGGCCCCGACCCCAGCGGAAGGTCGAATTGCGGATGTTGCGGCTGCTCGCGCCAGTACGGACTGAGCCGACGGCTGTTTCGCCGTTGACGAACGCCTGCAAGGTCTTGCCAGTGCAGCTGGCCCAACAATTCAAGGCAGTATCTTCCAGGACAGCCATATTGCCCTTGAGGCGTGGCGAATCGCCCTGGTAGGTTCTGATTTCGCCCTCCCAGCCGATGGTGTTGGGATGAATGCGCTCTGGCAGGCGCAACTGGACCACGCCGGACGGGGTCGGATCCCAGCATTCAAAAGCCTGCGACAAAACGTGGAACCACAAATCATGGGCGGCAGCCTGCGGGTGGCCGTCACTCGGCACTAAAGCATAGCGGTTGCACCAGCGCGTCACATCATCGCCCAGCTTGCCATAATCCATGAACGGAATCTGGTAGCGCAACGCCAACGCCTGCAAATCGCCCGGATTCGGCGTGTAGCCGCCTCTGTTCTGAAACATGCAGAACAGGAATTCCGTCTGCGGGTAATGGCGCTGAATCCAGCGGATGGATGCCTCCAGGGGGGCAATTTCGTCTGGCGTGTCGGTTTTTTCATTAGCGCCTGAGCCATAAATCACCAGGTCAGGACCATGTCCGCCAGGTCGAGAAAACAGCTCTGGGTGCAGCGTTTTCCAATCGCCGCCCTGCTGGTAGCCATTATCGCCTGGCGCGGGCGGGATGCTCAGCGAACAGTATTCCGCCAGGCCGGACGTGGCTTCACCGATGCACGAGCCGTCGCAGGCCATGAAATTAAGGCAAATCTTTTCGACGGGCAGGTTGAATCGCCGCATCAATTCCAAGCGCAGACGGCCAGCGTATGAGAAGTAGTGCTGCCACCAGCCGTAGTAGCCGGCCAAATCAGGCCGCCCGACCTTCTCGGCCTCGAACACTCGCTCGGACAAGGGCTGCTTGAAGGTCGACGACTGCGGATCCTCGTCGTACAAATACATGGGCGGGTTGGCGCTGCCGCGGTCAATGCTGCTCCCCATGAGAACGATGTGAATGGCCTCGCCTTTCCACAGTTTCTGAATGGTGCGCGGCAAATGCCGGAAGACCGGGTTCATGGGGCGTAGCGAGGGGACAACGCCAGTAATCCGCTCCGGCCCCTGACCGGCCCGAGCCAAGCATGGCGCCCAGGCCAGCACCTCGGCGTCGGCGCTGACGTTGGCAATCTCGACCTGGAGCGCAATAGTGTTCATGTCTTCGCTGCGCGACACGTTGTCCTGGTGGAAGTGCCCTTCCACGACTATGTCCCGCAAGCGGAGCTCGACGGCGCCAACTTCGGCTGCGGTCTGGTCATGCCGATGGGCTGCGACGAATTCGCCACGGCCGTGCCGGGGAAATTCACGCGTATCAGCATAGCCAAAGTCAGACGGCTTCCAGGTGCCGTCCTCGCTGTCGAGTTTCAACAGGACGACGGAGACTTGCAGGGCGCCGGCCGCTGATTGCCAGCCGCCGACTGCCAGCTCGACCACGTCTCCATGCGCCAAGCCGACGGAGGGCAGCGGGATGAACTGCCAGAGCTTTTTCCCGGGACGAATGGAGACCAGGTTGTGGACAGAATATGGCGGTCTTTTCGCAGTGCTGGCCTGGGATTCGCGGGTCACGGTGACGTCGCCGTAGTCGCCATGCCGCCAAAAAGCCACGGTGTTGCCTGTGTGGCTGACAGCCTTGCCCTCGCGATGATTGATAAAGGAGTGGAATTCAAAGCTTGGATTCTGCAAAAGATTGTCACCAGCAAACACCAGCGGCGCTGACAGGGCGCAGACGCAGCACAACTGCCTCATAACATTCATCATATCACACAACTCCTTTCGCTGGTGGCCTCCTGGCCAACTTGTTGCAATATCAATGCGGAATTATTCCTGATCAATCCAATTCAACGATTGAAAGACTGCTGCTGCCGGGTCGCCCTCAGCTGGCAGATAACCGAGGCTCAACGGCGAATCATGCCCGCCGCCGGGAATCTCGACATAGACAAAACGAGGGTTCGTCGCCAGCGTTGCGGCAAAAGTGCGGGTCTGGCTGACTGGCATAATCGGGTCAGCAGTGCCGTGAGCCAGAAAAATCGGCATGTTCTGCATTTTATCCGCGTGGTTGATCGGCGAATGGGCCTGATAGACCGCTGGCTGTTGCGCTGGCGTGCCGCCGTAATGCGCTTCCAGGCTGTCGGCGATCTCCTGCAAAAGCCCGACTTCAGCCCGGCTGCGGCAGAATGCATGATAGGCGGTCAAGTCAATCACAGCTCCGCGCGCTGACACGCCGGCGACATTCTCTGGCCGCAGACCGGCATAGATCAAATTGCTCGTCCCGCCCATAGAGCCTGATTCAAACAGGAACTTCTTAGCCTGGCATTGGGTGCGCAGAAAATGAAGCAGAGCGTCCATATCAGTGACAGCGGCCGGCCCCATCCAGGCGTTGCCGCGCAGGTTCGGGGTCAGAATGCCATAGCCGCGCTCAAGATACCTCGGCAGCCAGAGTTTCTGCAAATCGGGACGAATATAAAGCTGGTTGCCGCGGGAACCGTGGCCATGAATGCAAACCAGCCAGGTCGACACCCCGGGCGCCGGCATTTTTAGCAAAGCCCAGTCGTCCAAGCCATCCGCTGGGCTCTGGTAGTCCAGACGACGCGTTTCAGCTGGAAAACCAGAGCCGGTCTGTTCGGTCAAACGCCAGGCACCAGGTGCCAAGGTCACTTTTTTTTGAACGTCCATTATGTTGCAACTTCTTAATGAAGGATTACAGTATATTCTTGTCATCACGCGGGTGTAGCATAGTGGTAATGCTTCGGCCTTCCAAGCCGACGATGTGGGTTCGATTCCCATCACCCGCTCCATGCTAACTACAAAAGTCGCAGTGGAACCAACTGATTCCACTGCGGCTTTTTCGCCTTTTGGATAAATCCCAGATAGCTTAAACTGAGAAGCCAAACAAGTCAAATCGACTGGCGGCAACTTCCTGACCAAATTGCGCGGGTGTAGCGATGGGGCAGTTGAAGATTAACCCAACTTCCCCAGAATTAAGAAAAAATAGGCACGAAGCCCCTTGTCTTTATTGCTACAGCGCCCATTTGGGCACCTTGGTAAACAGGTGCAACAGCTTCAGGCGGTCAAGGAGCGCATAAAGGTGATTGGGAATGTCCGTCAGCACCGTCTTGAAGATTTTATTGCCGAGCTTCAGCCTGCCAATGCGTATCTGCTGCAGTTCCCGCAGCACTAAAGGCACCTCTCTATTTTCCCCCAGCTGCTGCCATTCGCGCCGGAGCCTTGCACTGATCCAATACGCAAGGAAACATATTCTGATATGATTTCTGACACGCATGTCTTTTTGGTGGTAAATGGGTCTCACTTCCAGGTAGTTTTTGGTCTCGCGGAAGGCGTCCTCAACCTCGAGCAGGTTGCGGTAGTGCCTGAAGATGCTTTCCTTGGGAGCCTTCTCGGACGGCAGCGACGTGGTCAGAAGATACCAGCCGTCAAGCCGCGCTTCCGCCTCAATGACATCGCTGCGCTCAGACCAGCTGGCCTTGCCGTCCTCCTCGATGCGCACGTCAAAATACTTCAGGCACTTCGAGCGCTCCAGCATGCGGAACACCTGCGAGGCGAGCTTTTGCACGTCGATTTTTTCCCTCTTCACCGTGTTGAAGTGCTCCAGCCCCTTGCGCCCTTTCGAGATGCGCGTCTCGCGCCTCTCCATGTCCCGCTTGCGGCGATGTTCGCTGCCGGCGACAACATAGCGGATTCCATCCACGACGAATTCAGCCATGTCGGTCCTGTCCCAGAGCTCGGGCTGCTTGTCCTCCGGCAGCTGCCGCACCAGGGCCTTCAGCGTGGATGCCGGCAACCGGGTGACGTAGTCCAGTTCATCCTCCCTCATTTTTTCCAGGTTGAGCGAACTGCTCATGCCGCCGTCAAATACAAAGACGGCCTTGGTGATGCCAAAGCGGCGTCGCAAGGTCTCCAGCAGGGGCAGCAGCGTGGAGTTGTCAGCCCGGTTTCCCTTGAGGACCTCCACGTGGATGGGGACGCCGTCCGGCCCGGTCACCAAGGCAAGGATCACCTGCATCCGATCACTGCGGTGATCGCGGCTATAGCCATACGCCGCCAGCTTCTTGCCCTTGGCGCCTTCAAAGTAGCTGCTGGTCAAGTCATACAGCACCAGGGTCGGCGGCTCCGTGTAGGCGCCGGCGAACAGGGACTTCTCTATCCCCACCCATTTGCCGGACAGGGCATCCATGGCTTCGTACAGGCGATCCTCGTCGAGGTCGTCCTGCTTCAAGCCGCAGGCGGCGGCCAGGGCGCTGTCGGCACTGCTCGTTTTCAGGGAAAGCTTGGAACCCGGAAAAAGATGGCGCGAAAAGGTCATCGCCATGATGCGGCCGCGCTCCAGCTTGCCCTCGACCCCCGCAAGAACATTGTCCAGCCCGTAGCGTGTCCAGGCGTCCATAAGCACGGCTACGCCGCCAAAGCCGGGGGCGTCATGCAGTCCAAGCAAGTCACTGGGAACAAGGCGGCACTCTGGATTTTTCAAAGCTGCGCAGATGAGGTCCTGAACATGGGCAGGCAGCTTGCTGATATTGCAGACGGTGCGGCTGCGGGGGCCCTTGTCGGTGCGGTAGCTCTCGCGAACCGTTTTGCATTCGTAGGTC
>Ga0209510_1003118_pt1 | contig 15983 bp, 9 predicted proteins | sample BiotimSIPDNA_FD_185749 | JGI IMG/M metagenome (GOLD analysis project Ga0209510, IMG submission 185749) | Anaerobic biogas reactor microbial communites from Washington, USA - Biogas_R1 time_0 SIP DNA (SPAdes) (version 2) | ecosystem: Engineered > Bioreactor > Anaerobic > Unclassified | place... | reverse complement strand
CGACCTGTCCGAGCTGCCTGACTAGGGATGCCCCATTTTGACCCCTTGACCGGTAAAATCGCCTGAGCACGAGCACCCCGGGTACCCATACCTAAACCGTAACACCCCAAAACACCAGAAAAACAGCCTTCTCCCTCACAAACGCCATGCCAGCAATCTTCACTCGATTTCAGCGCCATTCTCAAGCACGAGCACCCCGGGTGCTTATACCCAAACTTTCGCACTTCAATGCACCAGGAAAACGCGCCTTTAGAAAAAACAAATCAGGCGGCAATCCTAAAAGGGATAGCCGCCCGATCAATGAATGTTTTGCTTAACTTGACCTTAAATCTCGTTGGTCATCTTGAACAAAGCCTGATGCCTCAATTCCGTTTGAATTCCTAGGTCCGACATGGCAATTCGAAGCGAATGCTTGAGCTTTCCAACATCAGTCTGAGGTTGCAGCTGAACCAGGAACATCATGATGTATCGTCCCTGATTCGCCTGCGTCGTCAAGTCGATGATATTGATGCCCTTTTGCCGCAGGTATTCTGCGATGGCAGCGACGAGTCCCGGTGCGTCGGGACCCGATGCGGTCAAGACGTAGCGGTCCTCGCTGTCATCAGCCTTGACGCCATTGTTCGCATCGGGTTCGAAGGGCACGATGCCGATTTCGAAGTCGGCGAGATCCTTGACGGCACTGAGTGCGCTTCTGAGGGTCGCTTCGTCGGTTCCATCGGGGAAAGCAGCCAGAAGGAGCATGGTGAAGTATCCCCTCATCACGGTTTGGCTCATGTCCTCGAGGTTTCCGCCGAGTTGCTTGATTGCAGAAGTCACGTCGGCAATGATTCCGACGCGATCCTTATGCATGACAGAGATGACGTAATTCATATTTTTCAGCGCTTTTTGATGACGTTTCTATCGTAGTCGATCAGATTATCAATCCATTCCGCTCCGCCGGGGACATTGGACTGCTTGCAGAACATATCCCAGACTGCCGAGACTGGTGCGGTCTTCAGTTCTTCGAGCAGGGCGAGCTTCATCGCTCCGTCATTTGCATTTTCAAAGGTCAGGAGCATTTCGGTTGGTTCGAGCAATGCTGAGAGCAGTCCCTTTTGTGCGCAACGGGTACCGATTGTCCAGGCACCGACGCGGTTGATCGACGCATCGAAGAAGTCGAGGGCGATATTGACCTTGGACAAGGCTCCGCCTCGGACAATTTGCTGGAAGAGGCAGCGGATATCGTCGTTGAGAATCACGACGTGGTCGGAATCCCAACGTATGCCGCGCGACACATGCAGGAGCAACTCCGGCTTATAGAGGAGAACTGCGGAAATCTTGTCATAGATGTTTTCAGTTGGGTGGAAGTGTCCCATGTCAAGGCAGACCATCTGCGGCCTGGTCAAGGCATAACCCAAGTAGAATTCGTGTGATCCGACCACATAGTCTTCCGAGCCGATACCGAAGAGCTTGCATTCCACGGCGTCTTTGCAGTATGCCGGATCGATCTTTTCGGCGAAGATTTCGTCCAGGGATTCCATCAAACGCTTCCTTGGGGACCAGCGATCGATCGGTTGATCCTTGGCTCCGTCCGGTGCCCAGTGGTTGACCACGCAGGCGCAACCCTGGTTCTTGCCCATCGCCTCGGCAATTCGGCGGCAGCGCTTGTCGTGACGAATCCAGAAGTTCCTGATTTCATCGTCAGCATGGGAGAGCGTGTAGCCGTCATTCGCCTTTGGGTGTGCGAAGAACGTGGGATTGAAGTCCAGCGGGATTCCATTGGCTTTTGACCATGCCATCCAATTGGCGAAGTGCTCGGGACCAATCTGGTCGCGATCAACAACCTTTCCATTGGTCTCGGCGTAGATGGCGTGCAAGTTGAAACGCTTCTTGCCGGGGATCAGCGAAAATGCCTTTTCGGCGTCCTTGCGGAGGGTATTGGCATCCAATGCGGGACCTGGGTAGTTGCCGGTAGCCATGATGCCACCGCCTGAAACCGACTCCTCGTGAACCTCGAACCCCTTGACGTCGTCGCCCTGCCAGCAATGCAGGGAAATCGCCGTGTCAAGCATCGTCGCAATGGCGGCATCCGTATCGACGCCCAGCGCCTTGAAATAGGCCTTCGCGCAATCGTAACGTTTCTCAAGACTCTCCGTGTAAAGGTTTTGGAACATGGTGATTCTCCTGGTGATTTGTTGTTGTGTCCGTATATGTCAACCAATTTGGTTCTTAAAATAGTCAAGGTTCGCCTTGGGACCTTGCGATGCCAGCTTGACCAAGGTGGCACCGTCAGGCGCAGGCAAAGCGCCAACCGCCGCGAAAAACGCGATTTTCTCCTTCGTATTGGCGAACATCGCATCTGCCTTGGCGTCGGTGAACGACAGATCGGCAAACCTAAGCAACCTCGTGTGACCGACCATCACCTGCGCTCCTTCCAAGAATGCGGCATGGTGTTTCTTCAGGGCCGGCGCCTCGAAATCGTCAACCAGCCGTTGTCCCGGCTTGTTGCCTTCCGTTCCAACATTGATCGGCAGATCCAGCGCCTGTGCCGCAGCAACGTATGCATCCAAGTTTGCGATCTTCTTCGCCGCCACCTCAGGATCCTTGAAATTCCAGTTTCTATCAGGAATGATATTGACTGCCGCGATTCCCTTTTTCTTGAGGAGCGCAAGTTGCTCGGCAGGTTTTGCCTCTCCGGCGCTATCGCCATCCAGCCATGCGGTCATCGGGATTGCGCGGCAGGACTTGATCATGGCAATAACGGTATCCAGCGCAGGGAACGTGGATTCTTCAGGCTGTTGGTAGCCAACGCCGCCGCGCTTGATCAACTTGGAGCGAAGCATGTCGGTAAAGGCATTGGCATTGCCGATTTTCGCCACCACATCCTCGGCCTTGCAGCCGAAAACGCCTTGCCAGAATTTCGCCGCGGCGGCTTCCGAGCCGAGTGTTCGCAATGCCTTTTCATGCAGGGCGACGCAGATGTGACGCTCGGTCGCATTGCCTTTCGGAGTCAACGGAAGCACATCTTCATCGTAGTCCAACTGGAAGGCATCGAGCTTCGCGTTGATCCTGGCAATCACGGCTCGGTTGCGGCTGTGCGAACGCTCAAGCATGTCGTCCAAAATCGCCTCCGCCTTGGAACCCGGTTCAGGTTTGCCTACAAAACCAAAGCCCATGAAATAAAATACGCCTGGCTCGCCAGGAGAGTTGATCTCGGCATCGGCATACTCCTTGAAGAATACGCGGGATTCGAAGCCGGCAGCCGCACGCAATCCCAGCAAATCAGCGGCGCCAAAGAACTCGTCAACGCCTTCCAAAACGTCAAAGTCGCAGATTGCCGCCGAGTAGATCCCGAGCTTTTTCATTTCCACGGCGACCTGGGTCGGAGACCAGCCTTCCCCATTGTAGGAGAAGAACGTGTGCAAGTGCATGTTTACCTGCTTGGTCTCAGGAGGGAAATTAGCCTTTGCGGCGACTTCCGACAGCGCAGCCTGGCGTTCCTTGGCGCAAAATGAGGATAGTTTCATGGTCAATGTCCTAGCTTCGTGAAAATCTTGTTTTCTGGCAAAATAAAAAGGTAAGGTAAGTTTAGGAAAAGTCAAAGAATCGACATGCCCGCAAACGCAATAAAGGCGAGTTCCCACTAGGAAAACTCGCCTTTTTATAATTGGAGCGGGCGAACGGACTCGAACCGTCGACAGCCACCTTGGCAAGGTGGCGCTCTACCAACTGAGCTACGCCCGCATGATTGATGACGCTGGAGCGGGCGAACGGACTCGAACCGTCGACAGCCACCTTGGCAAGGTGGCGCTCTACCAACTGAGCTACGCCCGCATCATCTGCAGAATATCCAAAAGTGGAGCGGGCGAACGGACTCGAACCGTCGACAGCCACCTTGGCAAGGTGGCGCTCTACCAACTGAGCTACGCCCGCACTTCTGAAAACCAAAAATTACTTTATATCAACTCATGAAAAATGCAAATAACATCACAAAAAAAATCCATGGGAGTTTTTCAAAAATAAAGGTAACAGTTCCGGAATTGTTTAGCGATTAAATTATCCCTGGATGAATTTGGAAAAGTAGTGGGGAACCACTTATTTTATCATAGGATTGTTATTTAGCCAAGAACATAAATGCCTGCAAACAGGAGCCACATGATGCAGAAACCGATCCTTACAGCCACTCTGTTCGCCATTCTCGTGGGGTTTGCCGCTGCCGAAACGCTTTTGACTCCAGGCGGAGATTTCGAGCAGTCCTATAAACAATCCCTGTATATTCACCATATGCTGCACGATTCAACCAGGAAAAACATCCCTCCTCAAGAGGCCGCCCACTCCGAACGTGTCCAAAGCGAGAAAGTCTTTGCCGGCGAGAAGGCCTTGTTGTTGGAAACCAAGCTCGCCGGGCATGAAATCAACACCAGGCGCGATATCCTTCCCGTAGTTCCCGGGGCTAAATACCAGTTCAGCTTCCGCTATTTCATCGCGGCCGCAGGTCCTCGGACCAGGGTTTCGGGGCGGGTCGCCTTCACGATGGCGGACGGTAGCCACAAGTACCGATTCCCCAGTGCCGACGGCACTCCCGGCAAGTGGCACCAGCTTAAGATTGATTTCTATCCTCCGGTAGGGACTGTCAAAATGTCGGCCACGCTGTGGTTCACCGACGGACCCTACAAGATCTACGTCGATGACATTCGCGTTACGGTCAGCACCGGGGCTCCGGAGGTCAATCTTGCCGCCGGGGCCGGCATTCTTGCGGAACTTCCTGTCGGGACGCTTTGGAAGCAGTCCAATTTCCGGCGGGTCGATGCGGTTGGCATCCCGGAGGCAGTGCCTAAACGTTCGGCAGTCGAGCTGAGCCTTGCCGCCAATGAACGTGAACCCTTCCAGCTGGTGCTGACCCCGAAGCAGGATGTGCCTCAGCTGACCTTGCATTTCTCTGACCTGAAGGGTTCCGCCGGCACCATCCCGGCAGAGTTGCAGAGCTATGGCATTTTGAAGTTTGTGCCCATGCGCAATCCTGACAATCCGACTTTGAAGGGCGAGCTGGCCGACCCGATCATACCGGCACAGCCTGTCGATGCCAAAGCTGGAAAGAATACGATTTTTTTCATAAAGCTGTATGCGCCTGCCACTGCGGCTCCCGGGGTATATCGCGGCAACCTGACCTTGCGTTCGGGCGAAGAAATCCTGGCCGAAGTGCCGTTGCAGCTGCGAGTCCGCTCTTTCACCCTGCCCGAGACGGCTTGGCTGCGCACCTTCTTCTATGCCCTTGTCGGGCATATCATCCATGACTACAAGGATAGCCGCAGCGTCCAGGAAATCGCTGATGATGTCTCGGCGATACTGCATGATCATCGCATCAACGGCAACCAGTGCATCAAACCGCCGGCGCCAAAATATGACATCGAGGGCGAGACCCTTCGGGTGACCGATTGGAGCAATTTCGACGCCTTTGTGTTCCGGCAATGGCAGAAGTTCGGCATCTGCAATTTTACCGTGCCTATTCTTGGGATGCTGGGTGACAACAGCGGCTGGTTTAGTGACGGCAAACAAACCGTGTTCGGCGAGCCCCTGTTTTCCGAGCGGGCCCGCAATCTGGCTGGGCAGTATGCCCGCCAGCTCCATGAGCATTGGCTTGAAGCCTTCCCGCCTCAACTGCGCTATTTCTGCTATATCTATGACGAACCGGCGGTCAAGGTCTATGAGGAACTGAACCGCCTAACCGGTGAAATCAAACGCCAGGCGCCGGAATTCCGTTTCTTCACACCCCATGCGGTCGATCCGAAACTGCCTCACTTTACTGTTTTCGCAGTGCCTTTCGATTTCGGCATGGTAAATCCCGAGCTGCAGCGGGGACGGGAAACCTGGTATTACAACTGGCCGCATCCGCTCGACCATCATAACTATATCAAAAACCGCCTCTTTGCCTGGCAGATTTATGCCAATGACGGCGAAGGAGGACTGTCTTGGCAGATGACTGCCACGCCCGGACCGGAGGTCAACCCATGGACCGACTTGGAAAAGACCTATGGCAACGGACACAATACCACGCTCTTCCCGGCCTTGAGCCCGGGAGGAGGCCTTGTGCCAACCCTACGCCTGGCGCAAATCCGCGAAGGCTTGGACGATGTCGATTACCTGAAGTTGCTGGAAGCGAAAGTCGATCGGCACTTCCCCGGGCATGGTCGGGCACGGGTTGCCGAAGTGATGCAGGAACTGCTACCGGAACTGCCATTCGGCTTCGTCAACGATAGCAATCTTCTCTATGCCCTGAGGGAGAAAATCGCCACGGAGATCGAAGACTTCGAGGTAGCCCCGGTGGCACTGGTCTGCACCAATCCACCGGAAAACAGCGCCACTGAAATCTCACGGGTACAGTTTACCGTCCTGGCGCCTGCTGGCGCCAAGGTTGCCATCGCAGGCAAGCCCGCTGGAGTGATCCAGGGCGGACGCCTGCAGGCCGACTGTGAACTCACCCGCCTGGGCGAGAACATCATTGCGGTGGGAATCGAACACCAGGGCCGAACCCGCAAGCTGAACCGCCGCTTCGTCCTCAAACGCGACCCCAACCTGCAGAAGCTCGAAGAACTCGCTGACAAAATGGAGAAATCCTCTCAGTCCACCGACGCCGAGCGGGCGTTCCTGCAGGCGCACGCCTCAGGCAACTATACCCAGGCAGATCGGGAGGCGTGCTCCCGATTGCTGGCCGAGGCGCAGAAACGTCTGATTGCCGCCCGGTTGTCAACCCCGCCTCCCACGGACAACGCACTGCTAACTGCTGTGCGTGCCCAGGCGCAGTTGATGTATGAACAGCAGCTGTACGGACGTGCCACCTATTACCTGGACATGGCAGAATCCTTTGCCCAGGCAAAGCCGGCGGTAGCCGGTCCGCTGCGGTTCGAACCGGTCAACCTGGAGGGAAAATTCGGTTTCAGGATAGCCAATGACCAGATTGAATTCACCCTATTGGAATTGGGCGGGCGGATCATCTCCTTCAAAGTCAGGGGCACGGAAACCCTGTATTGCGGCGACCTTGCCAAGACGCTGCCGCTAAAAATCCGAGCCAGCAAGCAGCATCAGAATTTCTCCCATCACAATCTGCCTGACATCGGCGGCTACGCGGACGCCGGCCTGGAACTCCTGCCGGAATCCGCAGTGGACTGGAATCTCAGCGTCAAGGAGATCTCGGAAACCCGCCTTGCTCTGGAGGCCTCGATGCTGGTTCGGAGCGGCCAATTCCGCCTTTCGCGGGTGATGAGCATCGTGCCAGGCTCGCCGGAATTGAAGATCGACTACAGCATCAGAAATGTTTTTCCTACGGAATATGTCTCGGATGACCCGACTCATCACCAATTTAACTGGCGGGGGCGGCTCATGCCTTCCATCGGCGACGGGCGGCAGGGCGACACCCTAGAAGTACCTACCACATTGACCCTGCCAACGACGGTGTTCGACCTGAACAAGCCCGTGTACTTTTTGCGTTCGGTGCCCTTGAACGACCATTATCTCGGGGTATTCAACCCTGAAAAGCAAGCCGGCTTCACCTGGAAGCTTGATCCACAGCTCAACGATGCCTTTATCTGGATGAATTCCCGTGACAATCATCTCGGCACAGGCAAGGTCTATGCCTTGGAAGTATTCCGATCCCACTATGGCAACCAGCCAGGCGAACCGGGCAATCGGCCTTTCGATATCAAACCAGGACAGGAAGTCAACTTTTCCATCTCCTTGATCGGTCGAAAAGACTGAATCCCCACAAGCCCCACAAAAGACTCACCCAGACTTGGCAGCGTCATTCTTGCGAATCTGACCGCGCTGGATCTTGCCAGATATGGATTTAGGCAGCTGATCGACGAATTCGACGATTCTCGGGTACTTGTATGGCGCCGTCGTTTGCTTGACGTGGTTTTGGAGTTCCTTGGCCAGTTCCGGGGTTGGCTCGTAACCACGATTGGGTGCCAGTACGATGGTCGCCTTCACCACTTGGCCTCGGACGGGATCGTCAGCCGCAGTCACCGCGCATTCCAGTACAGATGGATGTTCCATCAAGGCGGACTCAACCTCGAACGGCGAAATCCTGTATCCCGAGCACTTGATTACGTCATCGTTGCGTCCGACGAACCAGATGTACCCGTCCGAATCGCGCCACGCCATGTCGCCCGTGTGGTAGTCTCCGCCAATCCAGGTTTTTTCCATTGCATCTGGCGCCCGATAATATTCCCTGAAGAGCCCTACGGGGCGCTCACGTTCGGCGTTTCTGATGACGATCTCTCCTTGTTCACCGTCTTCGCAGGGAATGCCGTCTTCATTCAGCAAGGCAAGGTCGAAGATTGGCGAGAATTTCCCCGTCGAGCCTGGCTTTACTGGAATCCATGGCTGGAAATTGGCGATCAGCACGGAGGTTTCAGTTTGCCCGAATCCTTCCACCAGGGGCAATCCTGTCAATTTCATCCACTGGTTATAGACTTCAGGATTGAGCGGTTCACCTGCGATGGAGCATTGCTTGACCCGTGACCAATCCACCTTGGACAGATCTTCCTTGATCAGGAACCTGAAGATGGTCGGCGGTGCGCAGAATGTGGTGACCTCCAGCTTCTCGATGGCGGCCAGGAACTTGGCGGGCTTGAACTGCTCCTGGTCGTACGCCGCAATCACCGCGCCGCACATCCATTGACCGTAGATCTTTCCCCATGCGAACTTGGCCCAGCCGGAATCAGACGCGGTCAGGTGCCGAGTCCCCTCTTCGACACGCTGCCAGTATTTGGCGGTGACGATATGCCCCAGCGGCAACGTGTGGTCGTGAATCACCATCTTCGGCTGGCTCGCGGTGCCTGAGGTAAAGTACAGCAACATAATGTCGCGTCCGCCTGCGTACTCGTCGCCGGTCGGCTTCGCCCAATCCGTCGATTGCGCCGCCACTTCGCGCCTGAAATCGATCCATCCTTGCGGGATGTTGTCGCCAACTGCCGCCAGCGCCTTGACGGTAGGGCATTCGGGCATTGCATCGTTGACGTGTCCAACGATTTCCTCGTCGTCAACCGTCACGATCATCTTTATGTCTGCCGACTGCGCCCTATAGACGATGTCCTTCGGCGTAAGCAAGAACGTAGCCGGGATGGCAATGGCGCCGATTTTGTGCAATGCGATCATCGCCACCCACACTTCCACCCGTTGCTTCAGGATGAGCATCACCGTGTCGCCCTTTCTGATTCCGTGGAACTTAAAGAAATTCGCCGCCTGGTTGGACATTCTCTTGAGGTCGCCAAAGGAATAGACCATCACGTCTTCCGACTCGTCATTGATCCATGCCAATGCGGGCTTGTCATCTTGCTGTTCTGCCCATGCATCAACGCAATCGTACCCGAAATTGAATCCGGGCGGCACCACGACACGGTAGTTTTCCTTGAAATCCTCGTAGGATGAAAAATCTTGACGCGGTAAAAATCTCTCTAACATAATACAAGATCTGCCTTTGAAAAAGTGAAACTGAAATCGGAAGGACGGCTTACTTTTCGTCCTTCGAAATGATGGTGATGAGCTTGGCGGGACCGCCGACTGCCCGCTGGCCGTGCGGGATGCGCGGGTCGAAGTAGAATGAATCGCCGCAATTCAAGATGAATTCGTGCTTGCCAACCACGACCTTGACCTTCCCCTCCACCACAAGGTTGAACTCCTGGCCCCCATGGGTCACCAGGCTCGCTTCATCCGCCTCGCTTTCACGTGGCTCAAGGCACACAAGCATCGGCTCCATGATGCGATTCTTGAAGTTGTATGCCAAGGATTGGAAGCTGTATCCTGGGTAGCGGTCGATATCAACGCCCTGGCCGGCACGGACCAGGCAGTAGTCGCCCATGCGGGGATCTTCGCCGGTCAACAAGACCGTGAAATCAACGTTGAACAAATCCGCCAACTCATACAATGTACTGATGGGGATCGACTTCCTGTTGCTCTCGTAGTCAAGATAGTCGCTTTCGGATATCCCGAGCTTCGACGACACCTCTGCCGAGCTGACCTCTAAAATCTCGCGCAATTCGCGTATGCGAGCGGCAATTTGGGCTGGATTGTTGCTTGACATTGCTACCTCCTGAATCAGATGGAATTGATGAAATTGCAAACCTAATAATATAATCCGTTCACTGGAGAATTCACAGCGCGCAGGTCAATGATATGGATAGAATCCCCAGCAGAATCAATGTTATCCCCATCGTCTCAAGCCGCTTCATCCGCTCGGAGCAACGAATGTACCTGTAGCCCGTGAACAAAAAGATGTTTGTGCCGACAATCAGCGGAATGCTCGCATTCCCCAATCCGCAACTCGTCATCTTGTCCAAACTCACGAAAAAGAGCTTCAGGGATACCGTCTGCGAAATACCCATCAATACCGCCAATATCACCAACCGCCGAGTCCAGCGGCAAGGGGACTTGCGAAGCAAAACAACGGACAACCAACCCAAGGCACCGCCAAAGGACGCCAACGCAGGACGCAAATTCCCGGCATCGGCAACGCCGCCCAAGACACCCTCCAGGCGGGATGGTATCGCATACATGCTTTGGATCAATCCAACCAGCACGAAGGGAACCAGGGACAGCCAATGAAACCCCTTTCCGGTCCCGTTTCCACGGGCAACAGACAAAACACCCACCGTAATCAACGCAGTGCCAATCCATTGCGTCACCGTCCCCTTGTCATGCCAAAACACAACACCAACTACAAACGGAACCGCTAGCGACGCCTGGGCAAGCGTCCATACAGGACCATGATTCCCGCTAACCATCAACTTTTTGATCACAATCTGCGTCCAGGAATTGACAAAGGCGCCAGTCAAAACCAATGCACATACGATCAATGTTCCGCGAAGCTCGCAACGACTCGGTTCAGCGTACGCTACAAATGCAAATACTGCAGTCAGCGAAGTTTGGAGCAACCCGTATGCCGGCAAGTCGAAATCCTTGTCCGCGCTCAGGCTGATCGCAATCGCCAAAAACGTCCAAAACACTCCTGTGAGCAAACAAAATACAACCGCAGTAACCATCGAAGTGAAAATCCTTGCTGAAACGACAATTGTGGAACCCTCTCAACTTAAAATAATATACCTGAACTTGACTGTATAGGCAATCGGTGACGACAACGCCAATTTCCATCATGCTCCTTTGCCAAACCGCATTCCATACGCTAAACTAACTAAAGTCCTCCCCCACAATCACCACCCACAACCCCGGAAAAACAATGAAAACAATCCAGTTCAACCCGATTCGACCAGACGACCTCCACGGACGGCGAGCCATCGCAAACCCGGAAAGAGGTTTCCGTAACGAAATCTATTTCAGCAACATCCCTGGAGAAATCGCAGGAACTTGCTCCGTCCATACAAAGCAAAACAAGCTGGACGGACGATCGCTCAAGCCGGTCTTCCAAAACATCGATATCCCAGGAGTGCCGCACCTGATCAGGGGAAATAGACTCGATGCAATCGAATTCTCACATGCACAATGGCAGGACGAAATCGATTTCTTCGCTTATGACGGCATGACAATCATGCAGTCGTACTGCTTCCTGATGAACTATGCCGACGGAAGACCAATCCCGCAAGAAAAACTCGACGACATCGAGCAGTTCTTCCTCAAGCTCCGGGAAACAAAGGTCAAGGCACTCCTTAGATTCGCCTACGAACTTTCGCCGTCAATCAGCGGTCCTACGGCAAATACTACCCTCAAGCACATCGGACAACTCAAGCCGCTCATCCATAAATATGCCGATGTCATCTATGTCCTGCAGACTGGATTCGTAGGGAAATTCGGCGAATTCCACAATAGTTACCACAAGTTGCACGCGGACGTCTCCTTCCGAAAGGACCTGATGGCCACCGTGCTGGACGCCATCCCGCCTACTCGTACAACGATGATGCGATACCCGGCGCTTAAGATGTCAATCTTCGGGACGACGCCTTTGGACGAAACTGAAGCCTACTCAAATCTCCCCCAGGCACGAATCGGACACTTCAACGACGGCTTCCTCGCAGGACCAAGCCATGGCGGAACATTCGGAAGACATGACAGCTTCATCAGCAAGGAAGAAGAATTCCAATACCTGATGGACGAAGGACGATTCCTCCCGATGGACGGCGAACTCTTCTGGAGAGACCTCTCGGGCATGGCGCTCCCCCATGACTCCGCAAGGCTGCTCGCAAAATTCCACTACGACACCTTCGGAATCGTCCACGCAAACCAACTCTTCGAAGGCGAACCCAACTACTCGATCGACGTATGGAAATCAGTCCCCGTCGACCCAATCTTCCTGCGAGACAACAACCTCCCATACCAAGAAGAATACTTCCTCGACGCGCAAGGGAAATTCGTCTGGCGAAGCTACTACGAGTACATTCGCGACCACTTGGGCTACCGATTCGTGCTTGAATCCATGGACTTCACCGAATCCGCCACCGCCGACTCGCCGCTGGAAGTCACCATCAACCTGAAGAACCTGGGATTCTCCGCACCCGTCAACCCAAGATCGCCATACCTTGTCCTCAAGCACAAGCGCCAACCCTCGACACTGAAATTCAAGTTTGACGTTGATATCCGTTATTGGGCAGGATTCGGCGCCTGCCACATCCTTAAAAACTCATTCGCCCTCCCCAACGACATGCCTGCCGGAGAATACGACTTGGGACTCGCATTCCCAGATCCCGCACCAGAACTGATCGATATCCCCGAATACGCCATACGTTGCGCCAATAACATCCGATTCAGCGATGGCGTCAACTGGCTTGATACATTTACGCTGGAAAAGTAACCGACAATGCCAAAACCAATCCAAAAGTTCCTGCTCGCAGTCATGGTAATCCTAACCGCCTTGCCAACCTTGGCGGAATGGGCAAGAATCGACCTGGAGACGCCAGGACTCTGGCAACTCAAGGGCGTCAGGCGAGAAGACTTCCGCTCAAGACAACGGGGAATCCCGCTACGATTCGTCACCACTGAACATAATGGAACCGCGACACTCGACGCCAGGAACTCGCATGTTGGAAACTTCCAGCACGTCGGATTGCTAATCTTCTCACACGGCAAAACCATTGAGGACGCCACGACCAAGCTTCTTGTCGAAAGCTCAACGGACGGCAAAATCTTCCGCCTAACACCCCTGCCAAAAACGGGACAATTCATCAAGGATTTCGAAGGCGGCTATGTCATGCATCGATTCGACCTGAACATCGATTCACCCCAGCGATTTCTACGCTTCAAGTTCAACATTCAGCCCAAGGACTACTGGAGGTTGCAGCTTGCCGCAGTTGCCATCGGCGACGAACCGGTCGGCGAAATCCCCCTATCCAAGCCCCAAATCGTCGAAGCCCGCAAGCTCCCACCGCCGGGGCCGGTCCCCGAGTACAACCTCCAGAACGAGTCGATTGTCCTCAATCAATTCCACGCCAGGCAACTCAACTCAAAAGAGGAATTGGATCAAACCTCTTTTGACGACAACTGGGCTATGGTGGAATTGCCAGACATCCACAGGAACGCAGACCATCCTGGACTCAACCCTTGCAAAATCCCAACCGAGCAAGCCTATGGTTTCGCCTATCGGGCGCAAATCAGCGCACAGAGAAACAACGATCAGCGCATCCTCCTGGAAATGCCGCCAGCTGGATACGTCACAACGATCCTCGTCAATAAAAGGATTGTCAAAAAGTACGTGGAGACATTCCTCCCACAAACGATTGACATCACCGATTACCTGCAAAACAACCAACCCACTGAGCTATTGATTAAGACCGAAGAACACCTGACTTCCGCACTGGCTCCCGATGGCAAAACCCTGTTCCCAACCAGCGCAATGACGCGATTCACCGGAGGCATCACAAAGCAACCCACCCTGCGCCAAGTCCAAGCGCTCCGAATTTCGGACTTGGCGGTCTCGCCCTTGCGGGGCAAGCTCATCATAGACGCAACCATCGTCAACCAGACGGGACAACCGTGCGAAGACAAGCTAGACTTCCGTATCAACGATTTAAACGGGAAGCAGATTTTCCAGGCTTCGATGCAATTCCAGGTTTCAGACATCAAGACAATCAGGCATGAGTTCGCCGTCAACGACGAGCTTGCGTTATGGGATATTGGGCAGCCGAACCTGTATGTTGCCCAAGCCACGCTTGATTCAAGTCCGCCGTTCAGCGTCCGTTTCGGGTACAGGTTCGTTGAAATCGTCGGAACCAACATTCATTTGAACGGTCGTCCGATCCGTTTGAAAGGTCCCTGGGCGCATCGCGGCGAATGGATGTACAAGACTCGATTTCATGGCAAGTCCTTGCCACCCAAGGAGCTGTATCAGACCTTGATGACCTTTGGGATGAACATCGGCCGATTGCATTGCCAGCCCTTCCCGGACGATTTCTACGATGCCGCCGACGAAGCCGGCTTCCTGCTTATCGCCGAAACCGCCGTCAGCCATCGTCCCGCCACGCAAGCGTCCTTGGACCACGCCGTCGAATTCGTCCGCCACTTGCGCAACCATCCCTCGATCGTCATCTGGTCAGGCTCCAACGAATTCGAGCATTGGATCTCGCCACGACCACAAGCAACCATGGATTTCCTGGTCAACATGCAGGAACTCATCCACGAAAACGATCCTTCACGCCGCCCCGTCCAGCATAGCGGCTTCGGAGACGCAAACGGAAAACTCGACCTGGTCAACATACACTATCCAGCGGAAGGTGCTGGCATCCCGACAAGGCTGTACTGGACAAGAAACCCACAACAACTGCTCCAAAGGAACTACAAGCACAATATCACAACGTTCAATCCAATCGGCAAAAAGCCAATCCTCTACGGCGAAGAACTGATCCCCGGCCTGAAAGACACCAGCCTCCACTACGGCGAACCTGCCCTCCGCGACTTCTACGCAGCAAAGGACGGCAACGAAAGCGCAAGGGACAAGGCATATCGAAGACTGGCACGAATCTGGACATTCCATGCACGCGCCGAACGGGAACAAAATATCGCCATGATCAGCCCGAACATCTTCTACATCGGGCTCGACTCCATCTTCGTCCAACTCCTGACAAAGGAATTCGCCAATGCGGGAGCCTACCCAGTCTTCCCCCAACCTGTCGTCATTGCCGGCACAACCGAAACCCGCCAATTTGCGCTGTTCGAAGACAGCGGATACCCCTTTGAAGGAACCCTTGCCGTCAAGCTTGACGGCGCCACGCTCATCACACGAAAGGTCAACATCCCACCCTGCGACGTGGTGCTCTTCCCACTGGAACTCCCCATCCCACACAGGGACAAACCCGTTAATGCGACTCTAAAAACCGAACTCCGAAATCTGACCGGGACACTGATTCATCAGGACGAGACGACCTTGAGGATCACGCCCGAGACACCGATGCCAAAATCAAACCAAACGATCATGGCACTAGGCGACGACAAGCGATTCCATGACTTCGCAAGCACCTGCGGATTCAACGTCCAACGCATCGACTTCCCCCTGCCCGCTTCCGCCTCGTCAACGCTGATCGTCCTGCCTGACATGCCCGAAGAACGCCTTCTGGAGCACGCAAGCGACCTGGCTCGATTCGTCGCCGGCGGCGGCAACCTCGTCGTGCTTGAACGGACCTGGAAATCCTCGTTTCTCCCGGGGCAAGCCACATTCACGTCCCCCGATGCCTTGACCTGCCAGGGCTTCCTCAGAACAAAGGATCATCCGATCCTGCAATCCATCGACGAACTGGAACTCAAGTACTGGAACGACGACCTGACCGTCGCCACCCAATCCGCGATCAAAACACAACGGGGAACAATCATCCCCATTGTCGATTCCGACGCACACCTCCAGCAAATGCTCCTCTGGGAACAACGCTACGGAAGTGGCGCGATCATCGTCAACCATCTCCACCTCCTAGACAACTGGAAAAAGCTCCGACAAGCTGGCAAACTACTCAATAACATCCTCGCATACAAGCACTTGCCAATGCAAAACTCCGCTGAAATCCTCGGCGGAAACG
>Ga0209510_1003114_pt1 | contig 15994 bp, 13 predicted proteins | sample BiotimSIPDNA_FD_185749 | JGI IMG/M metagenome (GOLD analysis project Ga0209510, IMG submission 185749) | Anaerobic biogas reactor microbial communites from Washington, USA - Biogas_R1 time_0 SIP DNA (SPAdes) (version 2) | ecosystem: Engineered > Bioreactor > Anaerobic > Unclassified | place... | reverse complement strand
TAGATGTCTTGCAATAGACAGAAGAAATGTATATCCGCTGCTTTCAAGCCTTTTGAAAAGATTGGTTCTGCAGAAGCCCATCAGTCTTTTTCCGGCCCTTGAAAGGTTACTGATCATCACCTCTTCATCTTTTGTCAGTTTTCTCGCCGGTTTATCAATGATATAATTGCCCAACCCGTAGCGGGGAAGTTCCAGATCATTGATTAAATTAACTACCTTATCCGAATAAAGACGGGCATACTGATCTTTACGATCATTGGGATTGAAATGATATTCCACCTTTTTGGGTATACGATCTGGAAAGTAAGATCGTGTTCCATTGGAAAAAGTCAGATATTTTCTTCCGGGCCCGTTTTTAGGCTCTGCATAGTTGTTTTTTATGAAAGATCTTGTTCTCCTGACAAGAAATAAACGCATCAGCTCCCGCCAGTCATCGGCAAAATCGCTTCGTTCAAAAGCCTTGATACTGCGAATAAATGTTTCAGTATGTTTTGCCTCAAACATGATCTGCCCGCCGATACTTTGGACATACCGTTCGGGCATCAGACCAAGATCTGCATCATCAGCTAAAAATAACCGCAGTTGATTTGACAGGTCTTTGTATGATTTATTATATGGTGTTGCAGAAAGAAGAATAACACGGCTCTCATTCTCTTCAAGATACTCCTTTATCGCCCTGTAGCGGCTCCCCGAATCATTCCGTAAATTATGGCTTTCATCGATAATCACTACTCTGTAACGCCGCATATTCGGAAGATCCTTCTGAACCTTGCTTTGAGAAATTATTTTTGCATGCAATTTGTATTTATAAACATAACATTCCCACATCTCTACAAGGTTTTTAGGGCAGATAATCAATGTTTCAGTAAAGAAATCCTCCTCCAGTACTTTTGCCAGTGCAGTTGCAACCATGGTTTTACCCAAACCAACTACATCACCGATAAGCACTCCATTGGGCCGGTTTTTATACCTGTTAAGATGATGTGCTGCAACAAGTACGGCTTTTTTCTGAAATTCCAGCAGTTCGTTCTCGAATACTTTTGGAATTTTAAACTCACTTATGCCTGCACGAGCTTCACGTGAAAGATGATAGGCTATTTTCAGGTAGATATGATAAGGCGAAGTAAGGCGATCTGCGGCCCAACTCTCATCTATTACCTCGATAAGTTCCTTTGTTATATCGATACTCCACCTGTCGGTCCACCTATCGTAAAACCACTTTGATAGCTTATAAGCAGCATCCTGTTCGAGCACATCGACATTTAATTCACCCTGCTTTAAAAGTCCAGACATCGTAAGATTGCTGCTGCCAAGAAATCCGATAATTGGAACACGGGAATCCTCGCTATATGCCAGATAAAGTTTTGCATGCAGGGGATGACTCAAATGCAGTCTTACAACAACTTTTTTATCTTTAAGTTGCCTGCTCAAGATGCGCAGATATTTTTCTGCAGTGTCATCAGGCGTGCCAACAGTAAGCTGCTCCCTGAACTCCATGGCCAGCCGTTTCTTAAGCCGTAAAGCCTCAGCTTGATCGAGTAAATAAGAATCATCCCGGTTGTACGCTTCCTGTAACAGATCGAAAGGAAGTCGCTGCATTCCCACTAAAAGACGACAATAACGGTATACTTTTTCTTCGCCTTCCTGGACATAGTTTCCGGTAAGAGATTCGATTCTATCAGCAATCTCTCCCCATCCCCTGAGATTAAAATATCCCACACAGAAATCTGCGCGACTCGATAGTTTTAAGGTTTCATTGAGGCCTTTAGTGAGGTGATTTTCTATGTTATCGTAAATTTTGGGCATTATGCACTATGTTCCTGACAACTGTAGACTGAATATTATCTGTATCCTAAAATATTAACTCTCGTATCTTAACTGCAATGGTTGTTTTATGGTCTATTGACGTTTTTTGCTTTTTCAACACCCAACCCAAGCCATCAAACAGGGCAAGGGTATCTCGGAAGCAACCGAGTAAACGTCCACGACCATAAGCCGTGGCTTTGGTTCCCCCCAAATGTGTTTTGCGTGATATAAGTGCTTGAATTTGTTGTTTTTTTGTGCTTTTTTAAGTCATTTCGCACAGTATTGCTCATTTCCGATGAAGCTATCAGAAAGGAACATGCAGTGTAGGTTAGTTGTCAATAAAATGGCTGGTTTTGTGCTTCAAAAAGTGCCCATTAGTGGAGGGATTTAATGTGCCCGCTAACATGTGGATAGTATGGAGATGGTAATAATGATGATGGTTAAGCAGTAAATCCAGTTATCAATTAAAGGACCGGTATCGATTCGATATAACTTGTAGTATATGAACAAATACAACCCGAGATTACTGGGTAATACCTTTAGAGGATTACAGAGTAAGTAATTAATAATGGTTAAGCTTTTAAGGGTGAAGAATGCACTGAGAAACAAGGAAACAGAATGAATTTTAAAGCGATTATTTTAAAAAATACTTGTGGGATTTTATGTTTTCAGAAAAAGGCTGTGAATCTGACTTGGATTGCGTAAAAATAATTAAACTGGAACTTCTATACCGATCTTGTTCGCAATTTCAGTATAAAGGTTAACATCTTCTTTAGGTGTAGATATACTCAAAATAAGAGAATATCTGGCTTCACTATTCCATCTTTTGTGTAAAGTATGTTCCCGCCACCAACCTATTACCGGATAGACACCTACATGCTTACGTGATGCCAAATCTATCGCTGACCCATACCATATATCTGAATGAATTGACCCTCTATGACGCAAATGATCTCCCAAAAGCCATTCTTTGGAATCGCTGCTTGTTTCAATCATATTTTCTTCTTCTTCACGTACACGTCTGTTTATGCGTGAACGAAACTGATCACGTGTTTCGAATGGCATTTGTATGTCAAAACGCAATCCATGTGATTGGTAATTATGTCGCCTTTTCCATCCCCTTTCACCAGGGTTAGGTTCAATAAAGTAGGAGAGTGTTACACGTAATGTTACCGGTGTTTCTCCAAGATCTCTAAGAATATCTTCAGGCCATGGTATTTCATGTAAATTCATCTCCTTCATCTTTTTGTAATCTGCATATGGATATAACGAACTTTGAATAATCAGATTAAGTCTATTTTCTGCACAATATATAGCCTTATTTAAATCAGGAACACCAAAACCACAGTATCTGATCAGATTTTTAACATCAGCTTTTTTATTCTTGTGAGATAACCGTATATTAAATTTTTTTAACATCACAGGAGTCCATTCTGCAGAATGAACTATAAGAGCACGGATGGTTTCCGTCCAGAATTCGGGATAATTTTTCTGAATAATAGCAGCCATTCTGGCAACTTGAGCTGTTGCAGCACTGGTATCACCTGTGATAGTGAAATAATTATCTGTAAATTTATCGTTTGTTGTCAGAATTCTTATCTCATCGGGATCTCCACCAATTGGTGAATTATTTGCATCTTTTGCCCAGTTGCCTCCTTCAAATACAACATCGGGTTTTAATGGCCATTGTGCATCCCACTTAATAGAAGTTGTACTAGCTGGATTAATATCACCTGCTGGTGCAATTGGGACCAACCCTGGATGGTTATTTGTATCTATGGTTACTTTTTGTGTGTATGCTCCAACGCAGAGTGCATTCCAGGATTGTCCCGGATCATGTATGCCTTCTATAATATTTCGATCAGGATAATAGATCCTGTTTTGAGTTTCAATATTACCAGAAGATACAATTAAAAGCCTTTTTGTTCCACTCTCTTCTTCAGCTCCAGAGGTGATTTTATCTATTGCAGAAGACCATGAAGAAGGTTTCCCACGATCACGAAAATCTTTGGCAGTAATTGTAAGTGAGATAACCCTTTTCCTTTCCGGAGCATTAATTTCTGCTAAAGAAATTACTTGTGATGTAACTGATCCATATAGTTCTGGCTGATGTTCATTACCATTTTGTCGGATAATCTTACCGGATTCGAGAATATGCTCTATAGAAACATTTTCATTTGAGACAAGCAAATCCATTAAATCACTATACAGTGCAAGCCCTGCCATTCCGGTTCCATGACCACACTCATCCGTTTTCAGCCAGTCAATGTTATAAGCATGTAAATCATTTGATGAAAGGAATGGTTTAATTAATGGATGCTCATTGTTGACTCCTGTATCAAGGAGAAGTATGGCTACTTCATCACTAATGGTTTTTGGGAGTCTTCTTAGCAGATCGTCAATCCATTCCTGCTGAAATTTCCGTTTCATATCGAGGAAGTAAGTAGGTGTTTCTTTTGCTTTTCGCAATTCTGCAATACAGTTTAATAAATCGATAGATTCAGCAATTTGATCACGAGTCCCAAACACAAGCAACACCGTTCTATCCGGGAATGCAAGTTCGTTCCTGTCAACCCGCAATCCAATTTTTTCAGCATTGCTCCTAAAAAATTTAACTATATCCTCTCGATTTTTTCCTGATCTGAGCCATACTTCCCACCATACAGGATTATTATCAGCAGGTAACAAGTTTATATCATCTGTCCAAAGGGCATCAACAGTAGCTTTCTTTATATCTGCTATATTTGCAAAAAGTTTTTCATTCTTAGCCTCTTTCAGGTATTTATCTAATTTTTTAAGAAATATATCGATTTTTCCTTCTGGTACAAAAACAGCAGCGTATGTATCAGTTTGAATGGTTTTTACACTAAGCAGTTCGATGCCGGAAGGTCTGAGATCGAGGCTTTCATGTTTTAGCTGGTAATCAGGTTCGCTTTTAAAAACAATGGTAATACCTTCAAGTCCGGAAATCCCAACAGCTTCTCTCTTTTTGTCAAGTAAAGTCTGCTCATCTTTGAGTGCCTGAAACTTTTGATAAAGATAGTAATAATGTTCCTGCTTGTTACGTGAGACTTCTTTAAATTTTGGTTCACGACCCGGTGCGCTTTTATACTCTTCCGTTGTAGTGAATTTGGAAGGAAGTTGAAGATTGCGGTATTTGAATCTCTCAGGTACCGGCATAAGGAAACTCACTTCATATTATTTGTTATAATTATTCAATATTTTGGAATGATATCGGATTCTTTCCTGAAGCATCTGATTAATTATCTGTTCTGTTACACATTTTTTTCTTGCAATAATCATCTCTTTTATTGAATCTTCGCAGGCTCGTGTTATTTCTGCGAAACTAAGATCTTTGGCGTTTTTTGCTAAAGCCGAATAATCGATATTTTCTGCCACAAAACCAGCCAATTTATTCTTTAGTAGTTCAGAAATTTGCAAATTATCTGGAAGCGAGTACTCAATCACATCATCAAATCTTCGAAACAGTGCATAATCTAACATTTTTGGGTGATTTGTTGCAGCCAGAATCATGCTGTTTGAGCAATCGTGATCAATGAATTGAAGAAAGCTATTTAGTACCCGCCTTATCTCACCTACATCATTATTCAGAGCTCTCATTGCACCGATAGAATCGAATTCATCAAAGAGGTAAACACCCCGATGTTTTTGAAGAGAGTCGAAAACCATTCTTAGTTTAGCTGAGGTTTCTCCCATATATTTAGTAATAATTGACTCGAGTCGGATTATAAAAAGAGGTAAATGAAGTTCTCCTGCCAAAGCAAAAGCGGTCATGGTTTTGCCTGTACCTGGAGGCCCAATAAGTAAAAATTTCCTCCGAGGTTGCAGCCCATATGCAGTAATCTCCTCAATATGTCGCTGCTCCTGTATTATCCTGTCTAACCGTGATGCTATCTCTTTTGAAAGAATCATCTCTGAAAGACGGGTATTTGGATAGGAAGCAGATAAAAGCCGTGCAAGCTCACCCTGTGGCTGAACGAGCGGAACAGTATTGCCAGATTCGGCAGAGTCCCTTTTTTTTCTGGCAATATCAATTAATCGCCGAAGCTCCTCTGCAATCTTCCCATGTCCAAGTTTTGCTTCATGAGCAGCAATCTGCAAACCATAAGTGATAAAGCGTTCATCATCTTTGGAGATGTAGCTTTCGAAGAGTGCCTTTATTTGAGCGATCGTAGCCATATAATTATTATAAGATTTTTATAAATGTTTTAAAGTACCGTCTTATAAAATAGTTCGTGTTATTTTATTTCAAATTAATAGTTTTTAATTATTTAAACACGTATTGTATTAGAAAAGCTGTCGGCGGGCACTTTAAAACAGGCCACATATGGGCACTTCAAAACCAGCCACTTTATGAAAATAATCTGGGTTTACTCCTCCTTTCTTGATTTATTATTTAAACGGTAACTTTTTCCTTTAATTGTAAACACCTCCGCGTTTTCAAGGAACCGGTCCAGAATGGCCGCCGGATTTATGGGGTCGGACCAGAGTTATCTACATAACAAATAAAGGGTTAAGTGGTATTAATAATTTTTTTAATCGTTTAATTAGAATGGCTGTAAATCCAATTGCTTCTCCCCTTTGACGCTACGGATTGCAGGCATTACCATTTATACGAAGATGCTTCTGATTGCGGGATGAATTCCAGACACTCCCAATGTGTTATTATTTCCCATTTAATCTTTTACGAAGTGAAGTAATCTTTTCCTCAGACAGGCCGGTATAGTGAGCGATCTTTTCGATAGATTCACCATCTTTTAGCATATTGAGAGCGACTTGTTCGATTCCCTTTTCTTCACCCTGTTTTAGCCAATGCTCTGCACCCCGTTTAAACCCTTGCTCATCGCCTTGTTTAAAACCTTTCTCAAATCCTTCTTTCAAACCTTGCCCGTTATCACTCAAAATGACCGATAATTCATCTTTCTCCTGTCCTTCGAGTGTGATACGCTTTCTAACTTCAGCAGCAACTTTTAAACTTTTAAAAGCAGCGAGCCGGAACCACAGGTGGGATCATAAGCAGTTGTGGAAGCAACTGCATTTTTCGGTGATATTCCGATCACCTTTGTAATTACACGACTTACTTCAGCAGGAGTGTAAAACTGTCCCTTGCTCTTACCGCTTTCAGAAGCAAAATGTCGCATCAGATACTCATAAACATCACCAAGAAGGTCATCGTTCACAGCGCGATTTTTAGAAAAATCAAGCTCCGGTTTCTGAAAGATACTGATAAGGTTGCTCAAGCGATCGACCATCGCCTGACCTTCACCAAGCTTATTGGGATCGTTGAAATCGGGAAAATCGGATCGTGCCAGTTTGGGGTTTGCATCGATAAGCGGTTGAATTACCTGCGTATTGATCTTATCCCCTATATCGCTTTTTCCTTTCAGTGCGTCCATATCTTTAAAACTGGCACCTTTGGGGATAGTAACCGGTGGTGCGAAATCATCACTATCGCCATATTTGTCAGAGATATATTTGATAAACAGCATGAAAAGCACATAATCTTTATACTGACTGGCATCCATGCCGACGCGCAGTTCATCGCAGGAAGCCCAAAGCGATGAATAGAGATCCGATTTTTTGATAGCCATTGCGAAAAATCCTGTTATTTGAAATTAATCGGCGATACCTGCATACTATTTAAGAGCTTAAATATCAGAAGCAGCTATCTCACCACTGAAGAGCAGATATTGCGATACTGAAGTTTTTGACCATGGTTTTGTGAGAAAGTTTTTAAGGTTTAATGAAGTTTGTGATATTGGATAAATGCATTTTGCAATGAGTAGAAACCAAAGGTTTGAGCAGATGAAAGTTTCTTTTTAAACCATATGGACAGATTAATTGGGTAATTTTTTCAGAAAACAGCTTTGGCAAATCGGTTGCAGTGTAAATATAACTTTACACTTTTTCGTAATATGGTTATATTAAAGGCTAAAATGTAATTATTTTTTACCTTTCAAGGGTAAAATGTGCTTAGGGGGAGGAGGGGCACAATGGGATTTAACGGCTCTTTAATTAAAACAAGGGCTAAAGAGACTGGATACACCTTAATTCAGTTATCTGAGGAGTTAGGTGTTTCCCGCCAGGCTGTTAATGAATGGATATCGGGTGTGACTCCTCGGGGAAGCCATCTAATGAAGCTTTGTGCTGTTCTTAATTTGAAACCGGAGAAATTCTTCACCGAACCTGTCCAAAGCTTGATATCTGTACCTCTTCATCGAACGATTGGTAATAAAAAAGTAACAAATACCATGCGTGATGCTTCACTTGAGATGGCTAAAGAATACCTGAATCTTTTCAGACAAACTCCGGTAGCTGATCTCGTTCAGGTTATCAGAATAGAGAATCGTTCTGAGGAGAATGCCAAAATTATTGCAGATAAATTGCGATCCCTTTCAAAGGTTGCAGATGGCAAGCCGACGGATTACAAAAACGCATTTCATCTTTTGTCGGAACTTGGCATTTACACAATTTTCAGAGAATTTCCGGATAATCTCATCAAGAATACCTATGCTTTTTACTCAAAGATAGCAGATCACAGAGTCGTATTCGTGAATATTGATACTTCAATTATAGATCTGATCTTTTATCTGCTTCATGAAACAGTTCATGCTGTAAGAGATGAGGTCCCTGACCAGATTAGCTTACAGGATGAGGAAAATTTTTGTGACATGGTGACAAACCACATCCAGTTTCCGGATAAATATGTTGAAGATGTTTCATTGATGATAAAAGGATTACCTGTAAATTTTATTGTAAATAAGCTTAAAGATATATGCTTAATGAATCATCACTCTCTGTATGGGATACATAAGCAACTGGATGAAAGAGGGTTGTTACCTGAGTGTGCGAAGAAAATAAACTTTGGAGCAGATGTTAATCTCAGAAAACAGTTCCCGACTTTGAGGAAAGTACTTTTTGGATCTGGCAATGTTCAGGATTTTTTGGAAAATATGTATGCACTGTCCCCTGAGTTTATGAAAGTTATCGAGAAGCATATTCCTGACTGTTCAGTTCGAAAGCTTGGCGAGTGGTTAGGCCTGGATACCTCAATGGATGCACAGGCAGTTATGGAAGAAATGCTTCGGAGAAAAGCAAAACGATAGGTGGTTAGAAATCGGATGTTTATTCTTTGTGACACCTCTTCCATACTTTTGCTTTTGAGAATTGCGCCTGATATGTTCAGAGATGAACGTTTTCAGTGTAAAACTATTCTTGATGTACATGATGAGATTTTTCGGACATCCAAATTCAAAACAAAATACCCATGGATAAAGGAATTAAGGGCAAGAATAAAACCTATAGTTCTTAATGAAAAACAAAAGGTTAAAGAAAAAGAATATTTTGATGCGATTAAAACAATTATTGACATGGGTACTATCAATTCAAAGACCAACCATTTATTTGATTTAAGTTATACAGATATGCGGGTTCTTTCTCATGCCTTAACACTTGAATATAAAATCACATCATGTGATAGAAATCTGGTTCAGTTTGCCTGTCAGGAATTTGAAGAGGATTTTACAGGGAATGTTTTTCCGCTGGAAATCATAAATTATTGGTTGGAATCTGGTGTGATTCAATGGAATGAAGAAAAGCAGTTGATAATTCGGGAGTGGATTGAAAACGAGCCAGTGCAACCTGAAGAGGCAAAGAGAACGTTTAAAAAGATTACTGGGTTTGATTTTGGTGATTAGGGGTAAAAGAATCTTTATCTCTATTTGATTGTTGCGATATAATTTTTATAAATGCAAACGAAAAAATGTTGGATATGCGATTTACCAAAAAATAAAATAGTTGATTATAAGATGGTGATTATTGTTTGTGATTAAGCACAGAGGCTCATTTCTTATGAATAATATGGAAGATGTATTGCAGCACATTTTCAATAATCCTAAAGAATTAACATTAGAAGATATTTTTAGTGTAATACCACCTGGCACATTAATTCCAGCGCTTAAAAGGAAAAATCTACACTACATATTAAATGAAAGAATATGCATTTGGGGTCGGACCAGACTTATTTCTTTCATAAATAATGGATTAGGTGGTATTAATGGTAAATTTTTAATCGCATAAATAGATAAATATCGTAAGAGAATTTAGAATATAGAAGTAATGGAAAAGAAATGAAGATTTATGACTCGAAAAGTTTCTGGCCTGAAATCTTTCTCATTTCTAACAATATCAGCTTCTATCCATTCATACTTTCTGTATTGCTTGTCGTAATCCATTTTTCTGAAAGGGATAGGATATAATCGAATCCAACTGCCATCCTGTCGTACTCCAGCAGTACAAACCAGTTCATCATACTTTTTAGAAAGCGAAGGATAGGTTTTTACTGCAATGAGTATTTTTTCTGCTGCCATTTTTACAAATGAATTAAAGGTAAGTTTAATTTGCTTAATGCGACTAATGTTGCTGCCAAATGAGAACGATGGCACATCTGCGGGTCCTTTTCAAAACACATCAGTGCGACACGCTTTTCAATAGATAAGTACTGAAGTATCTGGTTCTGTTCTGCCGTTGTGTTTAATAAAACGCCGGCACGGTATTCTTCAAACAGCTTCCGGTAATCCTCTTTTGTAGCCAAATCTTTCCGTTCTGCAGATTCTATTCCCAATGAAGGTATATGAAAGTATCTGATGCCAACATTATGACAGGCATTGGATAGTGTACCTTTGGCAAACCCATATTTCATGCTCATTGCATTCTTTCTTACATCACAAAGAAAACGGATATTGTTGCGAATAAGGGTATTCAGAAACTGTTCCAGAGATTTTCCTTCGTAACCAATGGTAAAAAGAGTCGTGCTATTATCATCGATAATTGTTTTCTTTACTTTCTGCATCTGTTCATCATTAAGCAATTTAATGGCAATACTGCTGTTAATTGCATAATATGGCAGTAATAAGTAGGTTTGAAAAATCAACTCTTCGGTAGAAAGCTTTGCATATTTATCGCATATAAGCTCAAGATTAACCAAGTCTGTTGAATCAAGTTGTTTTGATTCAGGAGTCTCTTTTAATATTATCCAGGAAGTTTCGGTTTCTTCTATTAACCCTTTTCTCTTCATAGCAACCAGATCCGCATTTGCTCCAAATGAGAAACAACCGAATTTATACGGGACAAAATCATAGGCAGGATTCTGCTGTTTAGAACAGAAAAGTAACAATAATTTCTGGAGCTTCAGTTTTTCAATCTTCCCTCCACACTGGGACAGCAGAGCAAGTAATACTTTTCTTCTATAATACATACTAGTTCTTTCTTTAAACCGAGTAGTACAAAATACGAATTGGGGGAGCAAAAGAGTTACCAGCTTTATAGTTCCTTAATCGATTATGATATTAAAGAGCTTTATAATCAATGAAATAGTGTTTTTGGCGAAACATAGGGTCGGACCAAGCTTATCCCCTTCTTAAATAAAGGATTAGGTGGTATCAACGGTTAATTTTAAATCGCTTAATTTAATTAAAACATACCGGTAAACCCCATTGCTCTCCCTTAACCACTTAATCCATGTTCAGCGCATAAAGATCCGAGAAATCTGGAAGCAGCATACACTTTTGAGTCCTTCGCTTAAAATTTATCCTGTGGTCAATCATCTACCTTTTACATCCTACAAAACTGCATAATTAATCCTTCGAGAATAAGCTACAATCCTTCGCGAGGACGCTACGGATTGCGGGCATTCCCTTGTTCGAGGACGCTACGGATTGCGGGCATTCCCTTGTTCGAGGACGCTACGGATTGCGGGCATTCCCTTGTTCGAGGACGCTACGGATTGTTGGCATTCCCTTGTTCGAGGACGCTACGGATTGTTGGCACTTCCATTTTGTTCGAAGATGCTACAGATTGTTGGCACTTCCATTTTGTTCGAAGACGGGACGGATTGCAGGCATTCCCAGTTCGTTTATTGTTTCTCATTTAATCGTTTTCGAAGAGAAGCAATCTTTTCTTCAGACAGGCCGGTATAAAGAGCAACCTTCTCTGTTGATTCACCTTTTTTCAGCATATTTAAAGCTACAAGTTCGATTCCCTGTTTTATTCCTTTTTCAGTACCCTGTTTGAACCCATGTTCATCACCTTGTTTAAAGCCTTTTTCAAATCCCTCTTTCAAACCTTCCTGTTTGAAATATTCCTTAATTGAAGACATCTTCTTTTCTCCGGTAATTATTGATGTTCTTATCTTTTCAAGCACCTTACCTTTTAGATCACCTGGAGCTGTAGAATCGATATAAAGTGCCAATTCTTCTACATATTCTCCTATATCCTTCTCATCTGCCATCTCTTTTAAAATTACGATAATCTGGTCTATTTTCTTTATTATCGATCTGGTTCTGATATATTTAAGTCCTGATCCTTCGCAAATATGTTACGAATTAATTATTATTTTCCGTAAATATATTTACCAATCAATGTTTATTTATTTTTCGAGGTGCTACGGATCACTAAAGCGTTAATCGAAGTTGCGGTGAACCAATGATCTTTTCATCAGGAATTCGGTAGAAATCAAAAAGCAGATATTCGAATTTTGAAAAATGTTTTTGTAGTATAGGATCAGGCTGATCCAGATCAAGCAATAAAGAAATACCCCATTTTCTCCTCCCATGATAAATCACCACGAGTATGGGTCCTTCATGTTTTTCACCTTCAGGGATATCGTTTTCGATAGAGTTAAGATAGTGTTTCAGTTGAATTATTGTCCTTTTATCTGGGGTACTTTTGTGCTCAAAGAGAATATAGATGAATAATGACCTTGTTTTATCAAAGAGTCTGTAGACAATATCTGACCGAAATTCATTCAGAAAGCCATCCACTGTGTCGTTTTTTATCGCACTGGAGAGATTAAAATCGATATCGACCTTTGTGTCTGGAAACAGATATGTACTAACAAAACTGGAAACTACCGCAGTTTTGCTAAACATCGCCTTGAAAAAACAATCCTTCGTTAAGAAGCTACGGATTGCAGGCGTTTTTTATCGTACCGTAAAGATTATTGGAAACGAATAAAATGTCTCCTGAAATTCGAAGGCAACCACATTCGCATTCTGACGTCCTGACTAAAAAGCTAGCTGTAACCAATAAAGGGCGCATGCCTTACCAGAAAAATCCTAAAAATAACGAATACCGAATAACTGACTCGAATATCGAATCGAAAATTAATTCTGCCTGATCGAAGCGGCACCTGAAAATCCTTAAAGCCCATGATAAACCATCATAAGGACTATATATTTGAACATCTTTAGTTTTAGCTGTCGTACTCCTTTTTAATTTATGATTCTGGCACAAATTATGCTAAATATATGCCCCTACAAAATAATAATCAACACAATATCAACAACGCTCACGACCTTTTCTTTCGCGAATCGATGCAGGACATCGAAATAGCCAAGCCACTAGCCTTGCTATCCATCCCGCTTTCTGTTCAAAATTGTCTTGATTGGGAAACTCTTGAGACTGTGAAAGAAACCTGGGTTGATGAAAACCTGAAGGAATATCGTTCCGATATAATCTATCGCATAAAAAACTTAAAAAATGACCAATGGGTATATCTTCTTTTTGAGCATAAGAGCAGCTCAGATAAAGAGGTTCAGTTTCAACTGTTGAGTTATATAGTAGAAATCTGGAAGCAGCATAGGAAACAGAAAGTAGCTGGCAGGTTATTACCATTTGTGATACCGATTGTGATATCCAATTGTAACGGAGTCTGCAATTTTGACAATAGTGTGAAAGAGATGGTCGCAATTATAGAGGAAGGTAAAGAGGTAGTTCCGGACTTTCATTTTTATAAGTTGGATTTATGTTTTTTTGATCCTGAGAAGATAGAGGATGGAAAGCTGAAGATCTTTCTGCTGGCACTTAAATATAGCAGAAATCCGGATCTATGGAGAGTATTACCGTGGATAATCAGGCGCTCGGAGGAGCTTCAAAAGGATCAAAAGTGGCAGTACGATTATTTGAAAGTGGTTTTACTTTATCTTATGTCGGTGATTAAGAAAAAGCAGATTCACCGGTTTAAAGAGATAGTATCAAAGGAACATAGTGAAGGTATGGGGTATATGGAAACGATAGCTGATGCATTCAGGGAGGAAGAAAGGTTAAAAAGAGAGAAGGCTGAAAGGATTGTAGCAGAGTTGCGAAAAGAGATTAAACTGAAGGATTCTGAGCTTGAAAAAAGGGAATCAATCATTGAACAAAAGGATACTGAACTGGAAAAGAAAGATGAACGACTGGTAAAGACAGAAGAGCAGATCTATCAGATGGTAAGAAGAATGTTGGGAAAGGGACTGGATTTTCAATTTATCAGTGAGATCACTGGTTTGAGTAGAGAGAAAATCGAAAAGATTCAAAAAACTGAAAATTAAAGTGGCATCGCCTAATGGACAATACAGATCTTGATAAATACTTCAGCGAAATTGAATACCATCTCATTATTTTAACTTTTATTTTTTCTGGTTTTATGCAACATAATTATTGAAATTAATCGAAATAATAGAGCGAAAATAATCTTCTCGTATTCCTTGACAGTTGAGTTTTGCAACTTAAATCTATGCGTTGAAACTTTATTGATTTTGAAATTTAACTTTTATAATGTGTAACTTATACGGCATCCCTTTTTTATATTCTGCGATATTGGTTACGGCAATATTTGGTGATAAAAATTTGAAACGATTTGATCCCCAGGATTCACTATAGTATTTATTAAGATCCGTCATATATTTTTTCTTCAGCACCTTATCAAAAACAAGCAAACGATAATCTTCTTTATTTTTTGGATCTTTTGGTAATCCTATTATCATATAACGGGAAGATTGTCCTTCAAATTTGTCTGAACGTAAGCCATTCAATTCTTTAAGACAATCAGCGCAATCAGAAATAGGCCAGAAATTTTTTACATTTTTATCATTGGAATAGCCATAATTGACACAATTAGCTCTTATCATTCTTTTACCGTTTTGAATATCAAATATCAAAACTGAATAGCCATCAGCTACAGACATCTCAGGACAATTATATTTCACATATAGAAGATTTTCATAGAAGTAGAATATATCAATCCACGAAAATAGACTATCCCGATCAATTGGTAAATCGAATTCATTTTCTATTTCACCAGTTTTCATGTTACGAGCTTCAAGTATAATTCCATCAAAAGCATACAATTTATTTTTAAAAATATGGATTACAGAATGTTGAACAGGTGCAGTAGAATGATTCCATATAGTCTTTCCTTCTGAATCTATTTTGCGAATATTCTTAAGACCATCTTCAATCAAATAAATATTATTTTTAGAATCAACTGTAAAATCATATGGAAAATATTCGTTTGAGTTAATACAACCTGTACATTCCTTATCAGAAAAGGAAATCGAAATAAGAGTATCAATCAAATAATCAAGTTTTTTTAAACTTGTACTATCTGTATTACCATTACCAAAGAAACATAGAAGCAAAAGAAAGAAAAGGTGTTTTTTCATGATTATTCCTTTACTCTTATTTCAATCCAGTTATAAAGATCACCAGTATCGTAGTAAACAGGATCACTTCCACCACGCGATGAATACCTATCAATTACTTTTGTAAGTGGTTCCCTAGTTACTCGTGATCTTTCGCTTGGGTTATACCAATTTTGAAAATGCGTTAAATTACCACTATAAGCAATACCCATGTGTCCAGTAGGATTATCATCTCTTGTTCTTGACCATACTACGAACTGATGCACATTGGGGTTATATGTGGTAGGTTTGAGAAAGTTACCCACTGTTGCCGTATTCCACCGGTCTTTAACACCAAATTTCAAGTAGCTGCAGAAACCAGAACAATCATGCCTGACCGATTGATCATATTTATTATCTTTCCAAATTTCTTTTACATAATTAACTATTTCTTTCTTGGTTTCTTCACTCATGCCTTCTAAAGGTTTACGATACCGATTCTCCCTCCAAAGCTCAAATTCCCTTCTGGTTGGTTCATCAAATTCCCCATTTGTATTTCCTCTGTAAGTGATCTCAACCCCTATCTTCTCTCCATCATGCTCACGTGTTCTCTGCTGCGCAATAGTCTGAAATTCGATCAATGCCTCTTTTGTTTTTTCACCAAAATATCCATTTTCTTCAGCTTCAATTCCCAATTCTTTCAAACTATTCTGAAGATCATAAACCAC
>Ga0209510_1003097_pt1 | contig 16089 bp, 18 predicted proteins | sample BiotimSIPDNA_FD_185749 | JGI IMG/M metagenome (GOLD analysis project Ga0209510, IMG submission 185749) | Anaerobic biogas reactor microbial communites from Washington, USA - Biogas_R1 time_0 SIP DNA (SPAdes) (version 2) | ecosystem: Engineered > Bioreactor > Anaerobic > Unclassified | place... | reverse complement strand
CGCGCCACTCTGTCAGCGTAGGCCATTGACGGTGCCGTGCTGTTGTATATGCTGCACGCGCAGTCATCGCACAGGAGGCGCACGACGCGTGACGTTGCCCTGCTCATTGCCATAGTGCCAGCCCTCCTCCAACGCCAAGGCCCGCGAGGACAGCGCCCACAATCCACGCGAGCGCACGCGCCGTGCCCCTGTTAAGCAGCGCATCCTTGACGAAGCGCACGGCCGTTGCGTGCTGTGCCTGGTGCTTCTCACGCCATTCCTCTATGTCACGGATTTTCTCGAACACGCCGGGCTCGCCATTGCCCAAGAGCAGCTTTTTAATCTCAACGACGGTGGTATGCGTCTCGTGTTGCGACACGGCAACGGCGTCTATCTTTTCGAGGATGTGGTGCGTGCGCTCGTCGCATAAGCTCTTGGGTATGCTGGCCATCGGTACTGCTCCTAGTCGAGTTGGATAGCCTCAATCGAAATGCGCAGCGTAGCCGTGCGCGGGTTCACGACGAGTGTGTCGTCGTTCGCGATGCTGAGTGCGACGCCGTTTGCACTGGCGTTCTGCGTCGGCAGCTTCACCGGTGCGGTGACTTTCAGCGCGCGGAAGTACACGAGGCTTTCGGCGTTGTTCGTCTCTACGTGCAGCTTGCCGTAGGGCGTGCCCTCAATCGCCGTGAATGTGGCCGTGACGCCCTCGCTCGCGCGTGTATATGCGATTAGCTCGCGTGCGTATTTGTATTCGTAGACGTATGGCGGTGCGGGCACCTGGCTGCCGATGACTTCGCCGTCCTCGCCAAGTTGTGTGACTTCAGGCTCGACAGCTGCGCGCACAGCGAACTCGTCGCCAACGAGGACGGTGAGCTCGGCTGGGCCAGAGGCCCACGTCATGACACCGATAACAATGGATACTAAGCAGAGTTTCATGGTAGTGGCTCCTTTACATTCCGAGTATTCGGCTGCCAAAGCTACTCAACCCGTACACAATTTCGTTGGCGTTTTCGTCATAGCCCCGCGTCAGCAGCAGGTAATATGCTCCTTGACCATAGCCCGGGAAGGTTTCCGGCCAGGGATCCAGATCCATGCTGAAGACCCAATCACCCATGTCCGGGATGGTCGCGTCAGCGCATGCGGCCAAATAGATGTCCTCCCCAGGCGGCGTAGTAAGCATGATCTCGTACGTGGATTCGTGCAGGGCGGAGCGGTGCCGTAGATGGACGCGGCACAGTCCCGGCAGAGGCGGAGGATGTCCTGCTTATCCATAGGTGAGGTCTCCTGTGATGTCCGTTATGGCATGGTTGTAGGCCGTGTAATTGGCTGGGGTGGCCGCGCAGCGTATTCTCCATTGAGGAAGTATGCCGTATCCAGATGGCGGCGTATATAGATTGGCGTACCCGGCCGAATTACCGTAGCTGACGGATGCGGTGCAGCTGAACACCTCCCGTGTGTATCGCGGGTTTGGGTTCGCGAAAAACCCGTCAATCTGCTCCTTGGCGCGGAATGTGTATGATTCGTCAAGTGAAGGCTCGGCAATGGAACTAAAGAACGATGACAGGCTTACGGGGAATGAATCCGTTGTTAGCGTTCCGCCTCTCACGTAAGGCACCGCCGGGCCGTCCGGTGTTACGCCTTCCGTTCCGTCGGGGAGCACATAGTCTGCTCCCCTGCACAGGCGCGACTGAGCGGTCGCTGGAATTCCAATGGACGTGATAACGCCCCGCACGCGACTCTCGGGCCAGTAGGCCGACAGGTCATATTCGACAGCAGATGCACTTTGCGTCACAACGTAGGGGTTGCTGGGTGTCACGGATGTTTTGATGCTGTTTGTTTTCTGCCAATACACCCTGCTTATAGGCTGGGTTTTAACTGCATGTGTTTCCAGCGTCGCGCCCATCATTTCTGCCCAGACGATTGCTGGATCGTAGGTGGTCAGCGGGTCAAGTCTGGCGTTGGAATTTCCGACGCCGGTGATTTTTGGATACTCCTGCACACGGCGCGCGGGGGCTAGCGTGCGGTATCTGTGATCCCACGGCTGTTGCTGGTAATACTCATAGACAAGCACGCACGGGCGGTATGCCCCAAACACGTACACGCATTGTTTCATGGCGTCGAGGGTGTCGCGGACCCATTCCAGACATCGCGCCGCGCCCCACCTCGCGTCCGCCGCTACATCGCCCATCGTCATTATGGGCGCAGTGATGTGTACGTTTTGCGGCGTCTGGCCCATGTATACCCTTAGTTTCTCCGGCGGCCACGTGCCGGTGTCAACAAACCAGCTCGCGAACTGTGTGTCCGCAACAAACCAGCGGCTAATAACACCGGCCTCGGGGTTGCTGATTGGGTTGGCGGCGTAGTGCCTTGGCATGCTCCATTCGTGGCCGTTCGTCTTCATGTTGTAGAGCGCAAAATACAGCCGCGTGATGTTTACTGCGAAGAACGCTGCCCAATGCCCACACCATTGCGCTCCGGTTTCCGCGCAATACAGGGCAGCGCCATGTTCTCCAGTCGATGGATCTCCGGGAAACCTGAGCAAACTCATAAAGGCACGCAATGTAGGATAATCCGGCCGCAAGCCCCACTTTTCCGCGAACCACGCCTCGTGATCGTCCGCAAGCGACTGCCCCTGGTAGGGTGCGCTCCACTGCTCCCATGTTGGCAATACGCGCTCCGTGCCGTCATGACACAGCCATCGCGTCAGCGGCTCCTGCGCATTGCCGAAGTCGTCCGTCCACCCCATCTCGTCAGCGGTTTCGAGCGCCTCGGCCCACACGGACTCAGGATCAGAGCAATCACCTCGCCCCAACAGGAGCTCCCGTTCGTTGACGGCGATGGCGAATTCGTATAGGACGCGGCTTAGCTCCGGTATCCGCAAGCCATCATACTCTGTGTACGTCCACGCCATTCGTCACTCCATGTGTGAGATTGAGATCCAGTTGTCGCCGGACTTGGCGTAGTAGATCCCATAGTCCGTGGTGTAGCCCAACGCGGGTTCCTCAACGTCTCCGTAGAGGTTTCGCAGGTTTGTCGCGTTGTTGGTCGTGTAAAAGGTGATCCCTTTGCTCGCCCCCCCACCCCCGCCGTGGACAACCCTTACAGGCACGTTGGCGAGTTGGCGGCGAAGCCAGCGCACTTCCTCTTCGAGCTGCTGTATTCTCCTGTCACTCATTGTGCTAAGTCCTTAAAGCGTAATTCGTCAAAGCCCGTCTTGATTCGCGTCGTCCCGTGGACGAAATCCCACTCACGCGAGGTCACGGCCGTGCGGATCGGGATGGTGTACCCGCCAGAGGACGCGGCAACGATGAGCGAGCCTACCGGGTGCGAGATCGAGAGCGTCTTGATCGTAAGGTCAATCGTCTGGCGCGACTTGCCATACCAGGCAGCCGCGAACGAGGCGATCGCGTGCAGCCGGGCGACGTCGTTGCGCAGGAAGCCGCCCTCATGCGCCTCTTTCTCAGCGCCCTTTACGTCCGTCACTGTCCCGGGCACGACATACCAGGCGACAGCATCAGGGACGTCGATGTAAAGCACCCGGCTGCCCGCGTCCTGCAAATCCACCTGCACGCTCAGGCGTGCGTCCGTCTCTACCATCGCGGTCAGATACAGCGAGTCGTAAGCGATTACCGGATCAATGTCGGTAGCGCCCTCTGGCGGCGTCCAATGCAGCGAGGCAAACAGGTGATTGATGCGCGGCCGGATCGTGAACGCCAGCTCCCTGTCGCTGAAATAAAACGGCGTCGGGTATTCCTGCTCCTCAACAATCAGGCGATCCAGTAACTGGTACGTCTGTGATTCCGGCTCGAAACAGAAAAGCAGCGGCCTGCGGAGATCGTCCCGGTCCACCGTGAGCCCTGTTTCCTTGTTGGACGGGATCGGTAGCTCGCGCTCGAACACGTGTCCCGGCCAATGCGCGACGCCAGGGATCGTAAAATTGCACGTACCGTCCGCCTCGACAGTGGGCACCAGTGCGTTGCCGCCCATTGTCCAGTCCCAGTCCTGCGGGACGCGAAAACGGCAGTACACCGCCTCGAACCGCTCTGAGCGGCGTTCGTCGTCGTCGGCCGCGTTCTGATAATCCTGTTCGAGTGCATCCGGCCAGTCCGGCTTGAGCGGCGCGTATTCGTCTGCCGCAGGAATGGCGCACCACGTGGCCGTGGAATAGATTGGCCCGCCCCGAACAATCACCTTATCCCAGCGGTTCAGGTCGCTGAACCGTATTCGCGGCTCGATGTCCAGAAGCCCGTCAAGCGCGAGCTCCGTAAGCGACTCATTCGGTAAAATGTGCTTCTCGCCCACGTGGTAGTCGCTGTCGAACAAACTGAACGGCTCGATATACGCGTAGCCCTCGGGCGTCGTCCTGACGCGCCAGCCAACGCCCAGCCGACGGTCAATGAGGCGATCCAGCGCCTCTCGTACCGTCATGCCGTAGAGATCGTGCACCTCGTAGCGATCGGCCAGCATGTGTGTGGCGTTCGACAGCGGCGATCCGTCGTCGTCGAGGCCGGACAGCAGCCACGGCATGGGGCTATCCGCGAGCGCGCGAGATATGAGGTATTTGATGATGTCGAGATTCGTCCACAGCGCCTCGCCACCGAACACGAGCGAGCTTGGATAGGTGAGTGTCTCGTCCGGTGTTGCAGGCGCGTAGGCGTTGCCGATAAGCCCCTGGCCGCGCGCGCCCGTCTCGTTGAATTTCAAGGCGCGATCTATCTGTCCGTCGCGCGTCCAGCTGTGCGCTATGCGCGTTGCGAGGAAGTGCTCCAGGCCAACAGCGCGGAACGTCTGCCGGCCGCCGTCGTCCTCCTCGTCCACGACGTAGCCCACCCAGATGATGGGGAGCGTGTCCGACCAGCCGTTGTCGATGATGAGGCGCACGTACCAGCCGTTCAGCGCGATCGGCCAGTACGAGCGGAATCCCAAGCGGTCCTCGCGGAGGATCGTCCCGTAGTCATAGGCGAGGACAGCATACGAGCCCTGGGGGCTCGCCTGTTGGCTGGCCTGGAGCGCGTAGACATACGGCCGCCACTGCCATTCGCTTTGCCAGTCCGGGCGCGCCTGCACGTAAACGCGCGGGATGTAGGCCACTGGCGCGTACGACTCAGCTCCGGCTATGGTGACGGTTGCCATCAGTCTGCGTGGTTCCTGTGGTGCGCGGTCGTGGTGGCCGCCCCGAGAACGGTCTGACCCGCGTGCGGCAGATACAAAGTCACGCTCGCGAAAGTCGCCAGAAAAATTAGCGTTTTCATCGTTGCTCCTTTTCTACGGGATCACCCGTGGATGTTCGCTTACTGTCGGCGAATTGAACGGCGTCAACGTGCATCCGCCCACGCGGTCCTGCAGGCCGCGCGTCAAGTCCCAGTAGTGCCGCAGATTGCCGGGAAGGATCGTCATGGGGCTGATGCCCTTGGCCAGGGCCGCAACGTCGGCCGCGTAGGCGGCCAAACTGAGATCCACATCCCAGATCGCCACCTCCGCAACGTCCCCGTCGATAGCCCGGTACGTGCCCGCTGAGGATATGGTCAGGTAGGAGGGGGCGCCGCTAGTGCTAACCTTGTTCTTAGTGCCGAACGTGCTGCCGTCTATCGAGACGGCGAGGTCGGGCCGCTGGATTGCGTTGCGACATGCGATTACCGAGTGCCACGTGTCCGCGATGTAACCGGTGGCGGTGGCGGCTGTGAGATCCGAATTGCCATCATAGCTTGTCCAGAGGATCGGGTCGCCCGCCACATTACCCGCCGCCACCAGACGATAGTTTTGTGTTCCGGCCAACTGGAGATACAGCAGCGTGTGCGCCTGTGTGATGTCAGCGGCGCGGAACCGGGCGAAAATGCTGAAGGTGGGGGTCACAGCCGGGATCTGAAGGCTGTTTTCGGCTATGCCGAACGTCATATCTTTGTAGACAACTGAAAACGTGGCGGCGCTGCTGACAGTTCGAGCCGTCGCCGCGTGGAGATAACGAAAAGCCGTGTCTGCATGGAGCGCAGCCGAAACCGTCCGATAAAGCTGTGTATACGCAGCGTCCGTGTAGACGCGCACGCGCAACGTCCCGTAGTCTCCGGCGCTCTTGTCCAGCTCAATTTCAACCCAATAGTCGGTATTTGCACTGACTTGGGTGTATTGCGTGTTTATGGCGCCCTGATACGTCTCCTGAATACTGATGGCTTGGGCGCTTCCGGTAGTATCCAGTATCACAAACACACTGTGCTCACCTGCAGCCCGGAGGGAGATCAGGTCGCTCGGTGTGTTTGATAACCCCCAAAATGCAGCCCGCAGGGTTGACGCTGAATTTACGCTCCGTACGCAAACGCGAAAGGCTTTGCCCTCAAGACTGTCGGCGGAAAAGCGCCCGGCGCCATAATCCTTTGTCATGTGGTAGGCGTAGTTCTGGGGGCAGCTCGTGAGCGTGATCTGATCCTCAGCGACGGCCAGGACCGAGTCGGGATCATATACCGTGAAATCAGTGTAGTCCATAGTCTCTAGCGCCGTATAGCTACGCACTGGCTTCAGGTACGAGTCCAGCCCGCTGTCCGTGGCATGTTTGGCGAATTTGTAGGCCATTACCCAGCCCTCCGCGCATCCGTGATCAAGGCAGCCCGTTCGGCCGTGAGCGTTCGCTCCAGGTATTTCGCCACAGCCGGGTCGCGCACCAGGAGAGCTGCCGCCGCGTGTGCGGCGTCCGTATCCGAGCCGCATTCCATCACCCTCGCAAGGTGTTCGGCTTGGCCCTCTTTCACCAGGCGGGCAAGCGCAGCCGACGTGTCACGGATGGTGATCTGTGTTACGATCCGCGCCAGCAATGAGGGGTCCGCATCCGCGATCAGCATGTCGAGGGCCTCATCGCCCTCCGAGCCCTCGACCCTCACTGCAGCCGCAAATAGAAACCACCGGCCCCATTCCTCCCGGTGCTTCTCCGGGATGATCTTGTTGACCAACACATCAAGCGGTTCATCTTCGCCATCAGGATGATCCTGTTTCCACCAGTCGAGAGCGTCCTGACACGCGCCCCATGTCCAGAGCAGATCAAATGTCACCTTCATGGCGTCTCCTTGATGTGAACGGCAACCAGCTCCGCATCGCCCGTCGCGGTATCGCTCGCGTGATTCGCGTCTCGATACACCTTCAGCCTGAACGGCTCGCCCGATTCCAGGCTGTCCATCTCCGCACCGTCAGAAAATGCAATCGTCGCTTTCTGCACATAGCTTGCGGTGCCGCTTACCGTCACGGTGACGCTCTTGGCCGAAGCAAACCCGTCCGAGTCGAGGGACTGCACCTCAATGCCCACGCGCTCAATCTGTGCGCACCACACCACGTCGCCCGTGGCGGCGCTTGTCATCGCAAAGAGAATCTCCACTGTGAGCCCGCCCTCTGCGTATCGGATAGGCAACACGTCGAACCATAGCGCCGCCTCGTCCGTGCTGTCGTTGAAGTCCAGCACGGGCGTGGTGTTCCGGGTGTCCCTCGTTGCGTAGGCCGTTGCGGGCGGAAACGACGTGTGTGGCAAAAACGTGCACAGCGTGTCCGGACCGCCGCCTACACCGCCGCTCACCGTCGCAAATTCCAGGCCCGTCTCACCACTTGTGACGCGCACATACTTGCCACCCGCTCCCGTGTATGCTGAGGGCGCGTCTGTCAGGTCGGTGAATGCCGAGGCGCTGCCGCCTCCGCTCACAGTCCCGGGTTCCCACACGCCCCCCGTGTCGTCCCATACGAGCGCCTGCCCGTCCGTTGCTCCACCCTGGGCCAGCGCGGCCAGCCCCACGCTTTCGGCCTGCAGCTTGCCCCCATCGAGCAGGCCCGTGCTGTTCGTCAACACGTTCGCGCCACTACCGGCCGTAATCGTGCCGGGGATTACCAGACTCGCGCCGTCCGCAGATGTGATCGTCGAATCCTGCAGCGTCTGGCCGCCCGCGCCGTCAAACAGGGCGAGGGCGTTGTCTGTGCTCGTTCCCGGCCCGGCCACGTTGCCAGAACCCGCCGGTGTGGCCCAGGTCCCGTCTGCGGCCAAGTATTTGCCCGCGGCCGCATCGCCCACCCCGGGAGCCGGGACGATACCGGCCGTCCCGCCGCTGCCCGAGTCGCCCACGAGTTCGGGCAGCACCGACACGTCCAACACGCTCGCGAATTCCCAGCCGTCCTCTGTCGAGGACACAACCAGCGGATACCCCGCCGCGCCCGTGTAGGCCGTTGCGCCATCGTCCAGATCAATCAGGCCCAGGCTGCCGTTGGCGGCCGCTGTGATTCGCCCCTTAGTGTCTACCGTCAGCGCGGTGAGCGTGTAGGATCCCGCCGTCACGCCCGTGACGTCGAGTTGGGTGCTGGTCACGGTACCGGTCTGGAGCTTGCCGCCGTCGAGCAGGCCGGCCGCGTTGGCGATGGTGTGCGCGCCTGTCCCCAGCGTGAGCGTACCGGGAATCGTCACGCCGCCACTGGTACTGATAAGCACGAGCGAATTCTGAACCGTGTCTCCGTCCGTTCCGTCCCAAATAGCAATAGCCCTGTCAGTGCTGGTACCTGGGCCGGTCACCGCGCCAATCGACGGGATTGCCCAGGTGCCGTCCACGCAAAGGAACCGGTTGGCCGCGCCGGCCGTACTGTCAGGCACCAGGCCCTCAATACCTGCGTCCACGGCCGTCGCGCCGGTGTAGGTCTGGATGGTGAGCGCCCCGGTACCGTCCAAGGTGCCGTGGCCGCCGATGCCTAGGATTGTCCAGGCGTTGGAAGCATCGACAATGAACAGTTCGCCGGGGCTCACGCCGCTCGAATACACCTGAGCGCCCGTAATGGTGCCGGGCGCAATCTTCGCGCCGTCAATCAGGCCCGCCGCCGTGGTGAGTGTGTGATTAGCCGTCCCAGCTTCGATCTGCCCGCCGATGTCCATATCGCCCGTGACGGCCACACCATCCGAGTCAATCGTAGCGAGTGCAGTGCCGTCGCCTTCGCGCACCTCAAGCGCCGACGCACCGTCATAGCGCGCATAGAAATCGTCGCTCGTGCCAAACAGCAGCAGCGTGTTGTCGCGCATCCTGAGCCAGGTATAGATGTCCAGCTGAAGCAGCTCGTTCGCTGCCCACGCACCGCCGCCAGCGAGCGCGGCCGCCACGAGTGCGATAACAATGAGTCCCGTCCATTTGCGCATGTGCTTCATCCTCACAGGCATTCCGCTTCCGTTGCCCGTTGTTTCCAATCCACATTCAGCAGCAGGCCGCCATCCACCAGCGCCATACCCGTCACGTAGTCCTCATCCTCGCTCGAATACACCTGAAAATCCGTCTCCCCGCCGCCCGCAAGCGATATGGCGATTTCAGCCTGCCCGTCCACCTCCAACGCGGGCAGCGTGACAGCCCCCTTCACTTCCCACGAGTGGAATCGCGTTGCTTCGCCCGACACTTCGAGTGCAGGCAACACAATCGCGCCTGTCACCTCATGCGTGACTTTACCGCTCGCGGATTGCGCTTCCCCCGCGACTTCAAGCGCGGGAAGTGTAATATCCCCCGTCACCTCCCACGTATGCGAGCGGGCCGCTTCGCCCGCGACTTCCAGTGCCGGTAGCTCAATAGCGCCCGTGACGTTGTATATGTGCTTCTTCGCCGCTTCGCCGGATACTTCCAACGCGGGCAGGGTGATTGCGCCCGTCGCTTCGTAAACGTGTTTTTTCGAGGCTTGCCCACTGACTTCCAGCGCGGGCAACGTCACCGCGCCGGTAGCTTCGTAAACGTGTCTCTTTGACGCCGTGCCGGATACTTCAAGCGCGGGCAGCGTAATCGCACCCGTAACCGTGTGCGTAGTCCCCGCCTCCTGCAAGTCGAGGTTCTTGATTTCCTGCGAATAAGTGCGGCCGTCGTTGTTGTAGTAGGACGACACCGCGTAGACGGTGCTGAAGTCCTCTTTCTCGTGCAGCGTGACGCTGAGCGTATCGACTAACGATGTGCGGGACTCGTCCGAATAGATGCGGCAGAGGAGCGTGCCGTAGGTGCCTACGCTCTCGTCGCGCTCAATTTCACAGTAGTACCAGGTATCGTAGGACCCGTATTTGTAGAAGTCTGTGTACTCTGTCCCTGTGGATATTTCAAAAAGTCGAATCCAGACGTCCGAGTCCGACCCCTCGTATTGCGTAACATAGAGGCAGTCACCAGACGCCTCTTTAATTTGTTTGAAGGAGTGCGCGGATTCGGCTGTTTCATTCGACAATCCCCAAAATGGGCACCATGCATAACTTATACTGCTGTCGTCATTCAGCGCAACAGCAACAACATGTTCAAAGTCACCGCTGAAATGGCCCGCTGCAAATACCTTGTGAACGCTGAAAGCTATCTTGTTGTTGCCTGCCACAGCAAGCGTGTTCGCGCCAACGGTGACTAGCCCGCTCGCGTCGTATTCGCTGTATGTAGTGTAGTTTTCGAGGGCCATTACTTTTCAGCCGTTGCCGTGCTCAGCGTTTTGTCCAAGTCAACGGACGCTACGAGAGCGGCGTCCTTCATGACGGCCTCTTTCATCGCGCCCAACTCGCCGATAACGTCTTTCTCGGCAACGTCGTATGCGTTTGCCTTAAACTCTTTCCACGCAGTTTCAGATAACACACCGTCTTTCGACGCAGTGCTGAGCGACTTCTGCCATGCCGTTGGCAGCGTCGCCAGCGCCTTGCTGTCCACAATGCCCTCGCGATACCACGCGCCCACGACGTTGTGGGCGAGGCGCAGACGCTCTTGCGCTGCGTAGCAGAACGCCAGCCTGTCAGCGTTCGTTTTCACGTCTGTCGGATAGTTCACCTTCACCCTCCGGCAACGGCTGGCCCGCCGCTGCGAATGCACGACGACGCGCCTCAGCACGTCCGTACCGCTCAATGTCCGCCCGCCGCGTCACCACGGCGATGCCGTGTACTTGTATGTCTGGTAACCCGATCACCATTTTCATGCCGCCTCCTTACGATGCGGGCATCGTCAGCTTGAGTTCGGTAATGTCGATTTCGTCACCCGCGTTGATCGCGAGGCTGCCAATCGTGAACTCCGCACCCGACGTGCCGCACGTGCACTCCATCACCTTCGCGGACGCGCTCGTGTATAGCGAGACATGCTCAATCGTTCCGCCCGCCGCGTCGCTGTCTTTCGTGATGTCATTCGCGGTTGTAACGCCGCTTGACGCACTGCCAAACGCCGTCGCGCCAAATGTGCAGGTGCCCACCTCCGCATCGGCGGACGTTTCAAACACAGCCGTACCGCTGTTCATCAATCCAGCCACGGCATTCGCTGCCGCGTTCCGTGCATTCGATTCCAGTGTTGCCATTGCCTTATCTCCTTCTGTTCACGCGCCTGTAGGCGCACTCGTTCACTCGTTGTATCTCGTCCACACCGGCACGTTTGCGCGCGAGCCCACCGGCGCGGTGATTTGGCTCAGCCGCGCGCACGTGATTGTCTTGGCCACCACGTCGATAAGCAGGCGGCGCTCGCCGCCCACCGATACGTAGATTTCCTTCGCCGTCTCATCCCAGGTGCCAAACTCCACCAGGGCGGCCGCAGTGCCGCTCACGGCCCCTTCCCGTAATTCGAACGTGGTGTAGAGCCCGTTGCCCGGCATGTCCGGGCCGTCATAGCGCAGATTCCACACCAGCACCGTATCCGCCCACAACCGCGTTTCGCCGTCGAGGACCTCCCAATAGATGTTCTTCACCTGGTCGATGAAGACAGTTTCGGAGACGCTCACGGGCTTCTGGTAGACGCCCAGGACATCCCCGAAGGCGAGGCCACCTTTAGCGCGCTGCGGGCCGAACCAGACGGCCTCCGCCGTGTAGACGTCGGTGTTCGTGGACTCCACCCAGTAGGGCGCCGTATCGCTGCCGTCGTTGCGTTGGGTGCGTACGAGGACATGCACCTCGGCACCTTCGAGACAACCCGTGGCCGTGGTGTATTCGAGCAGGCGCGGACCCAGGCCGCTGCGCATGTCCTCTGTGACTGGCGTATCGGTGGACGGGTCCGGGTCTGCGCCCACAGCGACGTAGACGGCCCAGCGCGATGCCGCGTAGGCCAGCTGATCCTCTTTCGTCTCGCCTTCACGCTGCGGATCGTAGGACGCGATTACCTCGAACTTGCCCTCACCCACAGGCGTCACCTGTACCAGGCTCGGGCCGTTCGGCGGCACTTTGTCCAGTTCACCTTCTGCAGACACCGGGACGGTAATGAGCTGGCCGATGGCATCCCGCACGCCATAGACGTTCTGCCGGACGACCCGTATGTAGTGCGTCTTCCCAAGCTGGAACACGCCCGTCAGCGTGTAGGGCAAGTCTTCCTCGTCGAACTCGGCATCCGGCCAGCCCGTCTTGTAGTCCACCTGCAGGATTGACGGTTCCTCGTCGATACCCACAAACACGAGGTAGTCATGCAGGGCCTCGTTGCCGATACGCTGCACGCCCACGAGTTTTGTTTGCAGCGTGAAGTCCCAGTGCAGCCCAAGCGTGCGCGTCATATTGCCGAGGCGAACGTGGTCGCCAAATGCGGTGGCGTTCTTTGTGGGGTAATACTTGCCGTATGTCAGCGGGCCGGTGCGAATGTACAGGCCAATGCTTTCGCCCGGCGCGAGCGATGCTGCGATCTGGCGCGAGCTCAAGCCCAGTTTGTACCACGAGCCCAGCCCGGGATCTGTCCACGCGTCCGTGAGTGCCGGGATGGCGCCGTTCTCGTCCGGGGCGGCCCAGCGAATCTCAATGTGATTGTCGTATCGGACGGGCGATCCTCCTACGTAGTCGGGATTCGACACGCCCACATTGTTCAGCGCCTGGCTGCCCTCATTGCGCAGCATGATCGCCCGGTACTGCCACGGCGTCGGGTAGATAATGTTATCCATGCCAATCACGTTGTTGAGCGTTGGCATGATCTGGATCGTCTCAGTGCCGGACGGGATCGCGTCAGATGTTGGGCGGCGTACGATCAGATAGTGACCAGGCAGGACAGCCTTGATTAGTTGCGTCTCGCCCGCGGCGATCGCCACGGACTGGATCGCCGGATTCTCCAGTGATACACCCGCCGGAGCCCAGCGCAGGTAATCGACGCCGCCCGAGCGGTATGCCTGCAGGAGCCCGAGGCCCATTGGATTACCGCCGGACACAAACTCTACAACGAGATTATGGATAGGGTTCACGCGCCGATACGTGCAGGAATACACGCGCTCGCGCGAGCGGTAGCCACCCAGGGACAGGGCGGGATCGCGCTGCACGCCCCCATCGGAGGCCGCGCCCGTGAGATACGCGCGAACTGCGTCCGCTCCTGTCTGCACTGCACTCATGTCGTTGTGCTCAGAATGATCCCGTCGTCAAACGACACCCATGTCCAACCCAGTTCCGGCACGTCCGGGCGGCGGACCATTACGGCAGTAAGAGGCCGCTCCAATCCGTCAACGCCGCCCTCGGTGACTGCCACTACCCGCCATTCATAGGCCGTCATGTCCTGCAACCAGCGCGTCTGGTACCAATAGGACGGCAGGCCCGTCTCCTGAATCCGTGCGCGTTCCGTCCAAGTCCCGCCAACCTTCTCGTCTATCCGGTAGTGGTTGGCGCCGTCCACTGGCTCCCACGAGAGGATCATCTTGCCGGGGTAGACTTCCGCCGGTGCGGCGGCCATATCGTCAAGGACGTCAATCTGCACCTGCTCGCCCCGCGCCGCGTCGAACTCATACAACTCCTGGCGGGTTTGCATCATGAGCAGCCCGTCCCGGTAGACGTAATACGTCGGTCTGGCGAGCGTGCTGTCCCACGTGACTCGCCAGCGCGTATCGCTGATTTGCTTCGCTGTCAGATTCGTGACGGCCATTACCAGTCGATGTCCTGCAACACCCACTCCATATCGAGCACGGCGTACACGCCCGATGGCTGGCTCGACGTGGGACGCACCATTACCGCCCGCACCGGCCGGACGCTAACCACAAGCACGCGCGGGCGCGTGTTGCCAAACTCATCGACCACGGCGTAGATGTACCCCTGCATGAGCGAGTACGCGTATTCAGCGTTGTCGACGGCCGCATCGGAGTAGCAGAGCGTTCGCGTCTGCACTGTCGTGGGCTCCGCTTTGAGCCCCACAATGTTCCACGCGACACCCGGCGTGTTGGGCCGCGTGATTTCTTTCGGGATCTCGCCTGCGTACGGAATGCGGCCGCGCATCGCGAGAAAGGTCTTGTTTCCGATGTAAGGCTCGGCCATTAGAAGCCTCCCTCAGTGCGAAGACTTACCTGCTCGCGCTTCGCAGGCGTCGTGTTCGACGCGATCTCGCGCAACACTTGGACGCTCTCCTGCAATGCGCCCTCAAGACGATCCTGTTGCTCCATCCCGCTCGGCGGGCGCACATCGTAATACGGGCCGAATGCCCACATGCGCTCTGTGCCACCTGTGCCAATGGTACCCGTGGTACCCGTCTGGACACGCCTCCAGAACCCAGCCTCGCCAGTCTCCAGATCCACGCCCGTACCGTAGCCAACCTCAGCGGCCGCGGCGCGCTTCTGCGCTTCCTTGGCGCGCGCGATGTCGGATTCCGGACCCATGTACGCGTATGCCTCGGCCGTGGCAACGGCCTGATCTTCCAGAAACTTCTTGCGCAGCGTCGGATCTTGCTGGAGTGTGCGCAGGCGTTCGCCAAGATCGTATTTCTGCGCATACGTGGGCGCCTCTGCCAGAACCTGTTTCAGCAGCGCCATGTTCTCCGGTGTGAGGATTGTCGCCAGCGCCGTACGCTCGCGCTGTTCCTCGATGCCCATGAGGCGAAGCGTCTCAGCATTCACGCCGCCGTATCGCCGCTTGGTGATGTCGCCAATCGCCTCAAGGCGTTCAACCTGGCTCAGATCGCGGAACGTCTTGCCGGTGCTGCCGAGCAGCTCCTTCGTGATCTGCTCCTGGACGGTCAGCGCGCCGCCTTTCTTTTTGAGCTCCTTGATCGTCTCGACGCCAACGTCGGTGAGCGTACGATTGACGGCCTGCACGTACGTTGCGAGCATCTCGTTTGGGATTCGCTGGCTCAGCGCCGTCGTGGCCGCCGCGCCGAAGAACGGCTCAGGCTCGCCCGTCTTGCCGGTGAACAACGGCCAGAACGGAGCGACTTCAGCGAATACACGCTCATTCGCGCCGCTGGGTACAGCAGCACCCACCAGCAATGAGTTAAACGCCTCCTGCGTCATTTTGAGCTGTTCGGCGATCTTGATTGTGCCGACAGCCGTCTCGGGCTCGCCCGTCACGCGCGCCAGTTTCAGCGCCTCGACAGCGGCCTCCGCGCCCTTTTCAAACGTGCCATAGATGGCCTGTCCCTGCTCGAAAAATTCAAAACCCTTCTCGGGAGAAATGCCTTGTTCCGCCGACAACACGGCGGCCTCTTTCAGCACACGGGAGACGTCGGTGCCGCTCTTTTGCAGCATCGCGAGCGAGACGCCGCCCGCGGCTGTTTTCGTCTGTCGTTCGCTGATGGCTTTCAGGTGGTCCTCGTATTCGCGAAGCAGTTCAATGCCGCCGCGAATGGCCTGATTGACGCCAATCATCCCCATGCCGGCAGCCACGAGCGACTTCCATTCGCCCATGAGAATCCGTACCACCTTACCTTGCCTGCCGGCCGCCTGGGTGCCCTTTTCAGATTCGGCCAGGGATCGCCGCTGTTCGGCGTTGAGGGTGCGGAAAGCGTCAAGCGCCTTCGCTTCCTCAGCGTCCAGCTCGTACACCATGCGTCTACGCGTGGCCAATGTGTTTCCTCCGTGGCCGCGTGGGCTGTTGCAGTGCGGCGTCAATCACCGCGTCTACACCCTGAAATAGCTGCTCGTATTCTTCCGGCAACGTGGCCGTGAGCTCTGCGTATTTGTCAGGCCCCGAGCCCCGGTACATGAAGAAGTACTTCGGCACGACAACAGGAAGCGTCGCCGTGAGGCCAACACGCGTGCGGCGTGTTTTTGGCTGTGCGCGACGCGTTAATACCCAATGTTCGGATTCGCCCGAATACACCAGCGGCCGGCGGTGGCCGTAGACGCGCATTTTGCGGTCGCGGTACTTGCGAGACCGCTGCTTGTAGCCGTACCGCCCTTGCGCGCCGTAGCGAAAGTGCCTAGGCGCGACGTCCTTCTGCCACGTCTGCGTCGCCTTCCTAAGGC
>Ga0209510_1003087_pt1 | contig 16141 bp, 10 predicted proteins | sample BiotimSIPDNA_FD_185749 | JGI IMG/M metagenome (GOLD analysis project Ga0209510, IMG submission 185749) | Anaerobic biogas reactor microbial communites from Washington, USA - Biogas_R1 time_0 SIP DNA (SPAdes) (version 2) | ecosystem: Engineered > Bioreactor > Anaerobic > Unclassified | place... | reverse complement strand
CCAGCTTGCTGGCGGTGGTCGCAAAGGGGGCGGCATCGAACGAAGTGTAAACCCACTGCAACGGGTTCGCCCCCTGCTTCAATTCCAAATAGTAGCCGACGCGCGAGAACGATCCGCTGGGAATCAGGGCGGCGTTGTTGACACTGTACGGGACGCCGCTGGTGAAGTTATTGCTGTTGCCGATCGGCAGTTCATAGACCAGGTTGTAGCCCGCCGCCTCCGGCATGTGGGCAAACACGCCGCCCGCGCCCCCGCCGCCGGCAATCTGCAACGTGCCCGCGGCGATCGTCGTCGCCCCGGCGTAGGTGTTCACGCCGGACAGCGTCAGCGTGCCGCCGCCGGACTTGGCCAGGCTCATGTCGCCGCCCGTATCCCGGATCGCCCCGTCGAACGTGGACGACGCACCACCGCTGCCCACCACCAGCGCCGCCGTCCCCGCCGCCGTGTTGTCCACCGTCCCCGTGCCCGACAAGCCGTCGATCGTTTCCGTGCCGCCGTTCAAGTCCCACACGGCCTTGCCCGTCACCTTGACGTCGATCGCGTCCGGCATCACTTCGCTGGCCGCCAGCGCAAAGCGGCTGGCCGTGCCGCTGGGGTCCTCGAAGATCAGATCCGGCGTGTTGAACGCCGCGTCGAACCCGGCCACGCTGATCACGCTGCCGCCGTAGGTGCGGACGGTCAGCGACGACGACGGACCCGTGAACTGGAAGTCCTCCGCCGAGTCCGCCGTGAACGCCAGTTCGGAATGGCCGGCGTCGCCCGCCCCCGTATAGTCGCGCAGGACCGCGTCCGTCACCCCCGCCTGCTGGATGTCCAACACCAGGTCCCCGATGCCGCTGGTCATCAGGAACGGCTCCAAGCCGGTGTAGGTGATCTCCTCCACGCCGTCGCCATCCAGATCCAGGTTGCCCGCTCCGGGACCCGTGAAGCGATGTGTGACCGTGGCGAACGTCCCGCCGATCACTTTCATCGAATCGCTGCCGTCCCCTCCGTCGAAAATCACGCCTCCGGCCGGAATCGGATCGCCGCCGCTGAAGTCGATTGTCACGGTGTCGTTGCCCGCCAGGCCGTCGATCTGCAGCGCCGTATCGCCGGACAACGTCACCGGCCACCCGCCGTTGACCGTATACTGCGCGATGCCGTTCACTTTCTTCAGCAGGACCTGATCGTCGGCTGGCGTGCCGGTGTGGCGGGGCCGGACTAGCACGTACAGGCTGCGCGTCGTGTAACTTGGGGTGTTGTAGTTGTATGTCCAATCCGGCTGGCCGGTGGGCTGGTTGCCAATGCCCAGCGAGCTGTAGCCGGAAGTGTTCCAGTTGTTGTAGGCGAACAGGGTCTGACCGGCGTTGTAGTTGTGAATCTGCATCGAGCCGTGACTGCCGGAACTCTGGCGATCGCCGAAATCGAAGGTCCCGCCGCTGGAACCCGGCACGGGGAAGGCGGCGGGCAGGCCGGCATTCTGTCCGGAGTTGCTCTCTTGATAGTTGTTCGGCCAAAACTCGACGTTCCCCGTGCCGATCCCCGTACCCGTCACGACCCCCGCCACGTTGGACGTGACGTTCACGTTCTGTACGTACTGCTGGTAGTTTTCGCCCGAAAACGCGTTGGGGATCCCAATCATCCCGGCCGCGCTCGTGAATCCGTCGGCGTTGAAGGAAACCTCGACGAAGTTGCCATCCAGTTGCAGGTAATACGCCACGCGGTCGAAGGAGCCGTACGGCACCCGCGACACGTAGTTCTCGTCGTAGGCGACCGGGCCGGAACTGTAGTTGGCCGTGAGCGGAAGTTCCTTGCGGTACACCAGCTGATAGTCCGCCAGTTCCGGCGCGTTGCTCACGAGCGTCGCGGGGGCCGGGGGCGCAACCGGCGTCGGCGGCAGCGTCTGGACCTGCGCCGGCCGGACCAGCACGTAGAGCACTTTCGTCGCGTAACTGCTGGCGTTCTGGGCAAACGTCCAGTCTGGACTGCTCGTGGGGCGGTTCCCGATGCCCAAATCGCTGGTGCTGCCGTTATTCCAGCGGTTGTAGGCGAAGATCGTCTGGCCGGCGCCGTAGTTGTGCACCTGCATCGAACCGTAGCCGCCGCCCGTGCTGGCCCCACTGTCCCCAAAGTCATAGACCGCGTCGCTGGCGTTGGCCGGGCTGGTCGCCGCCTTGGGCGCGCTGTAGCTGCTGGGCCAGAATTCGATGTTCCCGGTGGCCAGGCCCGTGCCGTTGAAAATCCCCGCCACGTTCGACGTGACGTTCATGTTCGTCAGGTTCTGCTGGTAGAACTCGCCGGACGCCGTGGTCGGAATGCCAATCTTGGCCGCGCTGTTCGTGAAGCCCGCGGCGTCAAACGAGACCGCCGCAAAGTTGCCGTCTAGCTGCACGTAATACGCCACGCGGTCGAACGACCCGCTGGGAATGTTTGCCGAATTGTCGACGTCGTACGCCACTCCCGTCGTGTTGTAGGTCGCCAAATTGGGAAGCGTCTTCTGGTAGACGAGTTCATAATCCGCCAACTCCGGCACGTTCTGCACCAGCTTCGGCGGGACCGCCGTGTTGACTTGCCGCACCAGCACCTGCAGCGTCCGCGACGTGTACGTGCTGATGTTCGTCGTGTTGAAGGTCCAATCGGGGTTCGTCCCTGCCCCGCCCGGTTGATTGCCTAGGCCCAACTCGCTGGTCCGCGCGGTGCCCCAGGCGTTGTAGGCGAAGAGCGTCTGCCCGGCCGTTCCGTGTCCGCTGCCATCGACGTCGTAGTTGTGAATCTGCATTGAAGCGTGGCCGGAGGACGTACCCGCCCCGCTGTCGTTCCAGTCGTAGACGCCGCTGCCTGTCGGGATGAGCGTCGTCGTGGGGCCACTGTAGTTGCTCGGCCAGAACTCGATGTTGCCCGTGGCGATCCCCGTGCCCTGGACGATCCCCGCCACGTTCGAGGCGACGTTCATATTCGACAGGGTCTGCTGAAAAAAGGCTCCCGACGCCGTATTCGGGATACCGATCTTCGCTTTGTCCGCCGTGAAGGCGTTCACCGAGACGTAGACCCAATCGGAGCCGCCGCTGGCCTTGGTAAGTTCCCAGTAGTAGGCGATGCGGTCGAAGGGCTGCGTGATGGCCCACCCCCGTGAAGCTAGCAGAGCCAGCTTCTTGTCTTTGATGAGGAAATGCCTAAGTAATTCATCATCGTGAGTCTTGGTCTGTCTCAAAGGAGGTGGCGCATGATGATACTTGGCAAGGCGTTCGAGAAGTTCGTAGAGGGTAGCCCGGTTTGCGTGATGATTCGGGGTAGTCTGGAGTACGCTTTGTCGGAAGAGTTTGTCAATCAGATCTTTGCGAGCACAGCTCTCCGACAGTACACACGGGACCTGTTGTTTTCGGACGTGGTGGATGTGATGGGAGGCGTCGTGTGTCAGGTCTTTCCATCGGTCCATGCGGCGTACCAGAAACAGCGGGAGCGGTTTTCGGTCAGCCGTCGAGCGTTGTACGGTAAGATCAATCACGTCGAACCACGCGTCACTCGTGAATTGGTTGTACAAACCGCCCAACGGCTGCGGCCGGTGGTCCGGAGACTGCGGAAACGAAGCGGCCGAAACTCTTTGTTGCCTGGGTTTGCCGTGCGGATTCTGGATGGTAATCATCTGGCAGCTAGCGAGCACCGCATTAAGGAACTGCGGGAGATTGCAGCCGGGCCGCTGCCCGGACAGACGCTGGCGGTGTTCGATCCGGATTTGGGCTTGATTGTCGATGCGTTTCCTTGCGAAGACGGCCACGCCCAAGAACGCAGCCTGTTGCTTGACGTATTGGACTCCATGCAACCGGGCACGGTGTGGATTGCCGACCGCAACTTCTGTACAAGCCTGTTCGTGTTTGAGACGGCGGTGAACAAGGCGTACTTTGTCATCCGCCAACACGCGACGAACGTGCGTTGGGAACCCGTCGGCGAATACCGCAAGGTCGGGCGTACGGAAACGGGGGTGGTCTACCAGCAACGGGTGGAAGCGATCGACGATTGGGGAAACCGGCTGAGCCTGCGTCGCATCACGATCAAGCTGGACCAACCCACGGAGGACGGCGACACCGAGATCCATATCCTGACGAACCTGCCGAACCGTGTGAAAGCCACGCGGATCGCGGAGGCATATCGTGGTCGTTGGAAGGTCGAGGGCGCGTTTGGCGAATTGGCCACGGCGCTGCACTGCGAAATCAAATCCCTCGGTTATCCGCCAGCCGCTCTGTTTGCCTTTGGAATTGGGTTGGTCGCATACAACATTCTGAGCGTCGTGCGCTCGGCCCTGGCCGCCGCTCACGGCGAAGAGCATCTCGAAGAGATCTCTGCCTACTACGTCGCCGATGAGATCCGTGGGATGATGCGTGGGATGATGATCGCAATCTCGGATGAACATTGGCGACGGCACTTCGGCAAGCGAACTGCTCACCAAATGGCCAACGTGCTGCTGGCGCTCGCCCGGCGCGTCGATCTGGAATGCTTTCGCAAGCACCGCCGTGGTCCGAAGAAGCCAAGTCCCAAACGGACGAAGTTCAAGAAAAAAACCCACGTCTCGACGGCACAGATCCTCGCCGAATCGCGCGGGAGACAGATACGATGCTTGAGCTAAGAACCAACACACGCACTGAACACCCTCATAGATATGCATTCGCTGATAGCTTCACAGGGGTGGGTGCTGGGGTCAGGCTTACAGAATTCAATCTTGGCCGAGCAAGGTCGTTCCACATCGCTGGATCGTCGCTCGGCCAAGATTGAATTCTGTAAGCCTGACCCCTAACTGCGTTCACTCCGACTCTCTGGTTTTCGTTCGGTCATTCGATCTCAAAGTGCTGCAATCGCCGCAGGAGGCGTTCGCGGCTCACGCCGAGCAGGCGGGCGGCTTTGGCTTTGTTGCCTTTCGTGCGCCGCAGGGCGCGTTGCAGGAGTTCCTTCTCGATCTCGGCCAGGAACTGGGGCAGCACGATGGCGTCGTCGGCGTGTGGAGGATGGGCGTCGGCTCCGGCCGTGACACGGAGCTTTTCGGGCAACTCGGTCGGCTGGACCAGCGGCCCGGCCGCCGCAGCGTGACCGGCTTGGACCGCCTCCGCCAACTCGTCCACGTTCTCCGGCCAGGGATAGGCGGTCAGCTGATCCAGGGCGTCGGGCGCGAATCCCGACAGTTGCTTGCTGCTGCCCGCGTTGCAGCGTTCCAGGAAGAACTGGGCCAACAGCGGCACGTCGGCCAGCCGGTCGGCCAAGGGCGGGAGGTGAATCACCAGCGTACTGAGGGCGCATGCGAGGTCTTTGCGGAAGCGGTCGTGCGCGGCCAGTTCCGTCAGGGAGCGGCGCGCGGTGGCGACAGTGCGGACGCCGAATTCTCCGCTGCTCAGAATCTCTGCCAGCGTCTTCTGGGCGTCAGGCGGCAGTTGATCGACCTCCAGCAACAGCAGCGCCGCCGGCCGTTCGATCGGCAACTGGCCGCAACTGGCCGCAAAGGACTTGATCGTGGATTCCAGCAGTTCCGCGTCCAACAGATGGCAGGCCAGCGGCGCCAAGGGCGGGGACGGCACGTCGCGGTAGTGAATTGTCCGAGCGACGTACTCGCGGCCGCTGCCGGGCGGGCCCACGACCAGCACGCGGGCATCAACCCTGCGCGCCAATAGGACTTGCTCGCGGACCTGCGCGATGGCCGGGCTGTCGCCGACGATCTGGCTGAGCGGCACGCGCGGAAAAGACTCCTGCAGGACGGCTCGCAAACGTTGGTGCAGTTCCGGCGGACTCGTTTCGTCTCGGCCGCAGGGGGAGCCCGCCGCAGAGGGTTGCTCACGGACGACCACCAGCAGGCCCAGGCAGGCCCCGCTGCCGTCGGCCAGCGGCAGTCCGAGGGCGGGGCGAGTCTGCCAGTGGCCGGCGGCGTCCAGCCGGGCCACGGGGAACTCGGCCGGCCGGTCTTGAAAGGCTTCGGGAGGCGGGCACAGTCCGTGGACCGGATCGGCGCTGCCGTCGCTGCGATAACCGGGCGCGTAATCGCAACCGCGGCCCAAGAGGGCAGCGGGGCCCAGGCCCGTCCAGGCCGAACAGGCGTCATTGGCATAAACGATCGTACGCTGGGCGTCCAAGGCGTACATCGGCTGGGGCGACGACGCCAGCAGCCGCGACAAACCGGCGATGTGCGAACGGGTACGAGCCATGATTTCGCGCTCTCGCATTTCAGAGCTGCCCGCGATCCCCGTCGGGCCGCGGGCAAACGATCAATCCCCTCTGCTACCGCCAGTCCATGATGACAGAAAAACGAGACGGCAGAAAGACACGTCAGCATCGTTCGAGAAATAACTGTCCTGTGTCGATTGCGGATCCTCGCACCCTTGCACGACAGGGGGTCAGGCTTACAGAATTCAATTTTGGCCGATGGTGGCTCCAACTCTAAGCAACGACTTTGCTCGGCCAAAACTGAATTCTGCAAGCCTGACCCCAGCGCCGAGACAGCGATTTCAACAACGCGAAAAAAAACGGCCTCTTACCGTTTGGTGCCAGGACGAGGCGACCGCCATTTCGCGAACCATGCCTGGCCCCCGTGTCACAGGCAGCTGAGCATAGGCTAGAATTGGAGACGGCAGAACAATGTCTGTGTCCCAAAAGGCCCCGTTGGCGGGTGATACCCAGTGATCGAGGTGTGACGCATGGCTGGAACGATCGAAAAACTCCAAACTGTCAACAGTCTGATCCGGACGCTGCTGGCCGTGGTGTTGATGGGTGGGGCCGGTACGGCGGGTTGGTACGGTTATACGACCTACAACGCGGCGGAGATCGAGGCCCAGCAAAAGGACGCGGCGTTGCAGGAAAAGGAGCAGCAGCTGGCCGCCAGCCGCGAGCAGATCGAAAGGCACCAACAGGAACTGATCGCGAAGAACGAGGAGTTAGCGGGCAAGGAGGCCAAGATCGGCGAGCAACGGACGGAGATTGCAAATCTGAACGCGGAAGTCGCCCGCCAGGAAGCGGAAATCCAGCGGCTCCAGACGGCGCTGCGGCTGCACAAGATGGAACGTCGGCTGGCCCGGATCCGCGTGCGGGACACCGGCGTCGATCCGGCCAGCGGCAAGAAGTTTTCGAAGATCGAATTCGTCGAACTGAACGAATTGGGCGATCCGGTGGGCGAGCCCAAGCAATTTCAGTTGGAAGGCGAAATGGTCTACGTCGACTACTGGGTCGTGAAGTTCGAGGACAAGTACGTCGAACAGGCGGACTTGGAGCGGGGCACGTCGATCTGTATGTTCAGCCGGGTGTTCGGCGACTTGCAGAAACCCAAGGAAGGCTACACGCTCGACGAGCCGGGACAACGGCCCGGAGCGTACGCGCGGGGCAGCGTCTTGTCCGACTTTGAGAAGAAGATCTGGGACGACTTCTGGAAGATCGCCAACGACCCGCAGCAGGCCGCCCAGTTGGGCATTCGCGCCCTGCACGGCGACGCGGTCTCGATCAAGGTGGACAAGGGCAAGACATATCGGATCACGATCCGCGCCTCCGGCGGGCCGGAAATCGTCGTGGAACCCGACCCGGCGCCAAGCAAACCGGCTGCGGCGGAGGCCGCAGAGAAGAAGTCGTAGGCGGCACACGCTACTCCAGACCGCTGGTTCGGCGAGTGGTGGTCCGCTCGCGGAGCGAGCGGTCTACGGTGGCACACGCTACTCCAGCAGGCGGCCGATCTTGCGGCCGGTGACGCTCAGGGGATAGGATTCCAGGTCGCTGATTTTCACCCAGCGGACGTCGCCGCCGGGGAGGAGTCGCCCGCCGACGCAGCGGGCTTCGCGGCAGTCGAGCGTAATGCGAAACCGTGTCACGCCGTGCTTGATCGTGGTCAGGCGCCGGCCGGGTTCGATCGCCAGTCCGGTCAGGCTCGCGACGGCGCTCTTCAGTTGGTCGCGTAACGCGGCGCCGCGCTGCGCCGTGACCGTGACTCGCGGGAAGTCCCACAGGCCTGCCCAGCGTTCGCCAGGCGCACAGCGGCGGAGCGCCACGCGGGCGCCGCGCCGAACGATCACCGCCGTCTCGTGCCGGTCTTCGTAGGCCGTCTTGCGTTTCGGCAGCGGGATTACGGCCTGGAGTCCCTGCCGCCTGGTCGGGCACAGACTGGCCACGGGGCACCGGCCGCACTGCGGGTCGCGCGGGGAGCAGATCTCGCTGCCCAGTTCCATCAGCGCCTGGTTAAAGAGCCCGCTGTGTTTCGCGGGCAAGACGCTGGCGGAGAAATCCCACAGCAGCCGTTGCCCCGCGTTGCGCGCCGGATCGCCGCGATACGCGAGCAACCGACTGAAGACCCGGATCGTGTTGGCTTCCAAGATGGGTTCCGGCGCATCCCAGGCGATGGAGGCAATCGCACCGGCGGTGTAGCGGCCGATGCCCGGCAAGGCGCGGATCCGCTGGACGTCGCGCGGGAACACGCCGCCGTGTTCCGCCAGGATCGTCTTGGCCGCCGCGTGCAGTTGCCGCGCACGTCGGTAATAGCCCAGACCCTCCCAGAGGCGCAAGACCTGTTGTTCGTCAGCCGCAGCCAGGGCGGCGGTCGTGGGAAAGGCGGCCAGGAAACGCTCGAAGTAGCCGACCACCGTGACGACCTGCGTCTGCTGGAGCATGATTTCGCTGATCCACACGGCGTACGGATCGCGCGTCCGCCGCCACGGCAAATCGCGGGCGCTGCGCCGGAACCAGGCGATCAGGCGGCGGCGAAAACGCGTTTTCCAGGCGGCATCGGGCAGGGAGGCGGACACGTCGGTCATCGGTGAATGGCCTTTCTCAGGTGTGCGGCAACCCAGGGTTCACAAGACTGCCCGCAGCCGACGCGCTGGCGGAACGGAGAAAAGCAAAGCCAAGACAGGGCCGGCGACGGCCCGTTCGCGCTCGCGTTCGCCGTCCAGCCCCTCCGCCGCCCGCGCACTCTTCCACTTTTTCACTCTTCCACTCTTCCACTCTTCCACTTTTTCACTTTTTCACTTTTTCACTTTTTCACTTTTTCCCGCTGTCGGTCCGCGGCCCAGCGGAACAGGTGTTGGATCACGGCGGCTTCCAGTTCCGGGCGGGCATCCTGCCAGTTCTTTGTGCCCGGTTGGACCTCCAGGCACTGGATCAGGTGCACGCCGAACGCGGTTACCACGGGCGGGCTGATTTGGCCGGTATCCAACGCAAAGGCGGCTTGGGAAAACGGTTCGGGCATCGGTCCCCGGCGTCCGATCGAGCCGATCCGGCCGCCGTCGGCGGCGGTTGGAGCGACAGAGTGCTGGCGGGCGGCGTCGGCAAACGTCAGTTCGCCGGCCGTGATTCGGGAACGCAACTTGTCGGCGGTCGAGATCGTCGCGGCTCGCGACTGGGGATCGTCCGGCGATTCGACGCGGAGCAGGATCTGGGCGACAGCTACTTGCGTCCCGTCGAAATCGCGGCGGTGCTGTTGGAAGTAGCGTTCCAGGTTTGGGTCGGTGAGGTGTTTTTCCAGGAAACGCGGCCAGGCGATCTGCCAGGCGAGCGTCCGGCGGAGTTCGTCGCGGGTCAGTCCGGATCGCTGCAGGTACTGGTCCAGCGTCAATTGCTGTTGTTCCAGTCGTTTGCGGATCCGCTGCAACTCGCGTTCGATTTCCTGGTCTGTGGCGCCGAACCCGGTTTGCTCCAGATGCTGCGCAACCAGGGTGCGGTCGACCACTTGGGCCAGGGTTGCTTCGCGCAGTTGCCCGATTGCGACCGGCGTCAGCGGGCGTTGGCCCACGACGCGGGCCAGCTCGCGATCCAACTCCCGGTCGGTGATCGGCTGGCCGTCCACCGTAGCCAGAACCGTAGGGGCACGCTCCGGTGCGGGTTCCGCCGCGGGCAGAAGGAGCGGAGGGGCGAGTGCGAACAGGGCCAGGGCGGCGAACGGGTGCGAGCGCGGAACGAGGGCTCGGAAAAGGGGTTGACAGACAACCCGGGGCACCGAAAGACGCGGAGGGTCAGTTGCTGGCGAGGGCATGGCGGTGTCACATGACGACGGGTTTGGCGGCAGGGTTCCGTCACGGCAGCGGAATGTCTTTGAGTTGGAAAGCCACGGGCATCTGGATCAGCACCGCGGGCGTCTTGTAGACGAACGTGCAGTCGGCCAGTCCGCCCTCGCGGTCCGACAGGTACGCGACGCCGACTTCGTTTTCCGCCTGGCGAAACGGCTGCTGTCCCACGTGCTCGAACCGCTTGCCGTCGGGACCGAGAAAGTACGCCTCGTTGTTGTAGATCCAATTGCGGTGCGACTCGAGCGCATTTTGAGCCTGGTCGAAACGCACGCGCAGGCGCACTTCGTACACATCCACGTTCCTGCGGACTTGTTCCAGGACGACGGTTACTCCCGCGCGCGACTGCTGGACGGACTGGGCGGCCCCCAGGTTGCCGAATTCAAAGGCCTCGATCTGCCCCGGCACGAGTGCCGACAGTTGGCCCGTGAGGGACGCGATCCGGGTCACGCTGCGGTCGGGCAGGGCCCATGTCACTTGCACTTCGGCCGCGGGGATCGCGTTTTCCACGGGGACTTCCAGGTTGGCTCGTTTCGAGCCGATCTGCAGTGGCCGCCCCGCTTCGTCCGTGGCGTGCAACTCGCCCAGCGGAATCTGCAGCAGGATTGGCGCCACGCGCGGTTCCCAGGTGACTTCCAGGGCCAGACGCAAGGCGTGATTGGTCGGATTGCGCAGATCGCGGACCGCCTGGGCGCGGAGGCACTCGAAACGGAACAACCCCGAGTACGCCGCGCGGCCGGCGCGATCGAGTTCCGCCCGGTCGCGGGCCACCACGGCCAGCGCCTTGACTTCGCCGCTGAAGTTGTAGACCGTCAAGCCAGCCTGGTCGAGGATGGCATCGAAGGCGGTCCAAAAAGGCATCTGGTCGAGGTTCAACTGCAGCTTCGGCTCGTTGGGCTGCTGACCGAATCGCTGGCGAAAGTCCACGATGCGGTTGCCCGTCTGTCGTTGGACCGCCGCCAGCGCGGCGGACAGGGCCAGTTCGCCTTGCAGCGTGACGCGCGACGGTTCTGCTGCCGCGGTGGCCGCCTGTTCCTGAAGCGTCTTGCGGATGCGTTCCAGGCGGACGCGGACTTCGGCCGACATGTCGCGGCGTGGCGATGGCAGCAGTTCCAGCGTGTTCGGCCCCAACTCGATCAGACCGCGTTCGGCCGCTTCACGCGTGGCGAGTTGGTTATCGTCCAGTTGGCGGACGAGACGGCGCACTTGCAGGCGCAATTCGTCGTCCGCTTCCCCCGGCGATTGCCCTGGCAGCAATCCGGCGATCAAGAGCAGACAAGTCCACACGGCGTTCTCCTTTGGCGACGGTTTCGGTTTTCCGCAGCACAGTCCTTCGGGCCGTGCGGATCGACGCGGGGCCGAACAACGCGGCGCAGACCGACCGGCTGCCGAGGGCCGATTGCCAACGGTCATCGCCTCGGCGTGCGTCGGCGGCTTGGCCAGGCCCTCCGCCTTCATGATAAAGTCCGGGTCGGATTCTGGAAAGTTCACCGCGTTAGGCCCGATCAGGAGTTTTTCCGCGCGGCGGGCAGCGTTATACTCTTACGGCGACAATAGCCTGAAGGAGGTTTGTACTGTGGCGGAACCAAAGACTCGCGAGCACTGGGGTACGCGCATCGGCGTGATTCTGGCCGTAGCCGGATCGGCCGTGGGCCTGGGCAATTTTTTGCGTTTTCCGGGCACGGCGGCTCAGAACGGCGGCGGGGCGTTCATGCTGCCCTACTTCATCTCGCTGCTCGTCCTGGGCATTCCCATGTGCTGGGCGGAATGGACGATGGGCCGCTATGCCGGCGCCCGCGGCTGCAATTCGGCTCCTGCGATCTTCACCGTCATCTGGCGGCATCCGTTGGCCAAATACGCCGGAGGCTTGGCCTTGGTGATCCCGCTGGTCATCTACATGTACTACGTGCTGATTGAATCCTGGTGTCTGGGCTACGCCTTCACCTACCTGATCGGCGATGCACGGCTGGCGGAAGACCCGTCCGGGTTCTTCAGCCGGTTCGTAGGCATGGAACAAAACGGGCTGATTTACGAAGAAGACAGCGGTCATGGCACGTGGATCCTGCTGATCGTCTTCGTCATCAATTTCGCTCTGATTTACCGAGGCGTCAGCAAGGGCATCGAGAGCTTCTGCAAGGTGGCGATGCCGCTGATGCTGACGCTGGGAGTCATCGTCCTGGTGCGCGTCTTGACGCTGGGCACGCCGGACCCGGCCAAACCGGACCAGAACGTGCTGGGCGGCCTGGGATTCATGTGGAACCCCAAGCCCGCGGCACTGCTGAACCCAGCCACCTGGCTGGCCGCTTCGGGACAGATCTTTTTCAGTCTTTCGGTCGGGTATGGGATTATCATCAACTACGCCAGCTACCTGACGAAAAAAGACGACTTGGCGCTCAGCGGCCTGACGTCGTGCAGCATGAACGAGTTTTTCGAGGTCTGCATGGGCGGCCTGATCACGGTGCCCGCCGCATTTCTGTTTCTGGGCGTTGCCGCCACCGAATTCACCGGTTCGTCGTTCGCGTTGGGCTTTCGCGCCTTGCCCAACGTCTTTGCCCGGATGCCGGCGGGGCAGGCGATCGGTGCGCTGTGGTTCTTTATGCTCTTCCTGGCGGCCATCACCAGCAGTATTTCGATGCTGCAGCCGGTGATTGCGTTTTTGGAGGAGGGGTTTGGTCTGAAGCGCCACGCTTCCGTCTCGATCCTCGGCGTGTTGTCCGCCCTGGGCGCTGGCTTCGTGCTCTACTTTTCCAAAGACCTGGTTGCACTCGACACCTTCGACTTCCTCGTCGGCAGCGTGCTGATTCTCGTGCTGGCTTTGGTGCAAGCGATCTTGTACGGTTGGGCCCTCGGCACGGAGCGCGGGCACCGGGAACTTCACGAAGGCGCTCACATTCGCGTGCCCCGACTGGTGCAATTCATGCTGAAGTGGGTCGTGCCGGTGTACCTGCTGGCCATCTTCGGCGGTTTCTTTTTCGTCAATATGCCCAGCCGCGACGTGTTGAAGTTCCAGCTGAGTTCCGCCGTCGGCATGAGCCAACCCGAGTCCGCCGTGCCGGAGGCCTGGCAGAACGAGTTTGCGAGCCACGAGTTGCCGTTGCCGGCAACGGCGACGGTCCGGCCCGCCGAGGGCGGCGGGTGGCGAGTCTTCGATGCGGACCAGGCTCTGCCGTACACGATCCGCGAGGCTCCAGGCGGCTTGGCCGTCTACGTCCACGAAGTCGGCTACGTGGAGAAGATCGGCAGCGATCAGGTGGCTTTCGTCTCCCTGCTGTTCGTCATCTCGATCCTGGCCTTCCTGCTGCTGATGGTCCACATCGCTGGCCGGCGCTGGGAGGCGGAGGGACGGTTCAAAGGGCTGGAGGCGTGATCGGCTGCCGGGAGGCTCACGCGAAAGAAGCCCGGATGGTCGAACGACGCCGGGGCCTTCCACAACGTGGGCGGTTTGGCCTGACAGACGGATGATCGGACTAACCCACATTCACGACGAGGAAACTGGCAATGACGACTGGCGGTTGGGCAGTGATGATCGTATCGGTCGGGGCCGTGCTGACGTTGGCGGCGTTTTGCCTGTATCGCGTGCTGACGCTGCCCCCCGTGGACGTCACGGAACACTTGAAGGGGCCGCTGGACATCGATACCCAGGACACCGTGGACGCGGACTAGGGGCCTGTTGAAGAACGGGGGGCAGGCACCTTGCGGCAGTCATTTTGGCTTGGGGTTTTCCCAAGCCGCTGGGAGCGAAGTGGGGTCAGGCTTACAGAATTCAGTTTTCGCCGAGCAAAGTCGTACCATCTGGCCGGCGTTATGATCGGCGAAAACTGAATTCTGTAAGCCTGACCCCAGCACCGAAACCCGTTTGTTGCCAGGGGCGGATGGCCCGTGCCTCGACAGCGAGCGCACTCCAACAGGCACGCAGAGGAAACAGAATTGGGGCAACCGCAACATGAGCAAGGGGAGGGTCGAATCCATGTTCCGAAATCGTCTGCTGGTGAGTTCGATCGTCGCGATTGCCGTTTTGACGAGTCTTTCGGCGTTTGCTGCGGAGCCAGCGGAACCGGGCCGCGATTGGCCGTTGTTCCGCGGCGATCCGCGTTCAACCGGCGTTGCGCAGACGTCGCTGGCGGACCAACTCGCCGTGCTCTGGAAGTATCCGGTCCCCAAGGGCAGCTTCGAGGGCACGCCGGCCATCGTCGACGGCGTCGTGTATCTGGGCGACTTGGACGGAACCGTCTTCGCTCTGGAACTGGCCACGGGAAAACTGAAGTGGACGTTCAAGACCGACAGCGGTTTCATGGCGTCGCCGGCCGTGCAGCACGGGCTTTTATACCTGGGCGACATCGACGGCCGATTCCGCTGTCTGGAAACCGCCACGGGCCGGCTGGTCTGGCAGTTCGACAGCGAGGCGGAGATCGATTCGTGCGCCAACTTCTTCCGCGACACCGTGCTGTTCGGCTCTCAGGACGCCACGCTGTACTGCTTGAACGCCAAGACGGGCCAACTGGTGTGGAAGCACGCGATCGCCGACCAGATCCGCTGTACGCCGAGCGTGGTCGAGGATCGCTGTTTCGTCGCCGGCTGTGACGGCCAGTTGCACGTCATCGACTTGAACCGGGGGCAAGAAGCCGCCAGCGTCGAGATCGGCGGCCCCACGGGCGTCACGCCCGCCGTGCTTGGGGACCGAGTGTTCTTCGGCACCGAAGGCGGCGTGTTTCTGTGCATCGACTGGAAGCAGGCCAAACAGGTCTGGGCCTTCGAGGACACCAATCGCACTCAAGCCTATCGCAGTTCGCCGGCCGTCACGGAGCGCGCCGTGGTTGTCGGCAACCGCGGCCGGCAGATTCAGGCTTTCGATCCCGCCACAGGCAAGCCGTTGTGGTCCTTCGCCGCCAAGACGCGTGTGGACGCCTCGCCGGTGATCGCCGGCCAGCGCGTGTTCGCAGCCGCGGCCGACGGGCGGCTGTACACGCTGGATTTGCAGACCGGCAATCTGCTTGGGGAACACGAGGCGGGAGGAGGTTTTACGGGTTCGCCCGCCGTCGCCGCGGGCAGATTGGTCATTGCCAGCGAGGAGGGAGTTGTCTATTGTTTCGGTAAGGCCAGTGGCACGGCGAGCGCCGCCGGCGGACCTTGAACTCCAGGCAAGACGTTGCGTTGGCTGAACGGCGGGGCGACGTTCGCGTGCGAGTCGCTGACTTTTTTTCGTCAACGGTGATCCGCGGCCCCCGGCCCTGGACTCGAAGACGCTACCCATGAGCACCGCGTTGATCTTCCGGATGGGCCGATACGAGGCCGAGTTCCCCACGGACCGGCAGTACGCCTGGAACCACATGTGGGCTCAGCGGCGCGGGGACGTGATCCGCTTCGGGTTTACGGCGTACGCGGTGCGGCTGTTGCAGGCGGTGTACTTTCTGGATTGGACGGTCGAGCCGGGAGTGACGTTGCAGAGGCGTCAAGAGATCGGCTCGATCGAAAGCCAGAAAGCGGAAAGCGCGTTGTTTGCGCCGATCACGGGGAACCTGGCAGCGTTGAACGAACCGCTGTTGGACGATCCTTCCACGATCAACGCCGACAAGTACGGCGAGGGCTGGCTGCTGGAAATCCGCGGCACGGGCGACGGCTTGCTGACTCCGGAGCAGTATTTGGAGCATCTGGCCGAAGTCTGGCCGGAGGCGCAAAGGAAAATCAAGGGGCAACTGAGCGAATCATGACGCTGCGAGTCTCCGTGGTCCTGTCTCAGGGCCAGACGGTCCATCCCGATCGGCAAGCTCTGGAGGCGCAACTGGCGGCCCGCTTGGCGCCGCACGACCAGTGCGACCTGCTGATCGTGCCGCACCTCTACAACCTGGACTCCGCCGGGCCCAGCCTGGCGGCTTTGCGGGAACTCAGCGGCGACCTGATCGTGCTGGCTTGGCTGTACCCTCGTGCCGCCCATTGGATTCTGGACCGGCACGGCGTCCGCGGGCGACGAGGCCGGACGGCGTGGGACGAGGACGAAACCGCGGCGGACGAAACAGGGGACGCCGGGTCCGGCAAGGGCACGGAATCCGTGGCCGCGACGCGCGAACTGCCGGACCGTACGATCTACTGCTTCGACCTCCGCCGGCATGAATCGCCGGAACCGTACCTGGAAGCCATCCGACAGATCGTCC
>Ga0209510_1003084_pt1 | contig 16146 bp, 16 predicted proteins | sample BiotimSIPDNA_FD_185749 | JGI IMG/M metagenome (GOLD analysis project Ga0209510, IMG submission 185749) | Anaerobic biogas reactor microbial communites from Washington, USA - Biogas_R1 time_0 SIP DNA (SPAdes) (version 2) | ecosystem: Engineered > Bioreactor > Anaerobic > Unclassified | place... | reverse complement strand
ATCGGCTCTCCGGGGTGGGCCCGCGGGAGTATCTCGCCGCCGATCCCGCCCGTCGCGAGCTCGAAGGCTCCTTCTATCCCCGGGAACGGCTTTGCCGCCCAGGCAAAGGCTTCTTCGTAAAACCCCCGCGCCCGCCCGGGGTCGGCGGCGGGTATATTGAACCAGACTATCGTCGGCATGCATCCCGGTGGGACCTGCGGCGGATAACTCTTTCTCCCGGTGCTGTCGTGCATGTATGCCCTCTGGAACTTTGAGTCTTCTATGCCTGCATGAACGGATCACGACCGTCGCACACGTTCTGGTCCCCCGGGCAGGTAAGGCGGGCAATCGAACGAGAGGTTGCAGCGACCATAGATACCTGGCGGCAACGGTTCCAGGGGCGTGTGAGAAAATGAGTGAGAACGAGAGGTTACCGGGGGAGGCGGGTGGGTGAACCTCTGGGTCCGCGTTGTGCCTTAAAATCGGTAAAAAGGTAACTATAAGTGTGCTGATCGCACTCCTCTTCTTTAAGAGCATGATTGTGAGAACTACCCCTCTAAAACTGCTGCTCCCGGCGCTCGTCGTGGTGCTCGGGATCTGCATGACGGCGGGCTGCACGTCGGATACGGCCACACCGAAGACGACTGCTACAGCCACGACGGCTCCTGCCGCCGGCAACGCTTTTGCGCTGCTGAACCAGTCGGCGGCCGATGATCGTGCCGCATCAGCGCTCCTGATCCGATTGCAGTCCGACATCACCGTGGCGATCGAGGCGCTGGATGGCCGCCTGAGCCGTGCGGCGTCCCGCCTCGGGGCTACGGGCCTGAACGACACCGCCGCCCGCGCGATCCTCTCAAACCTCACCGCTACCAGCCCTGCGATCGCCGATAGCGTGGTCGTCAGTGCGGAAGGTATACTCATCGCCGCCGAACCGGCGGCGTATCACGGCGCCGAGGGCGCAGATATCCGGTACCAGGAGCATGTCCAGCGGATCCTCTCGTCGAAGCGACCGGTCATGAGCGAGGTTATCACGGTCGAGGAAGGGTTCCCTGCGGTGGTTCTCGCCACACCGATCTTCACGAACGAGAGCCGGTTTGCCGGATTCGCTGCCGTTGTCTTCCGGCCGGAGGTCCTGATCGGCGACGCCGCCGGCCCGGCGGTGAACGAAACTCCTTTCCAGGCGATGGTCGTCCAGACGGATGGGCGGGTGCTCTACGACACCGATCCGGATCAGGTCGGGCGGATGACGTTTGAGGACCCGCTCTACGCGGACTATCCCGACCTGCTCGACGTGGCCCGGTGGGTCGCCGCCGAGCGCCATGGGACCGCGACGTACGCGTTTATCGCTGGCGGGCAGGTGGTGCAGAAGGAGATCGCCTGGACGACGATCGGCCTTCACGGGGCTGAGTGGCGGGTGGCGGTGATCCGGGAAGTGGGGTGAAGATTCCCCTGCCCCTGTTCGGCGGCGACATCAAGCCGGATCATCGCCGGCATGCATCCCGGTGGATAACCCTTTCTCCGGCGCTGAAGGTTTTTATACGCGGGGGCGGATAGAGTGACCCATGGCGGCACTGGAGAAGCGCAGGTTCGGGAAGACCGGGCGGGAGGTCACGGCGGTGGGGCTCGGGGGAGAGGGTGTCCTCAGGACTTACGGGCGGCACGCGGAGGCGCGTGCCGTCATCATGGGGGCCCTCGACCGGGGGATCACCTACTTTGACTCGGCAAAAGTCTACGCCGGGAGCGAGGACTACTACGGCGAGGTCTGGCGGAGCAACCCCGGTCTTCGGGCACCCGTCTTCCAGGCCAGCAAGTCGGCGAGCCGTCTGCACGCCGATGCCGAGATGGATCTCGCAAGAACCCTCCAGAGGCTCGGTATCGAGACCCTCGACCTCTGGCAGATCCACGACGTCCGGACGTTTCCCGATATCCGGGAACTCGAGGGACCGACCGGCGCCCTCTCCGCGTTCATCGAGGCCAGGGAGACGGGCGTCGTCAGGCATATCGGGGTGACGGGACACCACGACCCCGACGTTCTCTCGCACGCCGTGGAGAACTGGCCGGTCGACGCCGTCATGCTGCCCGTAAACCCCGTGGAAGAGGCACCCGGCGGGTTCCTCTCCTCGACGCTTGCCGCCGCAAAGGATCAGGGTGTCGCCGTCATCGGGATGAAGGTGCTCGGCGGGGGGAATTACCTCGCCCCCGATGCGGGGGTGACGCCGGAGACCCTCGTGCGCTACGCTCTCGCTCAAGAGATCGCGGTTGCCATCGTCGGTTGCTCGACGCCCGCGGAGGTGCGGGCGCTTGCGGACGCCGGGCGGTGCGGGCCGCTCGCCGACGATGAAGCTGAGGCGCTTGCCGGGGCATTCCGCCCCTACGCCCGCGAGCTTGCGTACTACCGGGGAACCCGGTGAGGTGCCGCGCTCTCTACTACCGATATATGCCGGCGGCGCCAATCTACGGGGAGGGAGATAGGTGTGAGAATACTGCACCGGGACCGTATCGCCGCATCGCCGGATACCGTCCTCGCCCTGGTCGTGCTCGTCATCTTCATGGATATGATGATTTACGGCCTCCTGATACCGGTTTTCCCCGGGTACGCCCCCCGGCTCGGTGTCGACGAATCGGTCATCGGTGTCGTCTTCGGGGTCTACGCCGTCATGCTCCTCTTCTTCTCCATGCCGATGGGCCTCCTCTCCGACCGGGTGGGGCGCCGGCCCCTCATCGTCGCCGGGATGCTCCTCCTTGCTCTCGCGACGGCCCTCTTCGGCTTCTCGACAACGGTCACGCACCTCTTCGTCGCCCGGATGGTCCAGGGGGTCTCGGCCGCGGCCACCTGGTCTGCAGGGCTTGCGCTCCTCGCCGATACCTGCGAGCCTTCCCGGCTCGGGGAGAGGATGGGCTTTGCGCTCTCGGCCGTCAGTCTCGGGACCGTCCTCGGGCCGGTCGTCGGCGGGCTGCTCTTCGAGTACCTGGGTTACACCGCGACGTTTCTCATCCCGGCGGTGCTCGTGGCCGTTGTCGGCCTTGCGGTCCTCGCCGTCCCGGTGCAGACCGTGAAACCGGGGCGTTCGAGGATGGTGCCCCGGGGAAGCCTACTCCCGCTTGCCGCGTGCGGGGTCGTGGTCGTCGCGGTCTCCGGAACCTACGGCGTCGTGGACCCCTACCTCCCGGTCCACCTGCACGCTGTGTTCCTGGCATCCCCTGCGACGATCGGCCTCGTCTTCGCGGTGCTGGCAGTCGCGGCCATCCTCGCCCAGCCGGCGGTCGGGAGGTTCTACGACCGGCACGGGGGCAGCCGCCACCTCATCGGCGCCGGGCTCTTCTTCTCGGGCGCCGCGCTCGTCGCGGTCATCGGGGCCCCGGCGCTGCTGCTTGTCGCCGCCGCCGTCTTTGCGCTCGGCGTTGCGCTGAGCTCTGCCCTGGTGCCGGTGATGCCGATCATGGCCGGGCTCTACCGGGGCTCGCAGGGCGCCGCCTACGGGGTCTACAACACCTTCTTCTCCGTAGGGCTCTCGATCGGACCGTTCGCGGGGGCCGCCCTCGCCGGCCGGTGGCCGTTGTCGGCGGTATTCCTCCTGCAGGCCATGGTCCTCGCGGTTGTCGGGGTACTCGGCTGGATTGCCCTCGGGAGGTTGCACTGGCGGTGACCCCCATGCGTTATCTTCTCGGTACGACCGCGCCTACAGCATACTGTGTTTTCCTCCGGATGATACCATGTCGCTGAAACGTTACTGCCGCCATACTCCCGAACTGCTGATCGCCTTCTTTGGTCTCATCCTGCTCGCCGTGATATCCGGGTCCGTTCGTGGAGAGGCCGGATCGTTTCTTTCCACTGCGCTCGACGTGGCGCCCTTCGTTATTCTTGCGATGCTCGTCTCCCTCGCCCGGGACCGGCACCCGGCGTTCCGGTGGGTTGCCGGCGTCTGGCTCCTCGTCCTCGTCGGCGGGATTGCGGCTGCGACGGCAGGGTTCGGGGTTATATCCATCCTGCCGGTGGAGGTGCTCGAAGCCGAGGAGATTGCCCCGGAGGCGATCGACCTCGCCCTCGCCGTAGAGGTGGCCCTCCTCCTCCTCGGCATCCTCGGGGCGGCGCTTGCAAGCCTGGTCGGGCTCTCCCGCAGGTTCCGGGTATGGCTTGCCCGGTACCTCCCGTTCGACCCGAACTCGCTCCTTCATTCGACTGCGCTCGTAGTCGTACTCGCCCTGATCCTTATCCCGCCGGTGCCTCTCCTGGCGACGGGGGTTCCGCCCTATCTCTCGCCGCAGTTCATAGAACTCCTGACGGAGTCCGGGGATCTCCTCGTGGATACGGTCACGCTGAACGCCTACACCCTCTTCTGGACGATCGTCGGTTCGTTCTTCATCGCCGGGGCGTGCGTGCGGCGGACGCCGCGCGAGGCCCTGGAGCGCCTCGGCCTCGTTCGGCCGGCGGGGCGCGAGGTTGCTTTCGCGGTCATTGCGGCATTCGCGCTTGTCGTGGCGTTCCACTTCATCGATCCGGCGCTTGCCGCGCTCGTGGGCTTCCTCGGTCTGCCTGTCACCGACACCGGGGCCGTCAACCTGCTCTTTGCAGGAACGCTCACCGTCCCCGGCATCGTCATGGCATCCATCGCGGCGGGTTTCGGCGAGGAGGTCGGCATCCGCGGGCTGCTCCAGCCCCGGTTCGGCATCTTCCTCCCGGCGCTCCTCTTTGCATCGCTCCACGCGTTCCAGTACAGCTGGGACGGCCTCGTATCGGTCTTCCTTGCGGGAGTCGCCTTTGCGTATATCAGGAGGTACTCGAACACCACGACGTCGGCTATCACGCATACGGTCTACGATCTCGTGCTCTTCGCGATGCTCATGGCGGGGATATCGTTTTAAGAAGGGGCGATCCCCGGTTTCCGGTCGGGGATGGTTCCGCCACCCACGGGCAGGCGGGCGGGGTCACGCAGCATCGCCGGCGTGGGTTTCACTTTGCACGCCATACCGCCTGCAGACAGGCGCGTGCCTCCTCCGGGGTGCACAGGCGTCCGGTTCATCGCGAACCCGCAGACCCGGCACCCCGGCGCCGGTTCTCGCCTTGTAGCATCCCGGAAGCGCTCGAATCTCCGATGACGCATAACGAAGCGAGCGTTGACGGTATAAAATAACGCTGAGGGGGAGATTTGAACTCCCGAGGGGCTCAACGCCCCACGGGCTTTCCAGGCCCGCGCCTTACCGGTCTAGACTACCTCAGCACAGAAGGTGCATCATTAGTTGGCGTGTGAGTCTATTAATAATATCTCTACGGCTCCCTGGCGTGCGTCTTCCAGCCCCGTGGATAGGTGCCGGGCTGCATCAGGATGGTGGTGGGGGCGACGACGAACCCGGGCTCCCCGGGTTTCAGCGCCGATGAACCGACGAGCGCCTTCCCGAGGCCCACGAGCTCGCCACGCCCGGTCATGATGGCGACCGTCTCGCCTTTCGCAAATCCTCCCTCCTTTCCAGCGATCCCCACGCCGGCAAGCACCGCGCCGTGGCAGACGGCGTCGACCGCGGTGTCGCGGAGGACGACCTTCGCCAGATCCACGACGGTTGCCTCGGGCGGGCGGATCATATCCCGGAGCGGGCCGGGATCGCCCTCCCGCGACGCTATAACGGCATCGGCGAGTTCGTGGAGCGAGACCGCCGCCGTCTCGTCGAACGGCCCGGAGCGTATCCGCCGGAGTTCCTGCATGTGCGCACAGACCCCGAGGGCGTAGCCCATGTGGATGCAGAGCGTCCGGATGTAGGTGCCGGCATCGCACCGGACCCGGAGGAGGACGAGTCTGCCTTCCCTATCGAGGACCTCGATCTCCTGGATCTTCCGGATCCGGAGGTTCCGCTTCACGGCGCTTTTTTTGGGCGGCCGCTGGTAGACCCGGCCGGTAAACTCCTCCGCCACCCGGCCGACGGCCTCTCCCGGCACGTCGCCGTGGAGCCGCATCAGGCAGACATACTCCTTGTTGTGCGAGAGGAGGACGGGGGCGAGCCGGACGGCGCCGCCGAACATGACGACGAGCACCCCGGAGACCTCCGGGTCGAGCGTTCCGGCGTGACCCACCCGCCGCCCGAGTATCTCCCCGGCCCAGGCGGTCACCTGGTGGCTGCTCGGCCCCCGGGGCTTATCGATGACGACGATGCCGGAGGCGGGGATCGAGGTATCTTCCCGACCGGTCATACGCCTTCCCGGTTCAGCGCCTCGAGGGTTCCTGCAAGCGATCCGTCCCCGACGACCGCCGGGGGATGCCCGCCGGCCCGCATGGCGTCGGCGGTGATCTCGCCGATGGCGACGAGGAGGAGATCGACGCGGGGATGCCACCGGGCCTCCCGGTAGGACATGGCGCTCGTGAAGAGGACGGCGTCGGCGGCATCGAGCGCAAGGTCGGTCCCGGTGGGGACGAGGGCGTAGATCCTCTCTTCGTGGTACTTCCCGCCCGCTGCGGCGATCCCGTCGAGAAGTCCCGGGTTCGGGACGTCGGCCCGCGGGATCCCGACCGTCCGCCCCCGGAGCCAGTCGCCGAGGTAGGGGACGAAGTCGCGGGAGTAAAACGAGGGGAGGACTTCCGCATCGATACCCGACTCCCGGAGGATCTCGGCGGTCTTCGGCCCGATGGCGATCACCCGGGGCCACCGTTTGAGTCGCGGTGCGACGACTCCGGCCGGGAGGGCGCTCGTGAAGAAGAGGCAGTCGAACTCGCTGTGGTGGACGGCATCGACGAACGCGGCGACCCTATCCATCCGGAGCTCGGCGCGGAGCGGCGAGACCGTGTAGCAGTCGTGGCCGTAGGTGGCACAGAGGGCACGGTCTCCCGCAGCTTTGTTCTCGAGCCGGGTGATGGCGATCTTCATCGGTATAACGTTCACCTCGTGGGATATGACTGTATCCCCGGTGTAATTCCGGTTGGTTTATCCCCGGCGGTTCCGACCGATAATGAGCGTGCTCATCGGTATCGTCTTCGGGGCCGTCATCGGCATCGGCTGCGGCGCCATCAGCGGCCTCGTTCCCGGCATCCATGCAAACACCATGGCGGGCCTTCTCCTCTCGCTCCAGGCGCTCCTGCTCGCCTGGTTCGAACCGGTGGTCATCGCGTCGGCCATGTTTGCCGCGCTCGTCACGCATACGTTCGTCGACTGCGTCCCCGGGACGTTCCTCGGCATCCCCGATGCCGATACGTCGCTTGCGGTCCTCCCCGCGCACTCCCTCTGCCTCGATGGGCGGGGGGAGGAGGCCGTCAGGATATCGGCCCTCGGGAGTGCCGCCGGTGCCGCCCTCGCCCTCCCGCTCGCGGCAGCGTTCGTCCTGGTCCTCCCCGCGCTCCAGCCGGGGATCGACTGGGGCATCGGCCTCATCATACTCGCGGTTGGAGGTTACCTCATCGTCGTCTCCGAGTCGCCGGGGTGGGCGCTCGCGGTCTTCTCGGTCTCCGGGATGCTCGGTCTCTTCTCCCTCAACTACTCCTTCCTCGCCTGGCCGACGGGCGGCGAGTCCGGGGTGCTGATGCCCCTCCTCTCGGGGCTCTTCGGGATCGCGGTCCTCCTCCGGGCGTCGCACGGGCTCATGCCCGCACAGCACTTCACGGGGATCGATCTCTTGCCCCGGGCAATCCGGCGCGGATCCATTCTCGGTTCTCTCGCGGGCGCTCTCGTCGGCTGGCTCCCCGGCCTCTCGAACGCCACCGCAAACGCTCTCCTGACATCGGTCATCGGCTACGACTCCAACCCGCGCGAGTATATCCTTGCAACCAGCGCTGCGAACACCGTGAACGCCTTCCTCGGGCTTGCGGCGTTCTACGCCATATCCCGGACGCGAAACGGGGTGATGGCGGCGCTCGCGGCGGCGGAGGAGATCCCGCCGGCTACCGCCCTCCTCCTTGCGGGCGCACTGGCCGCGGTCGGGGCCTATCTCCTGACCCTCCTCCTCTCGCGGGCGGCCTGGTTGTTTGGAGACGTGAACGTCACGCGGTTGAACCAGGGCGTCATCGCCTTCGTCGTCCTGCTCTCCCTCTTCCTCTGCGGTCCGTTCGGGGGACTGGTCCTCGTGCTTGCAACGGCGGTCGGCTGCGTCCCGTCTCTCGTCAACATCCGCCGGGTCTACTGCATGGGGGCGATCATGGTCCCGGTGATGGCCTATTCGTTCGGTCTTGCCTGACCTCTTATATCGGCGAACTTCCTATACCATACCATGCTACAGCGCTACTGGTTCGGGGACGTCGACGAGCAGGGGTGCCGGGCGGCCGGCACCGATCCGGCCGCGCTCGCAGAGCGGGCGGCCGCGCTCCGCACCGGTATGGAGTCGTACGTTCCCATCGACTGGGAGGTTGCCCGGGACTGCGGGGTCGCCCGGACCCGGGAGGAGTACGTCGACCTGCTCCGCGCGGTCTGCATCACGCTTGCCCGGGAGAAGATCGCGGTCTCCTACCGGGCCCGGGATGTCGAGCTCCTCCAGATGGTCAGGATGCTCGACGAGCTCGACAACGTCATCAACCTCCTCTCGGAGCGTTCTGCGGAGTGGTACCAGGTCACGACGCCGTCGTTCTCGCGGAAGTACCGCAGCCTCCCGGCAAAGAAGATGCTCGACCTCGTCCGGCGGGGTGCCCGGGGCGGCCTTTCGGATGTCGCCGGCGATATCGAGCGGCTTGCCGGGACGAGGAGCCGCCTGATGCGGGAGGTCTCGGCCCGGGCCGACGAGGTGCTGCCGAACACGAGCGCCCTCATCGGCGGCCTGGTCGCGGCCCGTCTCCTCTCCCGGGCGGGGGGACTTTCGGCGCTCGCGAGGATGCCGGGGAGCGCCATCCAGGTCCTCGGATCGGAGCGGGCGCTCTTTTCGCACCTGCGGGGCGGGACGCCGCCGCCGAAGCACGGGATCATATTCCAGCACCGCCGGGTCCACAACGCGCCCCGCGAGGTCCGCGGAAGGGTGGCCCGGGTGCTCGCGGCGAAGCTTGCTATCGCCGCCCGGCTCGACTACTACCGGGGGGAGGCGGTGCCGGAGTTCATCAGGGATGCGCAGGAAAAGATCGACGGGGCGGGGGTCGCGGCATGATCCGACTCGGGAACGTTCTCGTCTCGCCCGGGGAGGGCGGGGTCTACGGGGAGCGGACGCTCGACGGCTACCGGGTCTGGGATCCCTACCGGAGCAAGCTTGCGGCGCTCTATACGCTCGGCGGCGGGGTGGATCTCACACCCGATATGAGGGTGCTCTACCTCGGTGCGGCGAACGGGACCACGGTCTCGCACGTCGCCGACTACGCCGGGACCGTCTATGCAGTGGAGTTTGCACCCCGGCCGATGCAGGACCTCCTCGAGGTGGCCCGCCGGAGGAAGAAGATCGTCCCGATCATGGCCGACGCAGGCCGGCCGGAGGAGTACGCGCCGTTCATGGAGGCGGTCGACCTGATCTACCAGGATGTGGCGCAGCCGGACCAGGTCGGGATAGCGGAGCGAAACCTGGTCTTCCTCAAGCCCGGAGGGCACTTTATACTGATGCTCAAGACCCGGAGCGTGGATGTCCGGCGGGACCCGGTCGAAGTGCTCGGCGAGGCGCTGGCCGGCCTTGGACGACGCCTCGACGTGGTGGATGTCCGGTGGCTTGAGCCCTACCACCACGACCACGCCGCGATCGTCTGCTCCCGCCGGGGATAATATATAGTAGCTGGGGGCGAACTCTTCGTATGGATCGGGTCGTCTTCAACCCCTTTGCTCCCCTGATGCTCATTCTCCTCTTCGGGCTGCTCGTACTTGTCGGGCTCGTCATCATTCTCTTTCCGATCGTCTTTCTGACGGCGATCGGGGCGACGTTCACGAAGCTCGGGTTCTCCTGGCGGGAGGCGCTCCTGATCCTTCTCCTGACGCTTGCCGGGAGTTTCGTCAACGTACCGGTCAGGACGCTCGAGAGCCGCGCCGCGCCGGCGTACGACCGCTACGTCGCCGTGTACGGCCGGCTCTACCGGATCCCCGAGCCCGTGCAGCGGACGGTCCTCGCGGTCAACGTCGGCGGTGCCCTCATTCCGCTCGCGATATCGCTCTACCTCCTCTACGACTCGGTCGTGATCAGCGGGGGCTACCTGGTCATGGGGCTCGCCCTCGCCGGCGTGGCGGTCGTGACCGTCGTGACGAAGCTCGTCGCCCGCCCGGTGCCGGGCCTCGGTATCGCAACGCCGTTCTTCATACCGCCGCTTGCGGCGCTCATCGCGGCGCTCGTCCTCTCGACGTTTGCGGGGGGCGTCCCGGTCGCGGCCGTGATCATCGCCTACGTGAGCGGGACGCTCGGCACCCTGATCGGGGCGGACCTCCTGAACCTCGGCCATATCGCGGAACTGGGGGCGCCGATGGCGAGCATCGGCGGGGCCGGGACGTTTGACGGGATCTTCCTCTCCGGGATCATCGCGGCTCTGTTGGCGTAGATAGGCGGCCGGATGAGGCTTCCCGACTATTATTCCCCTTCCCCGGCGGAAGCGAATCCACAGGCTCGACAGCGCTCATCCGACGCCTTCAAGTGCGCATTGCCTGCAGCGCCGATATCACAGGCACCTCATGCCTGTGATCGAGTCTGGTATATACTCCCCGGGTGGTACACAGTAGTATGTCAGAGATGACGTCGATTAAGATCTCAGTGGAGGTAAAAAATCAATTAACATTCAGATACAACGGCTGCGATACAGGAATCCGTACGTGGGTCTCCCACGGCACAAAGGAGATCAGCGACCAGTTGCTTTCTCGTATGGCAGAACAGCTCAATCTCTCCCGGCAGCAGTTTCCCGATCTCATCGACTGCAAACTCGATGAACCGGGATTGATTGCGATATATGAGGAGATGCGCCTCCTCTGAATTATAGCATTTCTTCCCCCGGAGAGAGCATCGATCTCTGATCGCCCCGGTTTTACCGGAGGGTTGTTCCGAGATTATTTTCGCGCACGCCACCGGGCAGCGTGTCGGTCCAACCTGCTCTACATGCGCCTGCCATCGATAACAATATTTGAGCGCCCCCGAAGGTCTTCTCAAAGAGCGCGGGACCATGCCGGCCGAGGAGATCTGTACTCTCCTGCGGAACGGTGCCTTTGACGTGCCGGGCAAGATCGAGGAGTCACCCTGAAACTCGACCCCGACTTCGTGAAGGTGTTCGGCGCGAGCGTCACCCCCGGGAGAGAGGTCCGGCTTGAGCACGGCGGTTCATCGTGCAGTAATCAGACCTCCTCTGGAGGTTCCTGGCGCGCCCCCTTCCACTCGCCTTTCAGTTCGGGACGATCGGCGAGGATCTTGCTGACCGTGCTCCTGCTCACATCAAACATCCTGCAGATCTTGCCGATGCTTGTTCCGGCCCGGCGCACCGTGATGAGCGCCTCGATCTGACCCTCGCTGAGCGCCCGCGGCCTCCCTATGGCCTGCCCCCCTTCTTTCTTCGCCTTCCTCGGTGCCGGGGCGGCAGCCTTCCCGGTGCCCTCCCGGTACCGGCCCATATAGCGGATGAAGTTGCCGATGGCCTCCCTCCGGAGCGCCGGATCGTCACGAGACCCAAAAAAGTCGTTATTCACGCAGTAGACGGTGTAGTCCTCGTTCAGGGTCTTGAGTGCTGCAAGCCCGGTATCCATATCCTTTGCGAGATCGGCCAGATCGTATATGATGATCTCGGGGCAGTCGTTTGCGGCGCAGTACTCGAGCATCGCCAGAAACCCCTCCCGCCTCTCAGGATGCGTTGCGCCGGCACGGTGATCGTGAAAGATCGCGGCGATCTGGAACCGATATTTGCAGTAATTCTCGACTTCATCCTTTTGTGCTGCGAAATCTCCTTTCCTTCTCGTATTCAGGTATGCCACAGCATCTCTCTTCATCCGTTTATGGTGCCGCAGGAATGCATATATGATTTATGAAAAGTGCGCCGCTACCGCCGCATCCCTCCGCCCGCAAAACGGCGAGCAACCCCTGAGGAGAAAGAAGGTTCACCTTCCCTGCTTCTGCGACTCCCACCGGTCGAGGACATCCTGCCCCTCGACAAAGACGAGGCCGTGCTTCCTCGCATACTCCATCGCTCCCTCCTTAGAGAGCGCAAACCCCGTATCGTCGTCCAGCATCTCGCAGATCGTGACCGCAGGAGTGACATCGGCCATTGCGGCGAGCGCGATCGAGAGCTCGGTCTGTCCGCGCCGCTCGTCGAGCAGCCGGTCGGCGGCCCGTAGAAGCGCCATGTGACCGGGTGTCCGGAAGTGCGCGGCAAAATCGTGCCCCCCGCCGTTGAGCGACCGCTTCACCTCTTCGGCGATGGCGGTGACCGTCAGGGCGCGGTCGCGGTCCGTGATCCCGGTATAGGTCTCGCGGTGGTTTACCCAGAGAGAGAACGACGAGTGGTTCTTCCGGTCGTACGGGACCTCGCCGTCCTTCTCGACCAGGCTGCAGGCCCGGAGGAGATCGTGGGCGAACGGGAGGCCGAGCCTCTTTGCGGCATCGGGATGCACCGCCGTGCAGATCAGGCCGCCGCCGTCTTTACGCATCCGCCGGATGTGGGCGGGCGTGACGGCATCGGAGCGTATCGCAAAGTCGGTCTCGCGCTCCCGGTTGTCAAAGTCGTAGAGCAGGACAAATTCGCCCCGTGCAAGGGCCTGTATGGCTGCATCAATCATGGGTAATCTCCACCTCGATCGTATCGTTGTCGTTCAGGTCCAGGGTCTTGCGGAGCTCGTGGCCGGCGATGACCTCGATGATATCCTCCGGGTAATGGGTGCGGGAGGGCTCGACGATCGCGCACACCTCGCCCCGGATGCGGCAGGGGAGCACCCGGGCGCCGCCGAACGTCCGTTCATCGGCGGTAAACCCGGGTATATCGATCCATCCTGCATGGTCGAGATGCTTCCTGACCTGGACGCTCGCCGCATCGAGCCTTATGTTCAGGGTGCCGGGAAAGGGCTCAAACCCGAGAGACCCGCTGAACTGCTCTTTGTAATGGGGGAGGCTCATGTAGTAGCGCCCTTCCCCGAGGCCGCTGATAACGGTCCCGGTCAGGACATACTGCCGGCGCTCCGGGTCGAAGATCCGCACGTAGTCCGCATACTCCCGCCTCAGCGTCTGCTCGCCCGCACGGGTGATAGCGACATACTGGCCGTCGGGCTTCATCGACCGGACGACGAACTGCTGCCGCTCAAGCGCGATAAGGCGCCGCGATGCGGTCTGGGGGCTGATGCCGAGAGCGCTCGCGAGCGACTGCGACGAGAGCCATATCGGGCCCTGGCACCCGCCGAGCAGGGCGATCATCTTCAGGGACTGCAGATCTTCCGCTTCAACCATTATATCATAATTGAGATGCATACTATATACGGGTTTTGTAACGACACCATGCCGGCAGGCCTTCGTGAAATGTCGATATGGGATACGCTAATTATATAAGTTCCGGTGCTAACATTAGCTGCATGAAATCCGGAGTGCGGCATCAACTTGCCGAGAAAATGGCGGGAGAGATCACACTCTCGGACTCACCGGGACAGGCCTTGAAGAAGTGGCGGCAGAGTTTCAACATCCCTCAGGGGTTGCTTGCCGAGCGGCTCGAGGTCTCTCCCTCAGTTATCAGCGATTACGAAAGTGGACGGCGAAAGAGTCCGGGAACCGCCATCGTCGGCAAGATCGTCGACGCGATCCTCTCGATCGACGAAGACAGCGGCGGTCGGTTCATCAACAAATTTGCAAAAATTCTGTACATCGAATTTGACGAAGACGTCATCTACGACATCCACGAGTACGCATCCCCGGTAAGTCTCTCCGACTTTGCCGGAGCCATCGACGCCGCCACGCTCTGCGGCCCCATGGACCAGACCATCTACGGGTACACGGTGATCAACAGCCTCAACGCGATCCTCCAGCTCTCGTCAAGCGAGTTCAACCGTATATACGGCTGGAGCACGGAGCGTGCGCTCATATTCACCGAGGTCTCGACCGGGAAGTCACCCATGGTGGCTATCCGGGTCACCCCCTTCAAACCCCGCTGTGTGGTCCTGCAGGGGATCAATCCCGAAGAGGTGCACCCGCTGATACCGGGTCTTGCGGAGCGCGACCGTATCACGGTGCTCTGTACCACGATGGATGTCGAGGCGATCATCAGCGCATTACGAGGGAAATTATGGTAGGTATTTATTCGTACGGCGTCTACATCCCACGATACCGGATAAAAGTCCCGGAGATCGCGCGGGTATGGGGCGCCAACGCAGACGACATCACCCGGGGCCTCGGGGTCTTTGAGAAGTCCGTCCCCGATCTCGACGAAGATACCGCAACGATCGCCGTCGAGGCGGCCCGTGCCGCCCTCCGGCGGAGGAAGATCGATACCGGCGCTATCGGTGCGGTCTACGTGGGGAGCGAGTCCCACCCCTACGCGGTCAAACCCACCGCCTGCACGGTCGGCGAGGCGATCGGGGCGACACCGAACATGACCGCCGCAGATTACGAGTTCGCGTGCAAGGCGGGAACCGCAGGCCTCCAGACCTGTATGGGGCTTGTCCGGAGCAAGATGATCCCGTTCGGGATCGCCATCGGTGCGGATGTGGCCCAGGGCGCTCCCGGCGACGCTCTTGAGTACACGGCGGCGGCCGGCGGGGCCGCGTTCGTCGTCGGCGAAGGGGAGACCATCGCCGATATCAACCGGACCTGCTCCTTCACTACCGATACGCCCGATTTCTGGCGGCGCGAGGGGCAGAGTTACCCCCGGCACGGCGGCCGGTTCACCGGCGACCCCGGCTACTTCAAGCACGTCCAGGGCGCCGCAAGGCTTATGTTCGATGCGATGGGCACCGGCCCGAAGGACTACGACTACGCGGTCTTCCACCAGCCGAACGCGAAGTTCCCGCAGCGGGTGGCAAAGATGCTCGGCTTTACCGACGCACAGATCCGGCCCGGCCTCGTCGTTCCGAAGCTCGGCAACACCTACTCGGGGTCGTCGATGATCGGGCTTGCGGCGACGCTTGATGTCGCAAAACCGGGCGAGCGGATATTCGTCACATCGTTCGGTTCCGGGGCGGGGAGCGACGCCTTCGATATCACGGTCACCGACGTGATCGAGTCGGAGGCATTCGACCGGGCGGCGGCGCCGGCCGTGGAAAAACTCCTCGCAAACCCGATCTACCTCGACTATGCACTGTATGCCAAACACAAAGGAAAGATAGTGATGCAGAAATGAGAGACGTAGCAGTGATCGGTGTCGGGTGCACGGAGTTCGGGGAACACTGGAGCACGTCGTTTCGCGACCTCTTCGTGACGGCAGGAGCGCTGGCGCTTGAAGATGCCGGGATATCGGGCGAGAAGATCGACGCCCTGTATGTCGGGAACATGAGCGCCGGCCGGTTCGTCGAGCAGGAACACATCGGGGCCCTGATCGCGGATTACGCAGGGTTGGCGAGCAACCACGTCCCCTCGACCCGGGTGGAGGCGGCCTGCGCATCCGGCGGGCTTGCCTTCCGGCAGGCGGTCATATCGGTCGCAAGCGGCATGGAAGATATCGTGGTCGCAGCGGGCGTCGAGAAGATGACCGATGTCGGGACCGGAGCGAGCGTCGATATGCTCGCGAGCGCCGCGGACCGTGAGTGGGAGGGATTTGCCGGAGCGACCTTCCCCGGCCTCTACGCGATGATCGCAAACGACTACATGCACCGCTACCCGCTCACCCGCGAACAGCTTGCCGCGGTGGCGGTGAAGAACCACGAGAACGGCGCAAAGAACCCGATCGCCCAGTTCCGGAACCGGATAACGATCGACACGGTCCTCTCCTCATCGATGGTCGCCGACCCCCTGCGGCTCTTCGATTGTTCGCCGATCACCGACGGTGCGGCGGCGGTCGTGGTGGTGCCGCTCGAGCGCGCCCGCGAGTTCACCGATTCGCCGGTGCGGGTGCTCGCAAGCGCCCAGGCGAGCGACACCATCGCGCTTCACGACCGGCGGGACATATCCACCCTGGATGCCACCGTCGCCGCAGGCAAACGGGCGTTTTCCCAGGCAGGCCTCGCCCAGAAGGACATCGACCTCGTCGAGGTCCACGACTGCTTCACGATAGCCGAGATCTGCGCTATCGAGGATCTCGGGTTCTGCAAGAAGGGCGAGGCGGGCAGGCTCACCGCCGAAGGGGTGACGGCTCTCAACGGGGATATACCGGTGAACACGAGCGGCGGCCTGAAGGCCTGCGGCCACCCTGT
>Ga0209510_1003075_pt1 | contig 16175 bp, 11 predicted proteins | sample BiotimSIPDNA_FD_185749 | JGI IMG/M metagenome (GOLD analysis project Ga0209510, IMG submission 185749) | Anaerobic biogas reactor microbial communites from Washington, USA - Biogas_R1 time_0 SIP DNA (SPAdes) (version 2) | ecosystem: Engineered > Bioreactor > Anaerobic > Unclassified | place... | reverse complement strand
TCAACGGCATCATCAGGGAAGGAAAGATCAAGGTCACCTATGTTCCGGGGAATCACGACCTGCTGGTCGGCTCCGGGAGCATCCAGACCGTCTTCCCCGGCATGAACGAAGCCCGCGACGTCCGGGGCCTCGGGACCTACTCTCCGGAAGGCCGTCCTGAGATCGACATCGAACACGGCCACCGGTACAACTTCTTCTGCGCCCCCGACCCTCTTTCGAACAGGGAGATAGCTCCCGGCTCCATCCTGCCTCCGGGATACTTCTTCACCCGTATCGCTACCCTCTCCGTGGTCGAAGGCAAACCCAAAACGGGCAAAATCCGGCCGGCGGTCACGCCGAATTCCCTCGGCGAAAGCCAGGACCTCGAATATCTCTACTGGAAAGTATGGGAAGGGCTGATGAACGAGCTGCCCATCAAGGAGGAGTTCGAGGAAAAGATCATCAGGACCAACATCGACGGATTCACGCAGGACTACGCCATGAGCGATCTCATGCCCCGCCAGGCCCAAGCGGGCGGTGTCATCGACGTGAACCTGTTCAAAGGGATCCAGGACACCTGGGATGAACGGCAGGCCCTCAACAAAGTAGCGGTCAAAATCCCCGTTCGGGAGGCCCTCGCCAAGTCGGCCTCCGCGGAGGAAACGGACAACCAGGCGGTGGTGCAGTACTTCAGTAACCCCGCGTCCGACAAGAGGATCGTGATCTTCGGCCATACCCACGAATCCAGAATAATACCCTCGGAGACCCACGACGGGAAGAAGGCGCTGTACGTAAACTCCGGAACCTGGATCGACAAGAACGCCACGCCTACCATGACCTTCGTCACGATCATCCCGAAGGACGGGGAGCGGCACGTCGGACTGTACCAGTATTCCCATGACGGAAGCATCGGTACCCTGGACACCATGGAGGTTCCCGGCTTTTAACGGTCAGTCCCTGCAAAACAAAGAGGGAGCCCGGCGATTCTTCCGCCGGGCTCCTTCTTTTATTCTTTCAGACGGATATTCACCTTCACGCTCACCGGGCCGAAGCACTTCGTCCCGCCCGCCTCGCTGACGATCCGGAGCAGACGGTCCACGTCGGTGAATCGCCGTCCGGACAGCATCGTGACCCCCCGGTCCCGGAAAATGTCCGGCAGCAGGGGAGCGGACGGGCCGATGACGCAGATCTCCCTCGCCCCCGACGCCATGGAGAGGACGTCGTCGAAGGTGCCGTTGAGCAGGCTCGTCGCCGAGAGAAGCACCACGCTGCACCTGGGAAGTTCCTCCCGCTCCAGGTCTGTGGCGGTGATGCCCGCCTCCTCGTTTTTCCCCTCGTCGAAGACCACGCAGTGCCCGGCATGGTCCCGGATCATCCGGAGGAGGGGCATGATGTCCCCCACCATTCCCACCCTGTCCTTCGGGGTTATGCCGAGCATCTCCACCAGGTCGTCGTTGGACGACTCCCCGGCTTTGCCCTCGTCAACCAGGGCGTTCAGGGCCGCGAGACCGATGGATGCCTCCACGGGGTTGGGGGAGCGAAGCAGGGGAAGGGCCCGGTCGGCGGTCATTCCCGAAAGACATCCCGCGTTGGGGAGCAGAGAACAGGTGCTTTTCCCCAGGCGGTGCCTCAGCATGCAGGCCACCCCCGCCCTTTGGGTGTCCAGCTTCACTGCGGTGTACCCGAGCCCGGCCCGGATGTCCTCCAGGCGCTGGCCGTTAAAAAGAGAAAGACCGCGGTCAATGAGCGTATCGATGATGGGTTTCATGTCGTTTCCTTCTTTCCTGTTTTTTTCAAGGAGAGGGTTCCTGCATCTGATGTTTTTCCGGAACTGCCTTAGGCTTTCTTTTGACTGTAAGCAGGGCTATCGCGTCGGAAAGGGCTGCTTCGCCGCCGATGGCGAGCAGAACCCATTTTCCGTCGTGGTAGGTTGCGGCCTCGGAGTACGCCTTTCCCGTCTCTTCCGACAGCCGGGGGAGGATCGCTTCAGCCTTCGCCCGTTCTTCCGCGCCGAAGACGATCACAAGAGAGAAACGCCCCCTTTCCGGGACCATGGTGCAGAAAGATCTGCTCTTTTTGTACCTCAGGGACCATCCGTGCTTCTTCCCCCCGAACAGCCATTCGGGAGAGAACACGCCGGGATAGGTCTCCCCGATAAAGCGGGAGAACCGTTCCCAGAAAGAATGCGCACGTTTCCCGAGCCATTCCCCGAGTTCTTCGGGAGTCGGGGGATGATCCGCATCGGTCATGCGGAGAGCCTGTTCGTTCATCATTTTCCCCTCCTTCTCTTCCGAGCCAACGCCGGCCTGCGTCATCCCCTCTTTTCTTTCGCCGTCTTCGGAGGATTGGCGGACTTCACTGTCCGGTGTGGGAATCCAGGAACTTCTTTGTCCGAAGCTCGGCGTTCTTCTGGAGATTCCGGAAAAAGAAGGAGTAGTCGTAGGGGTGGTAGAACTCCGGAATCTGGACTGCGTCCAGGTCTTTCACGTTGGAAGGCGCCGGAATCACGAAGGCCCCGTTGATGGTCTGTCCTCCCGTATAGTGCGGGATTTCCCGGACACCCTTCTCGTCGCAGAACACGGCCCCCAGGTTCAGCCCGGCATCGGCGGGCTCTCCCGTGATGGTCATGGTGAGGGGGTTGACGGCGACAGCGCCTTCCCTGACGATGCTGTACCCCGGTTTGGGCCCCTGGGTGTTGTAGCTGACGATGCAGCCCGTCTGGTCCGGGGTCTCCGCCATTTTCAGGTGAGGATACCGGGCGAGATCGTCACGGGTTACGGACCAGCCGATGATATAGGCCGCGACAAGCAGTTTTCCTGTTTCGGGGTCGCCTAAACGGCGTTCCATCAGGCGCAGCAGGTGCTGCGAGCCCTGGCTGTGTCCGGCCAGAATGAAGGGCCTGCCCCTGTTCCAGGTGGACATGTAGGTGTCGAAGGCGGCTTCCACGTCCGAATAGGCCGTGTCGAGGGATTTCCTTTCCGGGCTGTCTTCGGCGGTGGCCAGGACGGCCAGGTTCGCCTGGCGGTAGTACGGGGCGTACAGGCATGCGGAGGTAGAAAAGACTCCGGCCTGTCCCGACATGATGCCCTGGACCTTGCGGTCGGCGGCTTCTCCTTCAAGTGACTGGTTCCAGTTCTCGTCGCCGTTATAAGTCGTGGGGTGGACGAAGAAAACATCTACGGCGAAAGGGAGGTGATCCTTCGGCAGTACCGCCCAGCTCTTTGGTGACGAGTAGTCGGGGGGAGGGGGCGCCAGGTTCGGATCGAAAGAATGCCCGGGTGCGGCACAGGAAGGCCCGGAAAAAAGGGGGATCAGGAATAAAGTCAGTATGGCGGTGAGGATAAAAACAGATCGTTTGGACGTAATGATTCGCTCCCTTCGTTTGTGCATGGTCAAAATTCCCTTGCAGGACAAAAAGTCCGCTGTTTCCTGATTCGCCTCATTCCGCCGTCCGAAATCAGCGGCGGACAAGGAACCGGCCAAAAAAGCAGGGGCTTCCCAAGACAGAAAATTGCCTCACGCCGCACCACTTCCTTCCCCTTTTCCTGTGGTTTGCCGGTGTTCTTTCCGGATGGGGCTGGCGTTCCGGAAGGTTCCGTTTATTTTCCTCAATAATAGTACAAATTTGCACAAAGAGAAACGGGCACTACCGGAGGAGAGGCGTTTTCAGCCGAATGGGGGGAGAAAAGAAACACGGCTTTTCCGGGGGTGTCCCGGAAAAGCCGTGTTTGTATAGCTGCCTGTTTTCCTGACGGCTTTGCCGCCATCGGGCTGAAAAGCGTACCCCGCGTCCACGCCGGGAAATCAGGAAAGGAGCGGATTTCGCCTACTTCCTCACCGCAAGTCCCCGGTTCTCTTCGCTCACCCTGAAGCGGGACACGGCCTGCTGCATGGCATTGCTCAGGTTCACACGCTGCTCCGACGAGGCCGCTATGGCCTCCACGGCCTTCGTCTGCTCCTGCATCGAGCTGTTGATGTTCGTGATCTGCGCGGCGATTTCGACGCTCGACTTCGATACGCTGTCCATGCCTGCGGTCATTTCCTGAGCGCTTGCCGACTGCTCTTCGACGGTCGCAGCTATGGTCTGGATGTTCTCCGTCACATTGTTCATGCTCTTCACGACATTGTCGATCGCGCCCCGTGTCTCGGAGGCCTTCGCGACCAGTTCCTTCAGTATCCTGGACGAGCCTTCCGTGTCTTTCAGCGCACTCTCGGTGCGGGACGTGATCTCCGAAATCAGTTTCCCGACCTCTCCGGCGGAGCGGTTGGACTCCTCCGCGAGTTTCCTGACCTCTTCCGCCACGACCGCGAAGCCGCGGCCCGCCTCTCCGGCACGGGCGGCCTCGATCGCCGCATTCAGCGCCAGGAGGTTGGTCTGGTCCGCTATCTGGGTGATGGTGGCAACAAAGCCGGAAATATTTTTCACCGTTCCGGCGAGGTTCTCCACGGCGTTCCCGACCTGTTCTCCTGCTTTCGCCGTCTGGGTGATCATGTCGGCCATTTCCTGGACGGATTCTCCGCCCTTCCGGGCTGCCTCAGCGATCTGCGCGGCCCCTTCCCCGGCTTCCGAGGCGGCTTTTGCGGCTGCCTGCGCTCCGGCGGCAACCTCCTCAACTCCGGCATTCGTCTCCTGTGCGGCTGCGGCGGCGCTTTCCGTCTGCTCATTCGTACGCTCGGCGATGGCCATGACTTCCTCGATGGAAGCCGTCGATTCCTCGGCGGCGGCGCTCAGGTCTTCGGACCGTGCCAGCACCTGCCCGGAATCCTCCATGATCTCCCGGATGGCCCCTGACACGAGGGTGATCATGGAGTTCACCGCACCGACAAGCGTCTTGATTTCCTTCATACCGCTTTTCAGCTGGAGGATAGAAGTAAGGTCACCCCCGGCAACGGCGTCCATCTTTTCGGCGACCGCCCGCACCGGATTGGCGATGCTGTTCGCAAGCCACAGCGAGACGGCGATGATGAGCAGGGCGACCACCGCGACGGAAATCAGTATGGCTGTCTGGATGGCCCGCACAGGACCGAGGAACTCCTCCGTGGGCGTGGTGACGGCGGCAAGCCAGCCGGTGAATGGAACGGGAACATAGGTGTTCATCTGGTCCCTGCCGTTGAAGAAATACTCTATTCTGCCTTTCCGTCCCGCCAGGCCGTCACGCATTCCCCGTGCAAGTTCTGGAGCGACCTTGTCGCTTTCGACCGATGGATTCAGCGTTCCGACAAATTCCTGTACGCGGTGGGCTATGATAACGCCCGACCGGTCCAGCAGATAGGCATACCCGCTTTGGCCCCAGACCAGGGAACCGGCGGTTTTTGCAAGGTTTTCCATTTTGTCCCCGGCAACAAGGACGGCGACAACCTCCCCATTTTGAATGACGGGGGTCGCGTAGAAGAAGGACAGGGCGCCGGTTCTCCTGTTCACGGCGGGGTCGGAAACAACGGACTTCTTCTCGTTTTTCGCCTTGAGGAAATAGTCCCTGTCCTTGATGTTCACGTTCTGGGGGCCGAGCTTGACATCCTTTGTGGCGCCGTCGAGGTCAGCAACGAAGATATCCGAAAAGTTATACTGGTCATAGAGAGGCATAAGCGCCGGCTGCTGTTCCTCCCACTTCATCGAACGGACGGAGTTTTGTCCTGCGAAAATCTCGAGAATTTTTGCACGCTCCTGGAGATAGTCGTTTACATCCATGGCGAGTGCAGAGGCGTGTGCCTCTCCCTCTTTCCATGCGCTGTCGATGATGGCCCGGCGGGCCCGCGTCAGTGAGATAAAACCTACGGCACCCACTCCGGCGATGGCTACAATAAGAAAAACAGAGATCAGTCGTGCCCGAAGCGTATTCATTTTAATAGCCCCCTTTTTTGGAATTCGGACAGAAATGCGGAATTTCTGCCAATACAGTTTTCCATGAAATTTACATACTCAAGACAATGCCCCATTCACCGTGAAATCAACAAAAGAAAATCACACTCCTTGAAATGCATTTTATATTGTGGTTCATGTATAGTATCGGCAAGTCAGGTTTCCTGCTGAAAACTGAATGTAGGAATGGCAATCTGTTCTGTCGCTTCGTGTTCTTCCAGGATGATAACGTGCCTGAAGCCTGCGGTTTATGCTGTCATGCGGTCAATGAGGCGATTTTTCCTTCGGCCGGGCCCGTTTTTTCTCCCGGCAGGCCGAATCGGCTAAGGGGAGTGTACAGCAGGTTGTGTGCAAATGAAAGTAGTAATGACCATGAAAGAAAAAAACAGTATGAACACTGTACTCAAAACAAAAAGCGGAATATAGAGAATAATTATTTCTATTTTATTATATATTTGGGGAAAGGAAGAAGGTGAGGCAAAGGAGGCAGACCGCGACGAAGGGTTTCAAAGGAACATTTTCTCGTTCCCTCTGAACCTTTTGTCACAGGGAAAGTGGTGCTTCCCTTCATGTTGAATGCAGTTCAGGATGCTATACTCATTTCGCGTGGAAATTCATCGGCCGGGGGCCTTCATGTTCGATACATTCGTATTCCGACTTCCTGTCTGGGACCTCTCCACATTCTGCGGACGGATAGCAGAGGATGTGGTGTCTCCGAAGGGTGCTCTTCTTCTTCCGAAGGGCGCCGATTTTGCCCGTATCGAGCCGCCGGGGCGTACAAACCTTGCCGCCACCCTCGCCAGGCAGGGGGTGGACCGTGTCGCAGTCCACGAAAAGGCGGAGCAGTCCCTGGATGAAATCCTGAACATACTCCGCTGCGGGAGGCGCCCCTCCGCACGGGACGAAAGGGATCTTTTCGAGGACACCCTCCAGTTCGTAACGAGCTACTGCAAGGACGTCCTCTTCGGTTCGCCGGGCAACATCCACGTTTTTCCCCTCCTGCGCATCGGCCGCTTTCTCGCCGATGCGGTGTCAGAAAACCCCGGAATCCTGCTCTGCCTCGTCCGGGAACGGCCGAGAGATTTTTTTCTTTTGTCCCATTCCCTCAGCGTTGCGCTTCTTTGCGCATTTCTCGCCCACCGGCTTTTTCCTGAACAGAAAGAAGTGATCACCGCCGCAGCCGTGGGCGGCCTGCTTCACGACATAGGGAAGCAGTTCATACCGGAAGGAATCCTGAACAAACCGGGACGTCTGACGGAAGGGGAGTTCGCTCTCATCAAAAGGCACCCGGAAGTGGGGGAGGCGCTGCTGAAAAGGGCGGGGATCGACGCCCCCCTGGTCCTGAAGATCGTGCGCCATCACCACGAGAAGATGAACGGTTCCGGCTACCCGGATGGCCTCGAGGGGCGGTCCATCTCCATGGCCGCCAGGATCGCGTCGGTAGCTGACGCCTACGACGCCATCACGTCGGAGCGATCCTACAAGAAACGTCTGCCGGGGTACAAGGGAATTTCGGAAATCATAGCGAGCGTGGGAAACCACCTCGATCCGCTGGTGGTGCGGACCTTCGTCAACGCCTTCGGCATGTACCCCCCGGGGACGGAGGTGGAGCTCTCCGACGGCAGGTGCGGCGTGGTGGCCGCTCCCGGAGAGCGGAGCATCCTGAAGCCGCGGGTCTGCCTCCGGACAGACAGCGAGGGAAAGAACTTTCTCCATCCGGTGCTGGTGGACCTGGCGGCGGAACAGAACCTGTTCATCCGGAGGTGCGTCTCCCCGGGCGGGAAGAGGGAGAACGTCTGAAATACGGGACCGGCGGGACGGAAAAGAAACGGTTCCGAGCCCGCCGGTTCTTTTGTTCCGATCCTGTGCCGTACCCAAAAAAAACCGTACCCTGAAAAACCGCTCCGGACTGCCGGGAGAGGTTTTCCCGTTTTTCAGGGTGATTCAGGAGAGCGCCGAACTGTTGGTGTTTCTCTGATATCAATGATATAATAACGTAGTAAATATAATGGAGAATTGCATTAATATCATCTCATTTCACTTCGCAAGCAGGTGCTTGCAGGTCCATCTCTTCGGCCCGGCTCGATTTGTCGGGGCCCGCCGGAGGACAGGGGGCCTGTCCAGTGCCGTTCGTACCGGCGGGAGCTCTGTCATTTTCAGTAAGGGCAAAAAGAAAGACCGGGATACAATCCACAAGGGTCCGCGGATTTCAAGGACCTGATGTTGGCGAACCGGACGGAGCCACCCTACATTATCGCAGCGCCTGAAGGAGAAAAAACGATGGCCTCCAAGATCATCTCCGAAAAAAATTCCCCGTGTCCGTACTACTTTCCGGAACACCTGCGAAAAGCCCTCTCCGCCATCCCGGACTATCCGGTCACTTCCATCGAAGCGGACTCCGGTTACGGCAAGACGACCTCGCTGCGGGAATTTCTGAGGAACCTGCCCGGCGAGGCCCGCGCCGTTTGGCATACCTGCTTCGGCGAACCTCCGGCGAAGACATGGGAAGGCATCTGCCGCCTGTTCGGGGAGGCGGACGCGGTCGTCTCACGGAAATTGAAGGAGCTTTACCCGCCGACGCTGGAAACGCTCTCCGACATCGCCGCATTGATGCGCGAACTTGCCTGCGAGGGCGAAACATTTCTCGTCATCGACAATTACCAGCTCTTCCAGAACACCATTCCATACAGGCTGATGGATGCTTTCTCCGTACACACGAATCCCCATGTTCACGTCGTGTTCGTCAGTCAGCCCCTGGCGGCAAGCCCCGGGAGCGTCCATAACCCCAACATCCACAGGATCAGCACGAAGGATTTTCTGTTCGACCGGTACAGCATCGCCCAATACTGCCGGGGGGCAAAAATCAGGATTTCCGAGGGAGAGATAGAGTACATCAAAAATATCTCCGAGGGCTGGATCGCCGCCATTTGTCTCCAAACCGAGAACTACAGAAAAACGGGTTCCCTGGTGAAGACGAACGACATGAATCTCCTCATCGAAAATACCGTGTGGAACAGAGTTCCCGGGAAAAGCCGCGAATTCCTGACGGCCCTCTCGCTGCTCGATGGTTTTACCCCGAAGCAGGCGGCGATAATGGGGAACCGGCCGTCCCTCCCCGATGACATGGCCCGGTTGCTCAGGGGAAACTTTTTCATTCCCTTCGTCGAGGACAAAGGCATGTATTCCATGCACAGCCTGTTGCGGGATTATCTGCGGAGCCGTCTCGACGAATTTGTTCCGGACATTCGACGGGAGATGTTTCGCCGCGCGGGAACCGCCCTGTCTGACGCAGGCGACTACTTCGGGGCGGCCCGTTTTTATTTCGAGGCCGGGGATTTCGGGGCCATAATTTCTCTGCCCTTCACCGCGCGGTATTTTTACAACAACTTCGATATCGGCATGCTCGGATTTCTTGAGCGCTTCGTGAAGGAATGCCCGGCGGAGATTGTGGGAGGGAACCCCATGTTCCTCGTCATGGTGGCGTATTTCATGTTCAGGAATGGGCGGCGCGAACAGTTCCATGAGCTTGCCGGCCTGATACGTTCGTTGCTGGACGACCCGAACCGCGGCCAGGATAGTGAATTATTAAAAATAAAAGGCGAGTTCGCGTTGCTGATGTCGTTCTCGCAGTTCAACGACATCGTGGAGATGAGCGCATACCACAGGGAGGCCCTGAGGCTTTTCGAGGCTGCCGGGGAACGACCGCCCCGGTCGTCCTATTTCGGCGGCAACATTCCCTGGACCTTCGGCTGTTCGTCGGTATTTTCCCTGTACTGGCGAAAAACCGGCGAGCTGGACAGGGAGCTCGAAGTAATGGACGAATGCGTGCCCTATTACGTCACGATTTCCGGAGGACACGGCGCCGGGGGCGAACACATCATGCGCGCGGAGGCCATGCTCATGCGCGGCGACGACAGGGCGGCGGAAATCGCGGCCCACAGAGCGGTGTATCGCGCCTCGGAGGAAAACCAGATAGGCAACCGTATCTGCGCGGAGCTCGTTTTGGCGAAGCTCGCCATTTTGTGCGGGGACGCGGCGGCGTACAAATCCCTTCGCGAAGAAATCACGGCCCGCGCACGGAATGCCGGACAGAGGGCGGTGTTTTTGCTCGGCGAACTGGCCCGGGCTTCACTCGACGTTGTCCTCGGCCTGCGTGAAGAAATCCCTGATTGGCTGTTCACTGCGGACGGCATCAACAAGATGCTGTTCATTCACGCGCGGCCCTGCGCATTTTCGATCCTGGGCGCGCTGTTGCTGGCGGACCGCCGTCACGCTGAACTCGACGCTCTCACCGACGTGGTGATGGGCCTGTCCAGCAAAGTACATTTCCTGTTGCCCCAGGTCACCCACCTCGTGTATCTGTCGGTGGCGGAAAAACGGGAGGGAAAAAAACGGGCTGCGCTGGAGACATTATCCGCCGCCCTTGAGATAAGCCTGCCCGACAGGGTATATTTCCCGTTCGCTGAGTTCGGGAGCGAGCTGGGAACGTTGCTCAAGGATCTGAAGGGCACTTTCGACGGGGAAAAAATTGACGACATGCTCGCCCTCTGTGAAAGGTTCTCGACGGGCGCCGCAAATGTCGTCAAACAGATGGCGGGTGGAAAGTCCGGCCTTACACCCCGCGAACGGGAGATCGCCCTGTTCGTGAAGGACGGGTTTCAAACGAGCGAAATCGCAGCCCGGCTTTTTATATCCGAAAACACTGTAAAATCAACCCGCAAGGCAATTTATGGCAAATTGGGAATTCATTCGAGAATGGAACTGACAAAAATAGATTTTTAGAGAGTCCGGCGTTATCCCCCGTTTTCATTCCAAATCAAATTCACGGATGGCAGATTTGATTTGAAAAATCGTGTTTACTTCCTAACGGAATGCAGCATTCCGTTTGAAGTGATCATCCCTCCTAAAAAACCCCCCCTGCGGGGGAGGCGTAATATTTTTTTCTCCCTACAATAGTATGTAACGGAAGGCTATTTTAAAAAAACAAATAAATCCGGTCCCGTTCAATCACTGGGACACTGTTGTTTATTGCATTAATAAGGAAGGAGGATTCCATGAAAATACAGGCGGGATTTTTTAAAAGCGTCAAACCTCTGCCGAGGCACAAGCTGGAGGTCGTGATGCAGACGGACACGCACATCGTGTTCGATTTCACCTCGCGCCTGGGCACGATGAGATTCGGGGCGCTCGCTGGCGATGAACTGTTCAACAGTGCCCGGACGGACGGAAATTTTATCCTGTTCGGGGAACCTGGAGCGCCGAAAATCCGTATCGGGCCGACGGACTTCGCGGACCTGATTCTCGTGGACCGGACGAGCGATGGGCCGGAATACGGGAAGATTTTCTGATAGCAATCAAATATTTATGAGGAGTGAGCCGTATGAAATGCATGGGGAAGGTTTTCAGAGTATCGCTTTTCGTTTTTTGCGCGGCGGTTTTGTTTTCCCTTTCCGCTTCTGTGGTGTATGCGGCGGGTGAGGACGCGGGGGTCGAAGGTTTGTGGCTTCGGATTCCGGAATTTCCTGACGATGCGGACGTTGACGAGTTTTCCGCGGATGAGGACGGCGAAGTCACCTACATTCGCTCTATCGACGACGGCAGGTTTGTGCTGGGCGTCTTCAGGATGCCCGCCGGCGACGAAATGACGCCCGAAAAATTGAAGGAAACCATCGAGGAGAGCGTAACGAACAGAGGCGGCGACGCTGACGACATCGAGTTCGACACGGCGGCGGAGGACTTCGCCGAATTGCTCTCCTACCCGTGCCTGACCGCTGAGTACGAAATCGGCGAGAACGGGGACGCAAAAAAATTCGCGGTGATCGGCGTGTTTACTGACGACTACGTTTTCCTCGTCCAGGCGGGGGTCCAGGCGGATTCGTTCGACGACTACACCGGCAGGACCCAGGTGTGGCTCGAGGGGATGAAATTCGTGGGCGGCTCAACGTCCGGAGAAGATGAAAACGAAGGCGAAGAAGGCAGAGGCGATCTGTTCGATGACGAAACGGGGGAGAACGGCGGCCGGGAAATAGATTTCGTCGCCGTCGTCTACTCGCTGCCGGAGTTTCGGGGGGTCGCGTGGCACATCCCTGCGCCGGGCGAATATGACCTGGGCAGCGGATTCGGTCTGCCCAACGACAGCGTCTGTTCCGTCACCGTATGTCCGGGGTACAGGGTCACGCTTTACCAGCACTCGAAATTCGACGGCGAGAGCGCAGAAATCGAGGATAACGAAGAAGACCTCGGCGATCTGAAACGCTGGGCGTCGTCCCTTAAAGTCGAGCGGATAGAGGAGCCGGACCCGGATTTCGCCCTTGCATGGTTTGAGGTCCAGTCGGAAAACGAGCAGGTTTTCGAGGAGATTGAACCTGCGCCGAAAGCACTGAAAACCCACGCAGAAAGAATAAAGCGCTTCCAGGCTGCCGGCGAGATGAGCTGGTACGGTACGACGAAGGACTCGGAGCGCGTCAAGCTTGGCGGAGAGCTGATCAGGATTTTCAGCGATCTGGGCGTTGACATGAGCAGCTGGGAGGCAAACACCTTTGCCCAAATGATGAATAATTTCTACGATTGGCGCAAGGACCTGAGCGTGTGGGATACGGCGTGCATGATTCTTAACGTCGACCCGGAGATATTCAAATAATAGAAAAAAAGAGCGCCGGGAAAAAGAGGCACAGAAAACGGGCTGAATACCTGTTCGGCAGCGGTTTTGACTTTTGCTCCACCTTCGATGGAATGACCCCCGGTTTTCAGGTTCAGATGCATGCACAGACAGGAGGTTTCAGGGAAATGAAAAAGGTCATGCTGTACATTTCGCTTTTCTGTGTTTTTGCCGCTGCGGCATTCTGCTTCGGAACTGCGGCCAACGCAGACGATTCACCGGATGGGTGGGTGAAAGGGCTGTGGATACAGGCGGCCGGGCTGCCCAAAGACGCGGTGCTCGAAGATTATTCCGATGGCGACGATGAAAAGCCCTGGTTCGTCTACAGTTGGGGAAAGGGCAGCGACGGCCCTGCCGTGACGCTCGGCGTGGGGCGGTTTCCGGCTTCGGCCGGCACTGAAGAAAAACTGCTGGACCTCGACAAGAATGTTCTTCGCGAATTCATCGGCTCGGAGGCTTTCTGGGAAGGTCCTGACGCGAAAAAACTGACCTTCACGGAAGCCCCGGAAAAAATCAGCGCCGCCCTCTCCTATCCCTGCCAGATCTTGCAATACGCGGAATCGGATATGAAGCTCTCCCACACGGTCCTGTTCATTGAGACCGACTCCTTTCTTTTTATGGCCGAGGTAACCTGGGAGACAGCGAACAAAAAATTCAAAAAAAGCGACGCTGAGAAAATTCTTGGGGGGCTGGTTTTCGTCGAGCAGGAAGGGATGGAAGCCGCCGGGCCGGACGTTTCCGTGTTCTGGCTGAAGGACGGGCGCATTTTTAGGGGCGAAGAAATCGTTGAAGCGGAAGTGAACGGCGTGCCGCCGGAAATCGAAGGCCCCGTGCGCTTCTGGAGCGCCGTCGGGGCGGATGAGTCGGGCCCCGTGGCGGAAGACGAAACCGGCGTCCTGTTTTTTGCGGAAGACGGGGCCTTTCTGGCGTTCCTGCCCCTCGAGAGCGCGGACGAGTGCCGGGACATCCTTTTCAGCCCGGACGGGAGCTTTTTCCTGCTGATGAGCGGAAGCGGAGTACGGGCTGACATGACGTACATTCTGTACGAGACGGAGACGATGGAGAAGAGAATCGAAATTCCCGGGACAAGAGGATCGGCTGCGTGGATTGACGCGGGACGTTTTGTGATGACCCGGATCGACGACGTGCGCGAGACGGAGAGCGGAACATTTACCATGGCTGCGCTTCGCCTCTCGGCAGTGATGTATGACACCGTAGCGGAAGAGCTGGTCGTTCTGAAAGAAGCGACCGCAAAGAAAAATTACTGGTGCGGCGGAGTGACGGACGACGGCGCCTCGCTCATTATCAGTGAAGATTCCGTGACGTCGGAAAAGGATTGGGGCGACGAGGAAAAAATCAAAACGCGGGAACTCAGAATAGAGATTCCCCCGGCAGGGTAAGGTATTTTTCGGGAGCGCCTGTTGTGGGGCGTATGTGCTGCGGGAGACGGGCTTCCCGCACAAGGTTCAAATTCTTTGAGGGAGGTTGTGGGAAATGAAAAATTCCAGAATTCTGCTGACGGTTATTCTCGCGGCGATTGCTTTCGCGGCGGTGTTTTCACAGGCGGCGGAAGCGAAAAATGCGGAGGACGTTTTCGCGGTGAGCGAAAAGGAAAGCGACTGGGTTCTGAAATCCGGCGGCGAGGCCGATGGTTCCCGCGGAATTTCACTGGATCAGAATATGTACTGGTACGCGGTTGACCCGGAAAACGACCAGGCTGCGGAGGGGGTGGAGCAGGGCGTCCTGATCTACGACGGGGACACGAAGAAATACTTTTTCCTGCCGACGGTGGAAGAGCAGACCCGCGTCGAAAACGTCTTCTTCAGCCCCGATAAACAAAGGATGGTCCTCTGCTGCAGCGTGAACCGTTTCGCGAACGGGCTGTGGGTGTACGAAGTCGAAACGCTGGAACTGGAAAAATCCTTCTGGGGGTACAGCGACCTGTTTTTCATCGACGATGTGAGGTTCGCTTTCACGCTCATCGATGAAAAGATCGAACGTCCCGAAGCTGCGGGTATGTGGGGGGTGTCGGCGGCGCTCTATGATCCGGCTGTGGACGAAGGCTACGTCATACTGAAAGGTGCGACCGGGAAAGAGAATTTCACCGTCATGGGCCCCGGCGAAAAGGAAAACGAGATCAGCGTTATCGTCACATCTGTCGATGCCGAAAAAGACTGGGAAGACGTGGAGAAGCACAAGGACTCGGAAATTACCGTCGAGGTCCCTGCTGCGGGGTGAGGTTCGAAAAGAAACACCCATTCACTTTGAGGGCACATTGGATATTCTCTAACGCCCTGGAAATTTCGGGTGCTGTTTCGGATCCCGTTTTTTGGGGAACAGCGGTAACCATCGTACGGGGTATTTGCGGTACGGAAGGACGGAACGTTCATTCAGCAAAGGGGGGCAATACATGAGAGGAAAGAACAGATTCGGACTCTTAACGGGCATAGCGGTGCTGATGTTGCTGGCATTCGCCTCCGCCGCCCTGGCGAAACCCGACTGGGTGACGGTCAAGTACACGGGATGCAAACTTTCGACGCGAAAGAACACGAAGGTAACAGACGGCAACCACAGAACACTGGTTCTGTACTTCGACATCATCAACAACAGCAAGAACGGCGATATCATTACGGCCATCTACGACAGAAAAATAAGCTACAAAGGAGTGTTCACCATCCACAAGATGGAACAGGGCCTTGTCCAGAACGGCGTGATACAGTCGCAGGGATGGAGACCTGCAACGTGGAACGTCAGTTATTCCGGCACATATACCAATCCGATAAAAGGAGAATGGTATCCCGGACAGGTGTACAAGTACGACATCTCCGTCTCCCTCAATAAACTCATCAAGCCTTTCGGGGGCAACTGGAAAAAGACCAATGAAGCGGCGTCCAGAGGCTTTAATTTCAAGCCGAATACACTGTCTTTTGATTTCGGGGTCCGCAGCCACAAGTAAGGCCGCTGTTCATGCAAAAAGCGCCGGCTTTTGAAGCTGTGCGGAGGGAGCTTTAGAGGTGTGAAAAAGGAGGAGGCCGTTCTGAAAAAAATGCCGATAGGGCTGCGAAGCCTGGCGGTCCTGTGTCTTACCGCTCTTTTCCTGATGGGACCCCTGCCGGCGGCCTTTGCCCTGAAACTGACGATCCGAAACGACTTCGCAGACAGCCTCAACACAGCCGTGGTCTATTACTGCGACTCCACCGGCGCATGGACGACCAGAGGCTGGTACGTGGTGAGGCCCCGCGAATCGCGGACCATCAACTTTTCCACCTCCAAACCGACCATGTATCTCCATTCCTATCTGTCCGGCAGGAATAAAATCTCCTGGGGAAAAGGGGACATTACAAGAGTGGTCATGTCGAAGGCCTTTGTGTACGAGGACGGCGAAACATGCCCCGCCGGCCCCGGCAGGAGGACAGTAAAATTCACAAAGTACGCGGCAAAAAACGGTCTCGTGAACTACAGGCCGGTGAAGGACGGCCTCGCTTTTACGGCCGCCAACGTGGTGAACCTTATCAACAACGAGAGGACCCGTTCCGGGTTGACGCCCCTGGCGACGGCCGAAACACTGTCCAATGCGGCCCTGACCAGGGCACGGGAGATGAACGTGAAATTCGATATTATCACCAGGCCTGACGGAAGAAAGTTCGATACCGCCCTGAGGGACAACGGCCTGGTCTT
>Ga0209510_1003073_pt1 | contig 16179 bp, 14 predicted proteins | sample BiotimSIPDNA_FD_185749 | JGI IMG/M metagenome (GOLD analysis project Ga0209510, IMG submission 185749) | Anaerobic biogas reactor microbial communites from Washington, USA - Biogas_R1 time_0 SIP DNA (SPAdes) (version 2) | ecosystem: Engineered > Bioreactor > Anaerobic > Unclassified | place... | reverse complement strand
TACGGAAGCGGATAATTCCTCGTCCACTTACCACAAGGAACTTTTCATTTTTAGTATGGTGCCAATGGTTGCCCTTGGTGATGCCAGGTTTGGAGATATTAACTGAAACCTGCCCCCGCTCAGGAGTACGTATCATTTCCGTAAAGCTTCCTCTGTAATCTATGTTCATCTTCAGCGGATAGCTGAACTGGTCTTCTGGTAAGTAACTAAGATAGGTGGCATATAACTTCTTGGTAAAAGCGTCTGCCATATTAGGAATAGAAAGTTCACTGCGGCTATTCTTAAAGAAATATATTAAATCTACGATATCCCCTAGTTTGATGGTATGTACTATCGGTACAATGCAGAAATTACCTTCACGGGTTTCATTATCTTTTAAAGCCCTAATCAATTCTTCTACTACATCATCTATATAAACCAGGTTCATCACCACATTAGGGTCATTAACCTTAATGGGTAAATCATGAGCAATATTATGACAGAATGTTGCTACCGCACTGTTATAGTTGGGACGACACCATTTTCCGAAAACATTAGGTAAGCGATAGACTAAAACCTTGGCTCCGGTCTCATGTCCGTATAAAAACAGCAGGTCTTCACCGGCCTTCTTACTCTGACCATAAGGGTTGTCTAGATCTGCCTGGATTGATGACGTTATTAAGATGGGACAGGTATTATGGTTATTCTTCAGTGAATTCAACAACTCCGATGTGAAGCCGAAATTGCCCTCCATAAACTCTTCAACATTTTGAGGGCGATTTACACCAGCCAGGTGGAATACAAATTCGCAATCCTTAGTATATGTATCTAAAAGTGCCGGATCAGTGTCAATATCAAACTGATAGATTTCCAAATCCTCTAATCTTTCGAGGGTTACGATCAAATTTTTACCGACGAATCCCTTCGCCCCTGTAATTAGTATCTTCATATTTTATAACCATTCCTCTCTTGAGGCATGAATAGATTCAATTATGCCTCCCGGGTCTCATACTGCCTTTCTAATAATACTAATCTTTTGGTGTTACTTTCCTGTTTTCTTCCAGTTACTGAGTTCATTATTTATATAGTCAAGCTGTAGTAACTTATCCTTTATCTCTTCAACATTTAAGCGATAGGTATTATGAGAATTATATTCTTCTGAAGTGTAAAGACAAACATTACCCTCCACAAAATACTTATCATAATTAAGATCCCGTTTATCAGCAGGGACTCGGAAAAATCCACCCATATCTTCAGCTTTTATGTACTCTTCCTTGGTCAGCAAGGTTTCATATAGTTTTTCACCGTGGCGGGTTCCAATAATTCTTATTTCATTATCTGCGTCAAACAACTCTAAAAGAGCCTGAGCTAAATCTCCTATCGTACTGGCCGGGGATTTTTGCACCATTATGTCACCCGCCTGGGCATTAGCAAAAGCAAAAACCACCAACTCCACCGCTTCCTCTAGACTCATCAAAAACCTGGTCATATCAGGATCGGTAATAGTTAGAGCCTGTCCACTTTTTATCTGCTCGACAAAAAGAGGTATTACTGAGCCACGAGAAGCCATAACATTACCATAACGAGTGCCGCAAATGGTTGTCCTATCCGGTGACACGGTCTTCGATTTAGCTACCAGGACCTTTTCCATCATCGCTTTGGAAATTCCCATAGCATTAATGGGATAAGCTGCCTTATCGGTAGACAAGCAAATTACTTTTTTAACCCCTTTGTTTATAGCAGCAGTCAGAACATTATCTGTCCCAAGCACATTAGTTTTAACCGCTTCCAAAGGAAAGAACTCGCATGAGGGTACCTGCTTCAAGGCAGCGGCATGAAATATGTAATCCACTCCATGCATAGCATTCTGGGGTTTTCCCGATAAAACAGACAGTCCATAGTTAGGTTTTCTCACGGAATCGCAATATTGCTCAATATTTCATAATTCCAGCTTTTTAAGCTGCCTTTTGCCCCAAATATCTTTGTTTAAATGCCGCCGGGGTTATGTATCCCAGGGCTTGGTGCCTCCTTTTGCGGTTATAGAACACTTCTATATACCAAAAGATGTCCTGGCGGGCCTGTTCCCGAGTCATATAGCGTTTATGGTAGAGCATCTCACATTTTATAGTGCTGAAAAACGTCTCCGCACAGGCGTTATCATAACAATTACCTTTCCGGCTCATGCTGCAGATCATTCCGTATTTTTTCAGAACCGCCTGATAGTCCCTGCTGCAGTATTGTACGCCTCGATCTGAATGGTGAATAATTCCCTTGGGTGGTTTATGTCTTCTGACAGCATTCTCTAGAGCTCTAATACAAAGCTCTGTTCTCATGTTATTGTCTGTTGCCCAGCCCACTATCTCCTTGGTGAATATATCTTTTACAGTGGCCAGGTACAGCCATCCTTCATAAGTGTTTATGTAACTGATATCCGTTACCCACACGGCAGCCGGTCTATTGGTCGTAAAATCCTGATTTAAAAGGTTTTCTGCCACTGGCAGTTTATGATTGGAATTTGTTGTAGCTTTAAATTTCTTTTTCCGTTTTGCATATAGCTTGTTATTCTTCTGGATTTCGTAAAGTCTCTTACGGCTGCAATGGGGAAACTTTTCCCTTACATCCGCAAGGATTTTGTCCAGACCGCACATGCCATGACATTCATCGTAACTTTGTTGGGCAGTTTTAAGTATTTCTTGGTTCTCAAGCTTACGTTTACTTGGGAGCCGGTCTTTCCAATCATAATAGCCGCTCCGCGATACTTCGAGGACCTGGCACATCTTCTCAACCGGGAATACGGAGCTATGTTCCTTGATAAATTTATAGGTTACTTCCGGTTGCTTGTCGCGAAGATGGCCGCAGCTTTTTTTAATATTGCTACCGACTCCTCTAAGTCAGTATTTCTACGCTTTTCAGCTCTTAATTCAGCCTCCAGCTCCATTATCCTTGCTTTATCAGGAGATTGTCTCTTTTTATCTTCTCCTAACCAATTTCTCAGAGTCTGTGGATTTATTCCCAGATCCTTTGCCACACTTGCGACTGATCTGCCGTTTTCTTTAACTAATCTGGTTGCATCTGCCCTGAATTCAGTATCATAACGTTTTCCATTGTTCCCCATTTATTAATCCCTCCACAGTTGTTATTTTACCTAACTACTGTGTGTCCGACAAATCGGGTATAGGCCATGGTGTTTTATTTTCTATCCATAATATTCAACAATATCTTCTACTGTATTTAAGTTAAAATTTTGGGGCAATGGTAAACATTTCAAATCTTTACCTATGAAATTTCCGTTAACAAAGTACTGTACTCCTGCAATCTTTTCATACCACATAAGTACTTTATCAATTGATGGTGTAACGACTTTAACAACATTACAAAACCCCTTAATAATGCATAATCCATAAGGAAAATCCTCTAGAAAATATCGTGATTTAAAATCTGGGATATAACCTTTATTTGTTTTTACCATGGGAGCCTTGATGCCTTTGAAGGCATTAATTTTACTAATTTTTTCTGTCATCAATTCAGGGGTTTCAGATTCATAATGCTTTTTTAGGGACTTAACAGCTGTCAAATCCAACCCCATAATTCTATTACACATTTCATGTAATTCTGCATCACATTCCATCAGTATCTTTGAATCTTCGTCTGTCCATTGTTCATAAAATTCGATTATATTATCCCAATACATACCTTCACGATATCCATTAAACATAGCATAAAGCCTTGTTGTATGAAGAATTGGGTTAGATGGTGTAAGTGTAACGTTTAAATAATTGGATAACGCATGACATTTCATATCAAATAAATCCTCCATGACAGAGCAAACCTCTACTGTTTTGTTAGGAGGAATAGCTGCAATATAGAGTTCATTCTTTTTTCCTAAATCATATACTGATTTTCCATATTTTTTGATTCTTGCTATTCCATGTACTCTTTGGAAACCAAATAATGTACAACCTTTTTCAACAATTTCTTTACAATAAAATTCACAACCTCCACTGCCTGGCATAACACCTATCCACGTTCCAGCTTTTATAAACGGTTTCACTTTTCTAAATATTGTAGGGAAAATATGTGAAGGTAGGGTTGAAATAATAATGTCTGCACCAGAAACTACATTCAAGGGATTGTCCGATATTCTATCAACTCTGCTACTATATTTAATACTATTATCAGGATTATAAACTTGAATTTCATTATTCCATTTGCTTGGTTTGGAAGTAAGTAGACTAATATATATATTTTCCTTAAGGCCAAGATCACCAAGCAATAGAGTTCCTATGTTTCCCCCACCTATAATACATATTTTTTTCCTTTTCATTGGAGTAACCTCTCCAACGCCTTAATCAACTTATCATTCTCTTCCGGGCGCTTAATAGCAATTCTTATAAATTCCCCATTAAATCCTTTCTTTGTTGATAAGTCTTTTATAAATATTTTATATTTATCTAATAAAATGCTAGTTAACTCTTTGGCTGTGTATTTTCCTAAAATCTCGCAAAGTACGTAATTCGCTTGAGTTGGAATCACTCTTAAATTCTTGATATTTGAAAGGTTTTCAATGTACTCTTTTCTTACTTTTTTGAATTCGTACATTGCATTTTCATAATCATTTTTGTACTTCTCAAAGATCTGCATATAAAACTCAGCAAAAGAATTTATATTCCAAATGGCAATATCCTTTTTCAAAAAGCTAATCATTTCGTTATTATAAGAAGCCAAGACACCAAGCCTAAGTCCTGGTACACCGAAGGATTTTGAAATACTCTTTACAACAAATAAATTAGGATATTGTTCTAATATTTCCGTTTTCAACAAAGTTCCTGATTCTTCTTTATCTACAAAGTCTACAAAGGATTCATCTACTATAAATGTTATACTTTTTTCTTGTGCCCATTTTGCTATCTGGAGTACATCTTTTTTAAATATATAGTTTCCCGAAGGATTATCGGGATTAATTAGTAATAAAACTGAAACATCCTTATCATCATAAAACTCAATTAAATCTGTTGCCGTATAAGCATAATCATTATTATCTGGATAATATGCGATGATATCTTCAGGGTTTTTTCTGTTTGGATATTCATCAAATGTAGGTAGAACAATACCTATTTTCCCACACAGGTTTTCCATTAAGGATTTTATAAGCTCAGCAGCCCCATTGCCTACAACTACATTCTGTTTATGTAATCCGAAATATTTAGCAGCCAATAAACTGTTAACTTCCATGCCAGATGGATAATAGCAAATTAATCGTTCAAAGTTCGCTTTGATTTCATCTAGTAGTTTGGGTGTCGGATAAAATGGATTAACTAAATAACAAAAATCAATTAGATCAGGATATCTCCAGTATCCGCCATACCTACTTTGGATCCTTCTTAGTTTATCTTCGCCGGATGTTGTAAAAATAGATTCTGCAATATCCAAATCTTGTACATCATCTATTTCATACCAGGATTCATCTGTTAAAATTGTTGCTTTTATTTCTGGTTTATCAAGTAAGGTTATTACTTTCAATACCTGTTCATAGTATTCATTATCACCGAGAGCCTTACTATAGGCCTCTAAAAAAGGTACATAATGTGTATTGGAAAACTCTTTGCTGAACTTATAGATATTTACCGTTTTGTAATAGCTTGAAATATCTTTAAACTGAAAATGTTTTTTGTCCAAAAAACTTTTAATATTATTCTCTTCGTCTAGCGTAACAACTGTACCATCCATCCAACTTTCATATTTAGCAACCAAAGCAAGGCTTGGATATGGATCATCTATCAACTTCTGCAAAACTTTATCTTCAAATACTAAATCAGATTCGAGTAATAATGTATCTTCTTTCAATAAATAATTCCTTGCCAGATAAAGTGAATAAATATTGTTAGTCTTATAATATATATCGTTATTGACATAGATAATGGGAGTATGTATATCAAGGGTAGATACAAATTCCATTAAATTATCTGCTTTATACCCCACTACGATAACAATGCCAGATAATTTCAGCTTATCCAATTGGGAAAGCATTCTCTCAATCATAGTTACACCATTAACTTTGACCATACATTTAGTGTTATCGTCAGTTAAGTCCTTTAAGCGTTTACCCATGCCAGCCGCTAAAATAATTGCCTGCATATTTTTTCTCCCTTCTCCCAAAAATTATTAAAAGGTCAATACTATTTTGCAAACCTTCCAACTATTTTTCGCCATACCCAATCAAACTCTTCAATCTTTAATAATTTAATGATTATAAAATACAACACTGCTCCTAATGACCCACATGTAAGTAATAAAACAATATCACTAATAGTGCCGCTTAGAATGCCCAACCCCCCAACATAAATCTGCAGATAATAGACTACGAACCCCATAATTAATGATGCAGTCATTATCTTGGCTCCACTAATAATCATTGACATTCCGCCTATACTGCCAACTTTCTTTCGCAGATGCCATATTAATAGTAAAAACCCTGTGGTAGTCGCGATTGAAGTTGCCAAAGCAAGTCCACCGTGATCTAAATATCGAATAAGAATCAGATTTAAAACAATATTGATAACTACTGTCAGAAGTCCAATTATCATAGGAGTTCTTGTATCCTGTAATGCATAGTAGGCTCTTAATACAACTTGTCTCAAGGATAGTGCAGGTAAACCTAGTGTATAAAATAACAATGCAAAGGCTGTTAAAGCAGTTGCGGTTACATCAAATGCTCCTCGTTCATATACCAGACGTATTATAGGTTCTCTTAAAATAATCAATCCGACTGAAAATGGAAATACGATAATCGATAATCCAATTAAAGATTTTTTTAATGAATTTACATACCCTTTCATATCATTTACAATTGCCATCTCTGATAACTCCGGGAAGAGCGCTTTCGCTAATGATAATGCCAGTATGGTATCGATTAATAAATAAATTCTTGTAGAGTAATTTAGTGCTGCAATACTACCTTCTACTAAGCTCGATGCTAGCATGCGGTCAACTAATATATTAATGTCAGCAGCGCCTTTTCCAATAATAACCGGAAGAATTAAAAGACCCATTTTTCTTAGCCCTGGATGATTTAAGCTGATCTGTGGCTTAAATTGAAAATCTAATTTCCGGATATCGTATGACATGAACAACCACTGAGCTATAAGACCTATAACCGTTCCTATAGCTAAAGCCATGACTCCCCATGATTTTGTAAAAACAAATAAGAATAGTATTAAAAAACCATTAGCTGGGATGCCAATAAAAGAAGGGAAAAGAAATCTTTTTTGGCTTTGAAGCATTCCTGCCGCTAATCCCGATAAGCCTAAAAATATAATCATCGGAAGCATAACTCTTGTCATTTTAATTGTTATATCAATTGCTTCCCCTTCAAATCCTGGAGCAATAAAATAAACTAAATAATGTGCAAAGAATTCCCCCAACAATATTATTAAAACTGATACCAAAACCAAAATAGTAGTGATGGAATTAATTAATTCGGTAACAGATTTTTGCCCCAATTTTACCTTATACTCCGTTATAAGAGGAATAATGGTAGTAGTAATAGCTTCACTAATTACACCAAAGAGTAATCGTGGAATGATGGAGGCAACTAAATAAGCATCCACCAAGTATGAAGCACCAAAAAAAGCTGCAATAGCAACTTCTCTTATAAATCCTAGAATTTTGCTGGTTATCGCTCCTATTGTAATTAATGCAGTATTAAAAAGAGTTTCATTATAATAATTCTTATTTTCATTTTTGTGCATAATAATAAATTACTCCACAGAACAGATTACTTTATAAAAATTAATGCTTGTATTGGGATTTGACCTTGTCTTATTATTAAAGTTATTTCGAGTAATTATCTTTGTTTACATATAATTTTCTTTTTTTTGCGTCATGTAATCCCCATAAATATGTGTCAAGTATTTATCCCACTCCCTGGGAATAGGTAATTCAATTCTTTCAAAACACATAAATATTGGTTCGCTATAATAATATTTTGGAATGATCCCCTTATCACAATAACTACTGCAAAAGTTATAAACAAATTCAGATTCACTATAAGGGAAAAGTGTTTTCAGCTTATTATAGATCCATATAAAAAACTGTTTAGGTATCGGTAATAATAATATTTTCGCTAGTTTAGCTATCTTTCTTTTTTTTGAATTATCAGGGTATCGAAGATTTATATCAACTTGTTTTATGTAAAAACCTTCCCAAATAAAAAAGGCTATTCTAGAATACAACCATCTCCCCCATTTGCTTTTTGGCATTCCGACCAGTGGAAAAATGTCTATATGTAATAAATGATGGGGGGTTCCTTTCATCCCTATTCTTGCAAATAATGCCGTATAGCTTGTATCTGTATCAATGCTATTAAAAGAATATTTAATTGGAAGGTTTTGTTGAACAATGCAGCAAAATTTATCATACTCGTTTATGGGAACAACTATATCCAAATCACCATCCCAAGGTATAAAACCTTTATGACGAACAGCTCCTAATGCTGTTCCATAAGCTAAATAATAAACTAATCCGTTTTTCGTACAAATTTTATCTAGTTCAACAATCATTTTAAATAATTCATTTTGTTGTTTTTTAAGACAATCTATACTATTCATTTAATCCCCCTATACTCGTTTTTTACTTTCTGGCAATAATAGTAAAACAAAACCATAAACATCCACATGGGTAACCGTCTTAATATATCACCCCCTACTGCATAAACCAAAATTGGGGTTAGCGCAGCTATTATGTAAGGTTGATTTATGCATTTTGAAATAACTCTCAATAAAAAAATTATAAATACAACCAATCCTAATAAACCTGCTTGTAAAAATGCTGTTGCAATCGTTGAATGAGCATCACTGTAGTACCCCTGAAACACCTGTACATGTGCACCTGGTCCATAACCAACTAGAATTGACCCAAAGCCTTTGACTAATGATTCATTATATAATGATGCTCTTGCTCCACTGAGATCATTTTCAACAAAATAATTGCTTAATGAAAGGTATATTACATCCCAATAAATAATTGCCACAGTAGAAGAAACCAATAAAAAGAATGTTATAAACATAAATTTTTTGTTTGATCCTTTAATTCTTTTTAAAAGCACAAAAAACATGAACACCATTGCACCGATTACTAATCCCATTATTGCCTTTGTAGAGCCTGTATTAAGCACAACAATAACATTGAAAATAACAAGAATTAGAATAAAAATTTTCTTAAAGATTCTTTTTTCTTCAGAAAAAACAAGAAAACCTAAAAAAGGCAATGGCGCAACAACCATAGCTGTATGATGTACATTAACAGCAAAAGGAATAAATGAACCTTGATATAACAATGAAAATCCAAAAATTGAATTGGTAACACGACTTAGAAGGAATAGTATTATTAGTGAAAGGCTAATGCTAAAATATACATTTTTAATCAATTTTTTTGTTCTAAATTCGATTAACTTATTATTAAAAATCACTTCCAGGCAAAAGCAGCAAATAAAAATTAAAATATATGCACTCGAATCAAAAACCAATCCTTTTAAAGTACCACTGACATGGTTTAAAATAATATAATTAGCTAATATTCCTAATGAACTAATAATCAAAAAAACAATCCAAAATTTGGTGAAAATAAAACGATTATTTCCGCTTATATTGAAATCTAATCTATCTTCAATCAATAATTTAAAGAACAATACTATTATAAGTAATTCAGGAATACCAATGTTAGATAATCTTAAAGCTGTATATGGGGTGAAAAAAAGCGCAGCTGAGATAATAAATGCATACGTCCTGTTTTGCGATTCCATCCGTTCGAAATTGACCAATTATTTCACCACATCTTTTATGTAATTTTTTACGTTATTCTTATATTTCTTAAGATTTCTTCTCGCATTAAATATCATCATAATAGAATTTAGATTTAATCGTTTAACGTACCATTTAAAATCCCGCAACGTTTTTCTTGAGTTTATATAAGCTTTTAATTGTTCATTTCTTTGTTGCACGTATATATTCTTTTCAATTTTCAACAGTCTAGAATATTTATCCAAATCACTTCTGATTTCATTATTTTGATCAATAATCATTTTTTCATCACCAGAGTAAATAGGTATCGTATCAAAATCAATTAATTTACTATTCTCTATATTTAAGGCAAGAATAAAGGATTTTTTATTTTTATTAGTCTGAACCAGTAATGGTTTCTCTGATTTATCCGTGTAAACATCATCAAAGCAAAAATTACCTAAACTATAAGCTATGAGTGAATCTTTTATTTCTTCAATTCCTTGTATAACATGGGGATGATGACCGTAAAAAATATAAGGTACTTTCAAAGCAATTTTTCTAGCCATTTCAATATGGTCATAGTTAGGATAATGAATATGTTCCTGCCCGCAATGGATACTAACTATATTCAAAAAACCTTTATTATGGTTCTCTAACAATATTTTTTCAACCTCATACGCATCGAGGATATTTACCCCTAAACCGGTTTTTGCATCATAATATCCGCAAGCATTTGTTGAATAACAGCAAAATCCAGAAAATGCAACTTTGTTGTTTTGACAATCTAAATATAGTGTTTTTTTTTCAATACCAAAATAATTAATGTTATTCTTTTCGAGAATTTCTATATTTGACTTATAGCCTTTAACTCCGTAGTCAAATATATGATTATTAGCCAAGTTAACAATAGATATATTAAGATATTTTAATAACTCTACATTTTCAGGTTCGGCTTTTATGTATGCTGATTTATATCCAAATGGAGTATTGGAATTACACAAAGGGGTTTCTAAATTACCGACTACTAAATCAAAACCTTTCAAAAAAACAGCAGCGTCCTTAAAATAGTTAAAAATATTTCCATTGTTTGCAATTGAATACTTTCCAAAAAAACCCATGTCACCTAATAATGCAACTTTCAACTTATATCCCTCTTATCAAGAATTTTTAATCATATTTGATAATACTTCTTTTGGCGCATTGAGCGGTTCATCATGCCAAACGTAATCTCTGTCCCAATAACCACCAGCTTGCAATAGAGCTGTATGTGAAAACCCATAGCTGATTTCAATTATTTTCCCTTGACCTGTATGCTTATCTACAACATAATCGTATCCCATACATTGAAAACCTAATTTATCACTCGTTTCAAATGCTGATTTAAGTATGTCTCTGGATACTAATGATTTGTCAAAAAATAAATCCCCACCACCTGAGGCCCTGAAATCACCTTTTCTTACATTTCTTGCGATAAAACTAAGTTTATTTCCGATAACCACTATTTTTAAATCAAATCCATCATTTGGAATAAATTCCTGAAAAAAAGTATATCCTTTTTCATTTGGCAACATATTAGCTCTTGATAATGTTTGAATAAAATCAGGTATCCTTTTCATTCGATTTTTAACAGTAGCCCAATTTTGAGCAGATTTTATATTTGAAGAAGTCTTGAATAAAACACTTGGTGCTGGTTTATATCCATTACCAAACATTTTTTTTGCATACTTAATAGCTTGATTGGAATTATGAAGTAGTATTACATTATTAGATCCAGAACCACACCTGAGTTTGGCAACTAGTGGGTAATGTGCTTCTGTACTTAACCAGTTGAAACATTTATCTTTTAAATAAAATGTCCAATATTTTGGTATCGGTGCCTTTATCGTTTCTAGTAAATACATTTCTGCAATTTTATCGTCAAAGTGCCATGCAGTATTAAAGTCCGGAAATACTTTTAATCCCATATTTTTAGCTGCTGCATTTAGGATACTGCGAGCAAACATAATATCTTGTATTACATTTCCATAAAAATGCCAGAGTAAAATATCAAAGTCTTTTAATCTTTTAATTATTCTATAATCAAAACAATCCACAACTTCATATTCCAATTGTTTTTCTTGGCAGTATTCTATCCATGAATTAGACCAAGATGAATAGTGTTCGAATATTTTGGGGTTTTGATGGATTGCAATTCTCATACTTTTTTCTCCTATATCTTATTTAATCAAAAAATTCAGAATGGATTTATTAACTTTATTCACATCATATTTTTTCTTCACAAAAGCATATGCGTTATTTCCCATTTCTACAGCTAATTCTGGATTTGTTATAAATCGAATCATTTTATGTGCTAGTTGAACAGAATCTTTTGGTGGGACCATAAACCCTGTAACGCCGTCAATTATAGTTTCTCTGCACCCAGGTGCGTCTGTCGTAATAATAGGTCGTCCAACCGCCATAGCCTCAAGATTCGTTCTTGGTGTTCCCTCATGATACGAAGGTAAAACAAATACTGTGCATTTCTGGTAAAATGAAAGAACTTTGTCTTGTCTGCCAAAGTATTTAATTAATCCTGAATCTACCCATCTTTTCATTTCGCGCTCTTTAACGGCTGTCGGATTCGTATCATACCCTCCCAGAACCCAAAACTCGGCGTTCGGATAAATTTCTTTTACGATTCTCGCTGCTTCTACAAATTCATATATACCTTTGTCTTTAAGTAGTCTGCCAACAAACAAAAAAATATCTTTAGATACGTTTTTCGTATAGGGAAATTTAGCTAAATTTACTCCAGATCCATTAACAATAATACATTTATTCGAATTTACAAGATTATTATTAACAAACTTATTTAAGTCATCAGTGTTTTGAAAAAGAACACCATTTGATTTTGATAATGAGAACTTAAAAAGTATGCTCATAATAAACCGTACTAATTTATTCTTTAATCCACTTCCATGAAATATTGACCCAAGACCATTTATCATACAAAAATTGCCCGGCACTTTCTCAGTATAAGCGGCAATTGTAGTATAAATTGCTGCTTTTGAACTTCCAAACGCGTATGATAAATCTGGCTTTTCTATTGCAATTACTTTTTGTAATTGTTTAATAATCTTAAAATCATAAATGGGATTAATTCCTGTTCTGTCCAAATTAATTTTATAGTATTTAACTTTATTCCTGCCGAAAACTGTCTCTGTGAATGTATCCGGTTCTGGTGCTGCCAAAATCACTTGATATCCTAGCCCCAAGAACTCAAATATGAGCTCAACCCGAGATTTATAAAACGCTTCTGCTAAAACTGTACACATAAACACTTTTTTCTCATCCATAATGACCCTGCTTTCCACTATTACCTTTTACTAGATTTCTAGGTAAGTAATAGCATCTTTTACTTACTTGAACAGATCATTTTTATAGTTTCCATCATAAATTCCACAAATGATAAACCTGATGGCAGCCCACCTGTTTATATCCAACCTTATGATAAAAATTGATAGCTCCTACGTTTCGTACTTGAGTACCAACTCTAATCTCACAACACCCGCGTTGATAGGCTGAATGTTCTATAGCTTCAACTAAGTTTGTCCCAATACCGCCTTTAGCCTTATTACTTAACACGGCGATCAATTCAATTGTGCAAGCCCTATCTGAATAAGAATGTAATAAGTACCCTTCAATCTTTCCATTTTCCCCTTCAGCAACAGCATAGAATTTATCCTGTTTTTCGAAAGAGTTTATCAACCACTGCCGATAGACTTCAGCGCCACCCCTTTTAGCTAATTCAGGGTCTTCTGTGAACTTTGAGAACGGAAAATCTGCCATATTAAAGATTTGCTCATTTCGCTCCATGGCTTGATAAATCCTAATGCTCTCAGGCATAATAGGTGGAGCATCAATTTTCTTTATAAACTGTATATTTACATCAGCCAAGAAAGCCGTTGTATCTTTTCCAATAAGCAAAGCATTAGCTGGTTCAGAATTAAGGTTCTGAATAGATATAAACTGGTAGTTTCTAAATTCCTCTAATAAGCCTTTCCATTCTAATCTTGTAACTGGCTTATGTAGTATCGCTTTAGCACAGCTCACCCCAAAGAATTCGGTATCCCATTGTAACTCACTGAAGGAGATCGCGCTCTCTATATTTTTATGTTTCATTGGTGCCCCACTCCTTATGTCCCAATACCGATATTTTTTTCATCCTCAACGTGATTTTCATTACTTGCTGCCATCTCCACACTATTACCACAATTTGGCGGCACTACATAGATATCTTCACGCTTTAAAACTGATACTGCTGTTTTGAGGAATATTTTCATATCAAGCCATAAAGATAGATGATCAATATAATAAATATCGTGTTGAATGCGTTCTTTCCATGGGACTGTATTTCTATAATAGGCTTGGTTATAACCTGAAACTCCCGGTCTCACTTCCAGTTTTCGTTCTTCATTACCCTCGTATAGCAAGCGATGCTCTGGCAAATCAGGCCTTGGCCCAATGATGCTCATATCACCATGAATAATGTTCAGAAGCTGTGGTGTTTCATCAAGACTTGTCTTCCTAATAAACTTACCTATCTTTGTCAGTCTTGGGTCATCCTCTGAATTATAAGTCGAACCATCTTCATTTCTAATATCTGGTGCATTCACTCTCATGGATCGAAATTTATACATTGTAAATATCTTTCCATCTTTACCAAGCCGAGGAGCGTTATAGAAAATTGGTCCCTTGTCTTGCAAATAGATAATTGGCCCAATAATAATCAATATAATCAACCAAAAGGGTAGAGCGATTAAGGCTAATATCAGATCAAGTATTCTCTTGAAATATTTCTTATACATCCTCTCACCTATCTATATAGCTGCAACTTCTTAATTATTTAATATTTCATCTATTACCCTCTTCAAACTCTCCACCACATACGCCACATCTCCATCACTTAACAAAGTATGCAGCGGTAATGTAACCTCATTCTCATACTGTCTGTAAGCATTAGGATAATCCCTAATATCAAATCCTAAATTCTTATACGCTGTAAACATCGGCAGTGGCTTAAAATGCACATTACAGGCCACACCCGCCTCTGCCATTTTGACAATTATCTGGTTTCTCTCGACTTCCCTGATTCCCGGTATCCTTGCCAAATAAAGATGTCCTGAGGTTGTATAATCCTTACCGAAATGCTGCAAGCTCTTAACCCCTAACGGCAAAAGTGCGCTATCATACATCTTGATAATTTCTTTACGTCTCTCTATCAAAGCTTCATATCTATCGAGCTGTACTAAGCCGATAGCTGCTAATATATCTGTCATATTACATTTATAAGCAGGGTAAACAATATCATATTCCCAGGCACCTTTTTGGCTTTTGGATAAAGCATCTTTAGACTGACCATGCAAACTGTATAGCATAAACTGCTTATAAAGCCACTCGTCATCAAGTCCAAAATCTCCCCGCCACACTAATGCGCCGCCTTCAGCTGTTGTAAGATTTTTTACGGCATGGAATGAAAAACTGGTAAAGTCCGCAATTTGCCCGCACTTCATACCCTTTCTTTCAGCTCCAAAAGCATGGGCAGCATCAGCTAAGACAATAATTCTATTAAACAAGTTTTGAATTTCATTATTTGCTTTGAAAAGTCCCTTCCTACTTTCAATAACTTCAAATAATGCATCATAATCACACATCTTGCCGCCGATATCAACTGGAATTACTGCCTTAGTCCTTTCGGTAATTGCATCAGCTAATTTTGAATAATCCATTTCAAATGAGTCTGGAGCCACATCCACCAGCACAATTTTCGCGCCGACATGATCTATTACAGATGATGAAGCGGTATATGTATATGCTGAAGTGATAACCTCATCACCTGGCCCGATACCTAAAATGCGCAAAGTCAATTCCATAGCTGCTGTGGCAGAACTTAAGCAAACAGCTTTACTGACTCCCAAATATTCAGCTATCTTTTGCTCAAATAGTTTTGTCCTTGGTCCGGTTGTAATCCAGCCTGATTTCAAGGCTTGTATAACTTCATCAATCTCTGCGTCGGTAATATCAGGTGGAGAGAAAGATATGTTCTTTATTTCAGCCATATAATTCACACTCATTTCTTTCATCTAGATAATTCCATTCTCAAATACTGTCTATATCTATATCTAAAATGCTATAAGCATTGAATTTCCTATATTAATTAGTTATCATATGTATATACTCTCTGCTATAATCTACATATTGTGGTAGATATTTATTCTCTCAATCGTTTTCTACCACATCTAGTATTTATCCATAGACCATACTCACGGCTAATCGTAACTATCCGTAATTAGCCTCTTTATGCAATATATGGTATGCATCTGATTCGTGCATCCTATATATAGGTCAAGTTTTGTTTACACGCAACCAATGATGTGATTTG